>Ga0209555_10002245_pt1 | contig 13748 bp, 10 predicted proteins | sample SaaInl85LU_5_DNA_FD_184643 | JGI IMG/M metagenome (GOLD analysis project Ga0209555, IMG submission 184643) | Marine microbial communities from expanding oxygen minimum zones in the Saanich Inlet - ESP_85LU_5_DNA (SPAdes) (version 2) | ecosystem: Environmental > Aquatic > Marine > Intertidal... | reverse complement strand
CGTCACCAAGCTCTTTCTGGATGGCCTTCATCTGCTCGTTCAAATAATATTCGCGCTGGGTTTTTTCCATCTGCCGCTTAACGCGGTTGCGCACTCTTTTTTCGACCTGAAGCGCGCCAATTTCGCCTTCCATCACGCCCAAAATCTTTTCAAGACGTTCATGCACGTCAAGCGTTTCAAGCAAATCCTGCTTTTCGGCAATTTTGACCGCCAAATGCGAGGCGATCATATCAGCAATTTTATCGGCCTCATCAACCTGCTCAACCGCGTTCAAAACCTCCGAAGCGATCTTTTTGTTCAGCTTGATATATTGCTCGAATTGCTGAACCGTTGCCCGGCTAAGCGCGGCTGTATCAGCGCCGCGATCACCCGTTTGATCCGCAGGCTCGGCCTCGACAAATAAATAGCCATTATCATCGGTCAATGTATCAAGGCGCAAACGCAAACGCTCACCGCCTTCAACAAGCACTTTTACCGCACCATCGGGCAGTTTCAATAGCTGCAAAATCGAGCCAACAGTACCGGTGGTGTAAAGACCATCTCCATCAGGATCTTCAATGCCAGCTTCGGTTTGGGTCGCAAGGATGATCTGCTTGTCTTCAGCCATGACAGCCTCAAGCGCCTTGATCGATTTTTCGCGGCCGACAAAAAGCGGCACGATCATATGCGGAAACACCACAATATCGCGAAGCGGAAGAACAGGAAGCGCAGTTACAGACGAAACAGTCATTGGAAACAACCCTTAACTAGACAGATAGGAATAGCGGCGCGATGCACCGCCTGATAGAGATATGGGGCTTGCACGATCAGCTTTCAACCGTCCAAACGCACAAACCAACAGAGCGATTATGCGCCCTGTTCTGCCCCTTGCGGCCGTTTGGCATGAACAACCAGTGGCGCGGCGCCGTTATCGACGACGTCAGCATTAATCACCACCTCTTCGATATCACCGGTCGTTGGAATATCAAACATTGGCTCCATCAGGATATTTTCCATGATTGACCGAAGACCACGCGCGCCTGTTTTGCGCTCAATCGCCTTTTTCGCAACGGCTTTAAGAGCATCATCGCGGAATTCAAGATTGACGTCATCCATTTCAAACAGCTTTTGATATTGCTTCAAAAGCGCATTTTTCGGCTCGGTCAAAATCTGGATCAACGCCTCTTCATCAAGATCTTCAAGCGTCGCCACAACCGGCAAGCGGCCAACAAATTCAGGAATCAGACCAAATTTGATCAAATCTTCCGGCTCAAGTTCGGCAAGAAGCTCACCAATTTTGCGATCATCTGGGTCGCGGACATCAGCACCAAAACCAATGCCAGCACCCGTGTGGCGACCGGCGATCAGCTTGTCGAGTCCGGCAAAGGCCCCACCACAGATAAACAGGATATTGGTTGTATCAACCTGCAAAAATTCCTGCTGGGGATGCTTGCGCCCGCCTTGCGGTGGGACTGACGCAACCGTGCCTTCCATAATCTTCAACAAAGCCTGCTGTACGCCCTCGCCCGACACATCGCGGGTGATTGACGGGTTGTCAGATTTGCGTGAAATTTTATCGACCTCGTCAATATAAACAATGCCGCGCTGCGCCCGCTCGACATTATAATCGGCGGCCTGCAACAGTTTCAGGATGATGTTTTCAACATCCTCACCAACATAACCAGCCTCGGTCAATGTGGTGGCATCGGCCATGGTGAACGGCACATCAAGCATCCGTGCCAGCGTTTGTGCCAGCAGCGTTTTGCCACAACCGGTTGGGCCGACAAGAAGGATATTCGATTTTGAAATTTCCACATCACCTGATCGGCCAGCATTTGCCAGACGCTTGTAGTGATTATGGACAGCGACCGACAAAACCCGCTTTGCCCGCGCCTGACCAATCACATATTCATCGAGCACATTTTTGATATCGACCGGTGTTGGCACACCATCATGACTTTTTGACAGCTGCGTTTTATGCTCTTCACGGATAATATCCATGCAAAGCTCGACGCATTCATCACAGATAAAGACAGTCGGGCCTGCGATGAGCTTGCGCACTTCATGCTGGCTCTTTCCACAAAAAGAGCAGAACAAAGTTCCCTTATCAGCATCATCTTTTTTTGCCATTTCACGGCTCCTGCGCTTGGTCGTTTGGGCGGCCTTGGGGCCGACCAGTCGGTTTAATGCAGCCCTAGTCTAGAGCGCGTCCATCGTTACTTACAAACAAAATCTGTGCCAAAGTCAAAATCGAGAGATCCAGCATCTGGCAACAGCTGGGCGTTAGCCTTCTGTCTTTGGTATTGGACGCTTTTCAACCACTTGATCAATCAAGCCAAAATTTTTCGCATCTTCGGCTGTCATGAAGGTGTCACGATCCATAATTTTTTCAATCTGTTTGATTGTTTTGCCTGAATGTTTCTCGTAAATGCCATTCAAACGCTGGCGCAAATCAAGAATTTCCTTAGCATGAATTTCGATATCGGTTGCTTGTCCTTGAAACCCGCCAGATGGTTGATGTGTCATGATGCGCGCATTTGGCAAGCTGAAACGCTTGCCAGCGGCGCCTGCCGTCAGCAAAAGCGATCCCATGGACGCGGCTTGCCCCATGCAAACGGTCGACACATCGGGGCGAATATATTCCATCGTGTCATAAATCGCCAAACCAGAAGTCACAATGCCACCGGGTGAATTGATATACATCGAAATATCTTTGGTCGGGTTTTCCGATTCCAAAAACAGCAATTGCGAACAAACAAGCGATGCAACACCATCATCAATCGGCCCGTTCAGGAAAATAATCCGTTCTTTCAGCAGCCGCGAGAAAATATCATAGGCGCGTTCACCGCGATTGGTTTGCTCGACCACCATCGGCACCAGATTTGCCTGAATTGGATCATGAATCCGGTCTTGCACGCTAAAAGGAAAATTTCCGGTATTATGGCTCATTCACTGTCTCCTGGGACATCTCGCAAGACCGCAATTCGCAGCCCATATCATTCTAAATCACGCATCTACCAAAAACAGCAGCGTTAAGTCTGCAAACAGACTCATACCATGACCGGCAATCCGCATCAGTACTATATGGGCATCGGCAAAAACGGTTCAAGCAAAAGATCAAGAAACCTTGCCGGTTTTCCCTGATTTTAAAAAAAACTGGCAGGAACACCGATCAATGAAAGGAAAACAGGACGCAGCCAAGCAATAGAAGGCGGCCCGCCGACCAAAGTCGCCTTTGACAAAAGCACCCCAACAAAAGCACCCCAGCAAAAAGGGCCGCCAAATCTGGCAGCCCCTCATTATTCCGGCAAATGGCAAGCTAGATTTTACAGCCTGCCGTTTCGCCTTTTAATCAGCCGGTTTGGCTGTTTATTTCTTTGCAGCAGGCTTTTTCGCCGCGGCTTTCTTTGCAGCAGGCTTTTTCGCCGCAGCTTTCTTTGCAGCAGGCTTTTTCGCCGCGGCTTTCTTGGCTGGTGCCGTATCTTCCGGCGCATTATACAGCGTATCCGTGTCGATTGTGACATCGGTTACTTTGGCCATTTCAAGAATGAAATCAATGACCTTATCTTCAAAGATCGGGCCAGCAATCTGCTGCATGGCCTGTGGGTTTTTCTGGAAATATTCAAGCACCATCTGTTCTTGGCCCGGATAACGCCGAGCTTCTTCGAAAACCGCACGGCGAGTATCTTCTTCGGTCACTTCAATATTGTTTTCACGGCCAATCTCGGTGATCAGTAGGCCAAGCCGCACGCGGCGTGTGGCAACGGATACGGCTTCAGCCTTGGCATCATCATCCATGCCCTCGTCGGCAGCGGGATGGTCGTGATCATGGTCATGATCATGGTCATGATCATGGTCATGGTCATGGTCGTGGTCATGGTCAGCCGCTTTCGGATTCATCGCCCGTGCAACTGATTCATATTCTTGCTTGAACAATGATGGTGGTACGTCAAACGCATCGCCTTCAGCCAGCGCATCAAGGACATTTTTCTTGGTCAGTTGACGCAATGCTGTTTGGTGCTGACCGTTGATCTGCTCAGCGATAGCGCCTTTCAGACCGTCAAGATTTTCAAAACCAAGACGTGTCGCCAATTCATCATCAATGCTAGCATCGGCCTTTTCGTGAAGCTCATTCACTTTAACTTCGAAAATAGCCAATTTACCGGCCAGATGAGCGGCTTGATAATCTTCTGGGAAGGTCACAGGAACATCGATAGATGTGCCCGGCTTTGCGCCAACAAGACCTTCTTCGAAACCCGGGATAAAGCTGTTTGAACCAAGCTCAAGCGAATGGCCTTCGGCGGTACCGCCTTCAAAAGCCTCGCCGTCAATACGTCCAATGAAATCGATCATTGCGACATCGCCCAATTTCGCAGCCCGTGCTTTGGCAATTGGTGCCGTTGGCCGGTTTTCATCGGCAATGCGCCCCAAAGTTTCTTCAACTTCTTTTGGGTCGCTGTCAATTTTCGGACGATCGACGCTGACTTTGCCAAGATCAGGAAGCGCAATTTCTGGCATGACTTCACAAGCAAGCGATGCTTCGAGATCCTTACCGTCTTCATAAGATTTGATATCAACCTGTGGCTGGCTTGCGAGCCGAAGATCATTGCCTTCGATTGCCTGACGGGCGCCTTCGTCAAGCGCCTCCTTGATGGCATCGCCACGAACCTGGTCGCTAAAGCGTGATTTCACAACCGACATCGGCACTTTACCTGGGCGAAAGCCCGGCATTTTTACCGTTTTCGCAATTTCTTCCAGCTTTTTGGTAACTTCGGCATCAATCTCGGCTGCAGTGATTACGATTTGATATTCACGCAACAAGCCTTCTGATTTGGTCTCAGACACATTCATCGAACCATTTATCCTTTATCTTGCCATGACCGGTCATCCGGCCGATTTGTGATATGGCGGCACAGCCATATCGGGTTTTCCCAGACCGGTGTGATCTGCAAAGATCTGGGGCAGATTATTTGTTGCCCGCACCGGCCTCACCTAAATATTGGGACAGAAAGCATCGCCCTATCGGCAGATACGCTGTCTCCTTGAACCTGTGCCGCAGATGCGGCTAAAATTCATGCAGACAGATGGTGCGGGCGGAGGGACTCGAACCCCCACGACTTTCGCCACTGGTACCTAAAACCAGCGCGTCTACCAATTCCGCCACGCCCGCACATCGTCATCTGCATCTTTTAAACGACGTCCTTCATCCGCTTTGACAGCGCGGCCAAAGACGCCGGTTTTCCCCATCAATTGTCAGGAGAAATGGGGCGAGTGACCGGTTTTGAACCGGCGACCTCCAGTGCCACAAACTGGCGCTCTAACCAACTGAGCTACACCCGCCATCAGCAACGCGCCTAGCTTTCCCCGAAAATCAAAGAACACCCAGCCCGAAACTGGACGCGAACATAATCCAAGCCTTGCCAGCATGCAAGGGGCTTTTACAGGTCTTTTTCCGACGCAAATGAAAGGCCGGTGCCGCTTTTGCTCATGCGCTTCAATCGCGGCCTGTCAACTTAGCCTTTTGGCGGTCGTCCGGGCTTGAACACGCCACTCGCAGACGCAATCACCCTGCCATCGGGCGTCAGAACCTCGCCTTCGGCAAAAAACACTGACTTACCACCGCCTGTCCGCCGCGCCTTGGCAAGGGCAAAACCATCCCCTAACCGCATTGGCGCAATAAATTGCGTTGTTAAAGACAAGGTCAGCCCCGGATACAGCCCATCAGGTGCAGGCCGGTAACTGCCGGACATTGCCAATGCCACATCGAGCATGCCGGCATAAAGCCCGCCATGGACAAGCCCAAGCGGGTTTAAATGATCACCATTCAGATCGACCCGAACCGATGCCAAACCATCCTGCCAATCAAGAATCATGATCCCATTACAATGATTGAACCCGCCAGACCGGTTCAATCGGTTGATCCGCTGATCTGCATGCGCCTTGATCATGATCCGGCAATCGGAAAATCGCGGCCAAGAGCGTAAAATTCGGCATTTGGACGCATCGAGGTTAGGCTTGCCATCCGGTTCGACAGCGCAAACAGGCCGGTAATCGCGCCAATGTCCCAGATATCATCATCGCTAAAGCCATGCTGGTGAAGAATGGCAAAATCATCTTCGCTGATATCTTGCGACCGGTTGCAGGTTTTGATGGCGAAATCCAGCATCGCCTTTTGCCGATTAGTAATATCGGCTTTTTGGTAGTTGGTCGCGATGGCATCAGCAATGGTTGCCGATTTTTCATAAATCCGCAGAATGGCGCCATGCGCCACGACACAATAAAGACAGTTATTTTCCGCCGAGGTGGCAACAACGATCATTTCGCGCTCGCCTTTACTTAGGCCAGATTCGCGCCGCATCAACGCCTCGTGATAGGCCCAAAAAGCCCGTAATTCATCAGGTCGGTGTGCCAACACCCAAAACACATTTGGCACAAAGCCAGCCTTTTCCGAAACATCATGAAATAGCGTTTGTAGGTCGGCTGGCAAAGCCGCAAGATCCGGAACCGGGAACCGGCTGATTGCGTGTGTTGTCATTATGTCCTCATAACCAAGACTAAAAGGCGGTGAATCAGCGATGAAATCAGGCAAATCAGATTTGGATCGCTGGACGATATTTTATCAGTTTATTGGCGCACAATTGCGGAACTCACCTTATCTTTGTCTTTTCCCGATCGCAACTATGCCTAAAATTTAGGCAATATGCTTATCGTGCGTGCAGATTCACCGAAATAGGCATCTGGGCCCGCGATCTGATTTCAGCCGCCCTTGCCTTCACCCCGGCCATTGGTCAAAACACCCCTAGTTTTGTGCGCCCAAACAGCAGTAGGTCAGCGCGGCCATGTTCAGATATGAACAATCTTTTGAGATGCAGACACGGGCCCTAACAGAAAAGTGACAGATTATGAAAAAAATTGAAGCCATTATCAAACCATTCAAATTGGATGAAGTGAAAGAAGCACTGCATGATGTTGGGATTCAGGGAATCACTGTCCTTGAAGCCAAGGGATTTGGGCGCCAAAAAGGCCATACCGAGCTTTATCGTGGTGCCGAATATGTCGTCGATTTCTTGCCAAAGGTAAAAATCGAGGTTGTTATTGACGATGCCATGACTGAACGGGTAGTTGACGCCATTCAAAATGCGGCGCAAACAGGCCGCATCGGCGATGGAAAGATTTTCATTTCGACAATTGACGAAGCGATCCGCATCCGCACGGGCGAACGCGGTAGTGACGCGGTATAAGCACTGGTCCCGACCATGCCCAACCCAGACTAAACAGAGTTTAACAGTTAAGATTTAAATGACAGATAACGGAAGGATCCCTAAAATGTCTGACGCAAAGAAAATCATGGAAATGATTAAAGAACACGACATCACTTTTGTCGATCTGCGCTTCACCGATACGCTTGGTAAAATGCAGCATGTAACCCAGCATATCGACACGATTGACGAAGATGCGCTGAACGAAGGCTTTATGTTTGACGGCTCGTCAATTGCGGGCTGGAAAGCCATCAATGACTCAGACATGACATTGATGCCTGATCTGTATCGCGCTTACATCGACCCATTCTTTGCCCAGCCAACATTGGCATTGTTCTGCGACGTTCTTGAGCCATCAAGCGGCGAAGCCTATGATCGTGACCCACGCGGCACAGCTAAGGCAGCCCTTGCTCATATTGAAACATTGGGCATTGCCGATACCGCCTTTTTTGGCCCTGAAGCCGAATTTTTCATTTTTGAAGATGTCAAAATTGAAGTATCGATGAACCGTGGACTGTATGCGCTTGACAGCGTTGAAGGACCATATAACAGCGCACGCAAATATGAAGAAGGTAATCTTGGCCACCGTCCGGGTGTCAAAGGCGGCTATTTTCCAGTACCACCAGTCGATTCAGGTCAGGATATCCGGTCTGAAATGGTATCTGTTATGGCCGATATGGGCGTTGCTGTTGAAAAGCATCACCATGAAGTTGCCCCATCACAGCATGAGCTTGGCATTAAGTTCGGCACATTGCTGGAAACTGCGGACAACATGCAGCTATATAAATATTGCGTTCATCAGGTTGCCCATGCTTATGGCGTAACCGCGACTTTCATGCCAAAGCCAATTTCCGGTGATAACGGATCAGGCATGCATGTTCACCAGTCGCTTTGGTCAGATGGCAAGCCGCTTTTCGCTGGCAATCAATATGCTGATCTGTCTGAAACTGCGCTTTACTACATTGGCGGCATTATCAAACATGCCAAGTCACTGAACGCCTTCACCAACCCATCAACCAACAGCTACAAGCGGTTGATTCCAGGTTATGAAGCTCCTGTTCTGTTGGCTTACTCATCACGCAACCGCTCAGCATCATGCCGTATCCCGCATGTGAATTCACCTGCTGGCAAGCGTGTTGAAGTGCGTTTCCCAGACGCAACAGCAAACCCATATCTATCATTCTCGGCAATGCTGATGGCCGGTGTTGACGGTATTCGTAACAAGATCCACCCCGGTGACGCGATGGATAAGGATCTTTATGATCTGCCAGCTGAAGAATTGGCACAAATCCCAACCGTTTGTGGATCGCTTCGTGAAGCCCTTGAGGCATTGAACGAAGACCGCGGTTACCTGACACAGGGCAATGTCTTCAGTGACGATCAGATCGACGCCTTTATCGAGCTGAAAATGCAAGATGTGATCCGTCTGGAACACACACCTGCACCTGTCGAATTTGATATGTATTATTCATATTAATCGATCGCAAAAGACAATCTGAAAAGGCGGGGCTGGTCCCCGCCTTTTTTTCTGCCGTTACTAGCGTCTGCCATTTGCATCATCTGCGATTTCTGGCAGATGCCGTTTCTGGTCGGCTTTGTGGCGATTTTGCCAGCCAATCACAATATATTGGCGTTTGAACGGCAGATCATTGCTAGATACGGTAGACAGACGCTATCCAAGGCCGATATAGTGGCGCAACGCCGCATCCCGCTGGCGACCGCCTTTAAACCCGATGAGTGATTGATGGCTGATCTATTTGGCAATGCCGCAAAAACCGATGATTATGATGCGTCCAATATCGAGGTATTGGAAGGGCTAGAGCCTGTTCGCCATCGTCCGGGCATGTATATTGGTGGCACTGATGACCGCGCCTTGCATCACCTGGCTGCTGAAATTCTTGATAATTCGATGGATGAAGCTGTTGCTGGCCATGCCAACCGGATTGACATTCATCTCGAATCTGCCGACCGATTGACCATTCGCGATAACGGGCGCGGCATGCCAACCGGCAAACATCCAAAATTTCCCGATCAATCCGCCGTTGAAGTCATTATGACAACGCTTCATGCTGGCGGTAAATTTTCTGGTAAAGCCTATGCAACCTCTGGCGGTCTGCATGGTGTTGGTGCGTCAGTCGTGAACGCGCTATCAAGTGATTTGATGGTTGAAATTGCGCGTGACAAAATTTTATATCAACAGCGATTTTCGCGCGGCAAGCCACTTGGCCCGCTTGTTGAAGTTGGCGCCGCCCCAAATCGCCGAGGCACATCGGTTAGCTTTACGCCCGATACTGAAATTTTTGGCGCTGGCGCGAAATTCCGCCCCGCCACGCTCTACCGGATGGCACGATCCAAGGCCTATCTGTTTGCCGGTGTTGAAATTCGTTGGCGCTGTGATCCGGCATTGCTTGGCAATGATGATCCCATACCGGCCGAAACCAGCCTGCATTATCCGGGCGGCCTTGCCGATTATCTTACCGATGCGACCACTGACAAAGCCTTGATGATTTCCACCCCCTTTGCCGAAGCGGTAGAGCTTGACGGGCAGAAATTTGAATGGGCCATCACCTGGCTTGGCCCTGGTGAAGATGGGTTTTTCCACAGCTATTGTAACACCGTGCCAACACCATCAGGCGGAACGCATGAAACCGGCTTTCGTCAAGCCATCGTTCGCGGCCTTCGTAGCTTTGGCGATCTGGTTGGCAATAAAAAGGCCGCTGACATCACTGCTGATGATGCGCTTGCTGGCGGGGCAATCATGCTGTCGGTGTTTTTGCGCGATCCGCAATTTCAGGGCCAGACAAAAGACCGTCTTGTCTCGACTGACGCAACACGCCAAACCGAACAGGCGGTGCGTGACCGGTTTGATCAATGGCTATCAGCTGATGCCGGACGTGCAACATTTTTGTTGGATGCCGCGATTGAACGCGCGGATGACCGCAAACGCCGCAAAAAAGAAAAGGAAGTCGCGCGTAAATCGGCAACAAGACGTTTGCGTCTTCCCGGCAAATTGGCTGATTGTTCGTCAAGCGATAATGAAATGACCGAATTATTTTTGGTCGAGGGCGACTCTGCTGGTGGATCGGCAAAACAGGCACGCGACCGAAAAATTCAGGCCGTATTGCCGCTTCGGGGCAAAATCTTGAATGTGGCAAGCGCGTCAACCGAAAAGCTGAGCGCCAATCAGGAATTATCTGATCTATCCTTGGCATTGGGCGTCAAACCGGGAAAGGATTTCCGGCTGGATGATCTTCGCTATGGCCGGATCATCATCATGACTGATGCCGATGTCGATGGCGCGCATATTGCGGCATTGCTGATGACCTATTTTTACCGCGAAATGCCACAGCTTGTTGAGGCTGGACGGCTCTATCTGGCACAGCCACCGCTTTACCGGCTGACACAGGGCGGCAAAACCGTCTATGCGCTTGATGAAGAACAGCGCGAAGCAAGCATGAAAAACGTCTTTGATGGCCGTGGCAAGGTCGAAATCAGCCGCTTTAAGGGGCTTGGTGAAATGCCGCCATCACAATTGAAAGAAACCACGATGAATCCGGCAAGTCGCCGCTTGCTGCAGGTTTCATTGCCGCTTCGTGATTCGGTTGGCGCCGATTTGCGGCGTCATACTGACCAGCTGGTCAATACATTAATGGGTAAAAAAGCCGAATTACGGTTTGGTTATATCCGCGATCATGCCGAAGATGCACTGGCCAATCTCGATGTGTAGCAAGTTCCAGATTTCGGGGTTTTCATGCGCCCGCAAATAGCACTTCGACTCATTGGTGGCGGGCTGGTTTTGCAAGGGCTGTTATTCTACGGCTTTGCAACACCGCTGACGATCCAAATTTTTCCCGGCGCCAGCGATGAAGCGATTCATGTCGGCATGATCATGCGCCGCGGCCTTGCAGCGATGTCTTTTCTGGCGGGATTGGTGATCTTTCTGGTTCGCGATGATGGATATCGAACGACAAAACGTGTCTTATTTGGCTGCGGCATTGGATTTGCCGCCATTACCTTGTCACTGATTAAAATCATTGCCGAGCAAGCTGCGGTGATTCCGCTTCCCGCAATCGCGCTTTATGGCTTTGTCGCGGTCTATGCGCTGTATCTCTCAATTCGCAAGCAGAAAACAGCTTAGCCTCTAATCGGCAACACGCTCAAATAATGACTCAAGCGCATTGGTAACCGCCTCGGGCGCTTCCAAGGATGACAGATGACCAATGCCGTTTAGCAGGCATAATTCGGCCTGTGGCGCAAGACCGGCCATTTCAACCGACAGGTTTGGCGGGGTCAGAACATCCAAATTGCCACATAAAACAAGAATCGGCGCGGTAAAGCCGGCTAAAGTATCATGCTGTGCGCGCCGCCCCATAATTGCAGTTTGCTGTTGAACAAAGCCCATACGCCCGATGTCGGCTGCCATTGCCAGAACATCGGCAACAATCGCCTCATCATGCAACGCCGCCTCAGATAATAACCGTGGCATCAAACGGCGCGTGACACCTTGAAAGCCTTTATGTTTGGCAAGCGCAATTGCCTGCTGGCGTTGGCGTTGGCTTTCGGCGCTGTCATCGCGGCAATTGGTACTAAGCAATGCCATAGCTGCCATGCGCTGAGGTGCCAGCCGCGCCATTTCCAAAGCCACATAGCCACCCATTGACAGGCCAATTGGCACCAGCGGCCCATCACAAAGATCAAGCGCCGCCAGCGCCATATCATGAATTGAATCATGGCGCGTTGTATCGGCGATATGCCCCTGATTTGGCAGGCTGGTGCGCTGTTTGGCAAAAAGCAATTCGGTGCAAAGAAGGCCGGGAATAAAAATTGGTGTGAAGGAAGGCATAAAGGGCTCGTTAAGGATGACAGAATGAAAGATTGACCTGAGCGGCTTTCCTCTGTATCACCAGCAACGTTGAAAGCCCATAAAAACTTATGGAATTTACAGTAAATTGCCCGCTTGTGGCGCCAAGACGTTTCTAGTCAATATCAATAGGGAACTTATCCTTGAAATTTTCAGATCTCGGCCTCAGTGACGAGCTAAGCCGGGCGGTAGCCGATTTAGGTTATACCAGCCCAACACCCATCCAAGAAAAATCCATCCCCATTGTTTTGATGGGCCGCGATATTCTTGGCTCGGCGCAGACCGGCACAGGCAAAACTGCCTCATTTACCTTGCCGATGATTGATATTCTGGCCTCAGGCCGCGCCAAGGCACGCCTGCCCCGCTCGCTTATTCTTGCGCCGACGCGCGAATTGGCGGCACAGGTTGCCGACTCCTTCGAAAAATTCAGCTCATACCATAAATTAAGCATGGCATTATTGATCGGCGGCGTCAGCTTTACCGAACAGAATGCGGCGCTAAGCAAGGGCGTTGATGTCCTGATCGCCACGCCGGGCCGGTTACTGGATCATTTCGAACGCGGCAAAGTTCTGTTGAATGATGTGAAAATTCTGGTGATTGACGAAGCCGACCGGATGCTAGATATGGGCTTTATCCCCGATGTTGAACGGATCGCTGGTCTGTTACCGCGGATGCGCCAAACGCTGTTTTTCTCGGCAACATTGTCTGACGATATTCAAAAGCTTGGTGCCAAATTTGTGATGAATCCAAAAGTCATCGAAGTGGCCCCGCCAGCAGCGACAGCCGATACGGTTGCCCAGCATTTGATTTGGACTGACGTCAAGAAAAAGCGCCAGATTCTGCGTGATATTCTGCGCCATGAAGCGGTAAAAAACGCCGTCATTTTCTGCAACCGTAAACGCGATATCGCCGAATTGATCAAATCACTGACTCGGCATGGCTTTTCGGCTGTTGCCCTTCATGGTGACATGACTCAATCGGCGCGTCTTGAAGCTTTGCAGCGGTTCAAAGACGGCGAAGTTCCCCTCATGATCGCTTCGGATGTTGCTGCACGCGGGCTTGATATTGCCGGTCTTAGTCATGTTTTCAATTTTGATGTGCCGAGCCATGCCGAAGATTATGTCCACCGCATTGGCCGTACTGGCCGCGCTGGCAAATCAGGGCGTGCCTTTACCATCGCCGCCAGCAAAGATGACATCAAATATATTGGCTTTATTGAAAAGCTGATCAGCAAACCCATTCCGCAAATCACCGTTGTTGATGGCAGGGTTGTTGAATCAGGCGCAAAATCATCGGCATCAAAACCAACAATTAGTGATGGTAAAGCCGGCGCCAAAGCCGATGCTAAAACTGACGATAGCCACGCGAGCGAGAATAGCGCACCGGCTCAAGACGCCAGTGAAAAATCACCGTCAAAGGGTCGTGGTCGCGGTAGAAACGCGAAGAAGCCTGCAGAAAACCCAGCACAAAATGACGTGGCAACCGAAAAACCCACCGAACCGACAAAAGCCAAATCAGCTAGTGCTTCATCTGGAGCTTCATCGGGAGCTTCATCGCCGGCGCAAGAAGCAAAACCAGCGGCAAAACCAGCCGCGAAAAACAAGAACCGTAACCGCGATGATGAATTGCCATCACCGCCGGATTGTTCT
>Ga0209555_10002240_pt1 | contig 13762 bp, 7 predicted proteins | sample SaaInl85LU_5_DNA_FD_184643 | JGI IMG/M metagenome (GOLD analysis project Ga0209555, IMG submission 184643) | Marine microbial communities from expanding oxygen minimum zones in the Saanich Inlet - ESP_85LU_5_DNA (SPAdes) (version 2) | ecosystem: Environmental > Aquatic > Marine > Intertidal zone... | reverse complement strand
GCTGGCATTAGCCCAAGCGGGCGTTCGTCTGAAGGACCATCGCGTCATTCGAACTCAATCCCTGGATGAGCGTCTCTGGGTATTAGAGCAAGCGCTTAAGAGTGGTTGTGCACCGGTTGTGATGGGATGGTTGGATAAAGTCCCCGCAACAGCGTTACGACGTCTGCAGTTGGCGGTGCATCAAGGCGAGGGGCTGGCGTTTATTGTGCGTTCTAGTGCAATGGCGGCTCAACCATCGCCGGCAACCTTTAGGCTGCACCTCAAAGCTCAGACTGACGGTGTTAAGGTCGATCTGTTAAAACGTCGCCAAGCTTGGGCGACTGAAGGGCCGGTTCTACCACTCATACAAAAAGATATGCGAGCGAGTTGATGCGCTGGTTGGTGGTCTACTTCCCTTTGCTGGCGCTAGAGTGGGAGCAGGAGAACGCGACTCCGCGCGCCCTGCTCGATGGCGCTGCACGGCGCATTGTATTGGCTAACCCTGAGGCAGAAGCCGTAGGCGTAGTACCGGGCCTTGCTCTAGCTACAGCGTTGTCACTCGCTCCAGGTTTGGAAACTGCCAGCTATGATGATGAACGACTGAAGCGTGCCAGTCAGACCTTAGCGCTGGAGTTAGGACGCTGGTCGGGTCGTATTAGCTGTATCGACTCGCTAACGATTCTAGCTGAGGTCGCTTCGATGCAGCGCTACTTCAATGGCATCGAAGCTTTGGTTAGCGATCTGAAACAGGCGTTGCAGACACAGCAACTGAGCTTTGTTCTGGGACTAGCCAACACTCCGCGCGCAGCATTGGCACTGGCGCGTGCCAAAGTACAGTTAACCTATGATGAGTCCGCCATAGCGCAGCAGATAAGCCAACTGCCTCTACGTCTTCTGGGATTACCCGCCAAAGATCTGGATGCACTGCGTGGACTTGGCATCGAGCGTGTAGAGCAACTGGAGCGTCTGCCGCGCCAAGAGCTTGGCAGCCGCTTTCATCCTGACCTGCTCAAACGTATTGATCAGTTACGAGGTAAACAGGAGTGGCTACCGCCTGCGTTTGAGCCCCCCGAAATTTTTGAGCAGCATGCCGACCTACAGGCGGAGATCAGTTACGCTCAAGGACTGCTGTTTCCACTGCAACGTATTTTGGGACGCTTAGAGGGCTATCTTAATCTGCGCCAACAGCATGCGCTGGTCATGAGTATTGCGCTCTTTCATCGCGATAAGACTGAGTCACACCTGCGTCTTGGACATGCAGGAGGTTGTTACAAAGCACAGGAGTGGCTAGCGCTATTGCGTCTGAAGTTGGAGCGCTACCGCCTGACTCAACCGGTACTGGAACTCTCAGTTCGAGTAGAGCAGTTTCGTGACTGGGACGAACCTGCGCGCGATCTGTTTGAACCGACACAGGCCGGTCAGGAGACACCTGAGCAACTACTGAGTCGCATCCAGATTCGCTTGGGTTCTCGCGCTATTGATGAACTTGCGATCAGTCATACCCATCTGCCCGGCGGTGTTGCCAGCCTGCTTGAGCCAACTAAAGATCAACGCCTGCCGTACGCCCAGCGTCCCCTCTGGTTGGTGGAGCCACCACAACGCTTGAGCAAAAATCGTTTAGAGCATTTGCGATTTAGCTCGGGCCCGGAGCGGATTCAATCTGATTGGTGGAATGATGCGCCTCGGCGTGACTACTTCACCGTCGACTGGAACGACGGTCGTTTAGCCTGGGTCTTCAGAGATCCACAACAGCACTGGTATCTCCATGGCTGGTTCAGTTAGTTACCTCTCGGCGGTTAAAAAGCAACGCGCTAAAGCTCTAGAGTCGGCTGATAATACCGAGTCAGCTACGCGTGCTGCGGTTCCTCAAGAACCTGATTATGCCGAGCTGCATATGCTCTCTAACTTTACCTTTCTGGAGGGGGCGAGCCACCCAGAGGAGCTTGTGCTGCGTGCGGCCGAACTAGGCTACAAGGCGGTAGCGATTACCGATGAGTGCACACTCAGTGGCGCGGTGCGCGCGCACATAGAGGCAAAAGTTCAGGGTGTTAAGTTGCTTGTCGGTAGCCGTTTCAAAGTCGATGGACGGTTGATTATTTTGCTGGCGATGGATCGCCAAGGTTATGCGCAACTCTGCGAACTGATTACCCGCGGGCGCAGGCGGGCAGAGAAGGGGAGTTACCAGCTTGCACTTGCAGACTTCGAGCAAGGTCTAGAGCGCTGTCTCTGTTTGCTACAACCCGGGCCTGAAATCAGGGGGCTTGAAGTTGAATCCTGCTGGCTAGCCGAGCATTTCCCCCAACGTGGCTGGCTATTGGCTGAGCGCCTGCTTGATAGTGATGATGGCTGGCGCTATCGGCGTATTGCTGATTGGGCGCGTGAGCATCAGTTCTCCTGTGTCGCAGCCGGTGCTGTGCTAATGCATAGTGCCAAGCGCAAACCGCTACAGGATATGTTGCGTGCAATAAAGCTCTGTAAGCCCATCGATCAATGCGGCTGGGTGCTGGCTGCTAACGCTGAGGGGGCATTACGTTCGCGTAAAAAGCTGGCGCAGCTCTATGCGCCCGAGCTGTTGCAAGAGACTGTGCGTGTAGCTGACGCGTGTCACTTCTCGCTGGATGAGTTGCGCTATGAGTACCCAGCGGAGTTGGTACCTGGGGGGCTCAGTGCGGCAGAGCATCTGCGTACACTCGTGGAAGAGGGTGTACTGCAACGCTTTCCAGACGGAGTGCCACAGAAAGTACGCGACCTTATTGAGCATGAGTTAGCGGTCATAGCGCAGCTTAACTACGAGCCCTACTTTCTCACCATCGACGATATCGTCCGTTTTGCACGCTCGCAGGGGATTCTCTGTCAGGGACGCGGCTCTGCAGCGAACTCGGTGGTCTGTTACTGCCTGCATATCACCGAGGTTAATCCTCTCAAAGTGAATCTACTGTTCGAGCGTTTTATTTCGCCTGAGCGTAACGAACCACCCGATATTGACGTTGATTTTGAGCACCAACGCCGTGAAGAGGTAATCCAATACATCTACAGCCGCTATGGGCGAGACCGGGCGGGACTGGCCGCTGCAATTACCACCTATCGTACCCGTAGTGCGTTGCGTGACGCCGGCAAAGCGCTCGGTTTTGACGAGCAGTATATCGCTTGGTTGCTGTCGCAACTGGATAAGCGTGACCGAGTGCACAACTGGTTTGAACAGTTGGAGACTCTACTCGGTGAGAAGCGTTCAGAGCGCATGCAGTGGTTACTAGTGCTGGTGCAACAGCTCCTCGGTTTCCCGCGTCACTTAACGCAGCATGTGGGGGGCTTTGTTATATCCGCCGGCCCGCTGCATCAGTTGGTACCGATCGAGAATGCGGCGATGGCAGAGCGCACGCTGATTCAGTGGGATAAGAATGACCTCGAAGCCTTAGGGCTGTTGAAGGTCGATGTATTGGCGCTCGGTATGCTCAGCGCTATTCAGGGCGCACTGCGCATGATGAGTGAGCGTGACGACAAACGCTGGCGTTTGCAGGATATTCCGCTCGAAGATCCAGAGGTTTATGAGATGCTCTCCCAAGGCGACTCCATGGGTGTGTTTCAGGTGGAGTCACGCGCGCAGATGAATATGCTGCCGCGCCTGCAACCGCGCACCTACTATGACCTTGTTATTGAGATCGCCATAGTTCGGCCGGGGCCGATTCAAGGGGATATGGTGCACCCCTATCTGCGCCGGCGGCAGGGGCTGGAGGAAGTTATCTATCCCAGTGATGCCGTGCGGGAAGTGCTAGAGCCGACCCTAGGCGTGCCGATATTCCAAGAACAGGTGATCAAGCTCGCTATGGTGGCCGCAGGCTTTACCGGCGGCGAGGCGGATCAGCTGCGCCGCTCAATGGCCGCCTGGCGTCGGCGCGGTAAACTTACTGAGTGGCAGGAGCGTCTGACGCGGGGGATGCTGGAGCGCGGTTATGATCTGAGTTTTGCTGAACGTATCTGTCGTCAGATAGAGGGCTTTGGTGAGTACGGTTTCCCCGAGTCACATGCAGCCAGCTTTGCGCTACTGGTTTACTACTCCGCCTGGCTTAAACATTACGAACCCGCCATCTTCTGTGCAGCGCTGCTTAATGCCCAACCTATGGGGTTCTACTCCCCTTCACAGCTCGTTAAAGATCTGCGCGAGCATAAGCATGAAGTGCTGCCGGTCTGCGTTAACCGCAGTGATTGGCTCAGTTCAATTGAGCAGATCAACGGCAAAACCGTGCTGCGTTTGGGACTACACCGCGTACGTAATCTCTCTGAACAGGCGGGGCTGCAATTGTTGGAGCGTCGTCCCCTTAATGAAGGCTACCAAAACTTAGCGCAGCTGCGCCGCACAGTCTCGTTGAATAAAGGCGAGTGGGATGCACTGGCAGCGGCAGATGCACTGCATAGTCTCACCGGCGATCGCCGCTCCACCCGTTGGGCACTGTTAGAAGGGCGGCCTGATCTGGCATTAGGTGAGAGTGAGTTTGAGGTCCAAGAGGCAGTTGTACTTCCGCACGCGAGTGCGCAACAAGAACTTGAAGAGGATTATCAACACTTGGGTTTGAGTTTGCGTGGCCACCCGATAGCACTACTGCGCAGTGAAGGTAAACTCTGGCGCAGTCGCACCGCTGAAGAGCTGATGCATCTGACGCCGGGTAAGCCGGTACGCGTGTGCGGTCTAGTGGTCTGTCGCCAGCGACCTGGCACCGCTTCGGGCGTCACCTTTGTGACCCTTGAAGATGAGACCGGGAATATCAACCTAATCGTCTGGCAAGCTACCGCCCGCGCCCAACGCCAAGCGCTTATACGTGCCCGATTACTACAGGTTGATGGCATCCTACAGCGTGAAGGTAGCGTCATCCACGTTGTCGCTGGCAAACTCACCGACCGTACTGACCTCTGGCAAGCCTTAGATGCCCGCTCGCGGGATTTTCACTAACGAGGTGGACTACTGACTACCGTTAACCAATGTTTCGTTTGAGTTTGGTTTTCAACTCATTGGGCTTGAGGTAGCGCATCACGCCCGACGTGAGAATGCCAGAAATGATAATTATCGCTGTACCAATCAGTGTCCAGCTATCGGGGAGGTCGGCGAAGAACATCCAGCCCCAGATAATGCTCCAGATGATCATAGTGTACTGCAGCGGGGCTAGGATTACTGCGAGGGTGATATCCAGTGCGCGAATAATGAAGAACTCACCGAAGCCCGCAGTCAGTGCCACCAGAAAGAAGAGGCCATAATGATAGAGGGTCTCGGGCGTTTTCCAGTAGAAGGGCAGAATAAAGCTCAGCACTAGCACCGAGACTGTGCCTGCATAGGCCACTGTGGTACTGGTTCGATCGACTCCAGCAACCATGCGTGATAACACCTGGCGCAGTGCAAAGGCTGTCGCTGCCAGCAGTACAAATACCGTACCGAACTGAAAGACGCCTAGGCCCGGACGCACAATAATCAGCGTTCCAATAAAAGCGCCGAGAATGCCAAAAAATTGCTTGCGGCTAATGTGCTCGTTCAGCATCAAAGCGCCGAAAATCACCACAAGAAAGGGAGCAACGAAGGAGACAGCGACGGCGTCCGCCAAAGAAATTTGCGCTACCGCCAGAGTAAATAGCACTGGTGAGGTCGAGGCGATTACCCCACGCGCAATCTGTAACCCCGGTCTTTTGGTGTGAAACACGATAAATCCGCGCTGGATCAGCAGAAAGATCACACCGCTCAACAGCCCAAGTTGGCGCGTCCAACCGATCTGTACGGCGTGAAAATCTGCCGTCAGTAACTTAGCCACCAGGTCCGACAGGGAGTAGAGCAGGAAAGCAAAACTCATTAACAACACACCGCGCCACATATTGGCGCGAGCGAGAGCGGCTGTGGCCGTTTCTGTTTGAGTAGAATCGGGTTTCAAAGATGGGTCCAACGCAGAGGTTAAACACAGATGATGCGCCAAACTGTCTGTCTACACCAGAGGTATCTGAGAGCGCTTGAGCAACAAAAAATCTGGCCTCGGTCATTTGGGCAAACTAAAGCAGTTGTGACTACACTAATTTCTGAGACCCCCCAAACGCTAAGCAGTGACAATAATGGCTAGATAGACCGATGGAAAACAGTGAGATCAACATGGATAAGTTAGAGCAAAATCGTCGATCAAGATTTGGAGTCTTGTTTGTGGTGCTGGCCACTCTGACCGCAATGCTGGCTTACTTCGGATACTCGACGCTGAAGCAGGAACTTTTCGCCGAGCAACTTTTCGTTAACGAGAGTAAAACCGATGCACTCGCTGTACGAATTGACCGTTGGCTCTCGACGCGCAAAACAGAGATCAGCGCGCTTGCGAATACTCCGGTCATACGAGCTATGGATTGGTCGCAATCCGGTCCATTTCTGAAAGAGAAACACGAGCGCTACCCTTGGTTCTACATCTTTGCTCAGATTAATCCTGATGGGACCTACTACAACTCCAAGGTCGACTACGCAGAGGGTAAAAACCTCAGTGACCGGGCGCACTTTAAAGCGTCGATTGCAGGCAATGTATATGCCTCGGATCCGGTCGTTTCACGCACGCTGGGAACAGATATTGTCGCAGTCACTTCGCCGGTCTACAGCAACGATAAATCTGACGCCAAGATCATCGGCGTTTTCGGCGGAATGATTGATACATCGACGATCGTCGATGAGCTCGGGCGATTTGAAAATGGCCCCGATAGCTATGCCTTCGCAGTGAACTCATCTGGAATCGCAATCTCGCATCCCGATGAAGCCAGACGTGGCAACATCAACACTAAGGCCACCTCTTTACTCGAAGATGCAGACATCGGCTTGCGTACCGCGGTTGAGGAGATGCTGGATGGAGCAACAGGTTGGCGTAAACTGAAGATCGACGGTCGAGAAGCCTATGTAAACTTCACACCGATCACAGAAGCAGACTGGTATGTGGCTACGGTTTCGGATGCAGATTTCATCGATGGTCAGTTTGTTATTGTCGATTATGCCAGTGGATTTGTTGCGCTAGTTCTCTCCATCGGTTTCATTATGATTTGGCGTTCTCGCCGCCTAGAGGTCGAGACGCTCAATCAGCAGCGAGAGGTATTTGCCGAGAAGAGTCGCGCTAAGTCGGCATTTCTGACCAGCATGAGTCATGAATTGCGGACTCCCCTAAACGCAGTGATTGGTTATTCACAGATGTTGATAGCCAATCCCAAAATGGATGAGGAGTCGCGAAAGACGTTGAGTGTGGTCCTAAACTCTGGGCGCCATCTACTCATGCTGATCAATCGAGTACTGGATCTGTCAAAGATCGAGGCAGGAAAGCTTGAGCTCGATCAGCGCACGGTCAACACGCAAAGCCTTATTAACGAACTGATTCAAATTTTTGAGATCGAACGCACTAAGTATTCGGTTCAACTCCACGCCAACGTAGACAATGCGCTACCCAAAGCCGCACTGCTTGACCCTGATAAGTTCACCCAGGTCGTCACTAATATTGTGGTTAATGCTTTTAAGTATGGTGAGGGCGGCGATGTCTCTCTGAAGTTTGCGCACGACCTTGGCGCGCATAGTCTGCTGATCACGGTTGAGGATCAGGGCGCAGGTATGAATGAAGAGCAGCTATCTCGGCTGTTTACCCCCTTTGAACAGGTTAACAATAAGTCTGAAGGGGCGGGCTTGGGGATGTCGATTGTCAAAGAGTTGGTGCAACTGATGGGCGGTCAGATCTATGTGGACTCTCAGATCGGTAAGGGTACGCGAATTACGATTAATCTACCTTATACGCCGGTAGAGGACGAAGCGCTGGAGATGACAGCCCGCACTCGTCTTCCCGAAAGTATCGCTAAGGGTTTGAAACCAAGCGTTCTTGTGGTCGACGATCATCCACAAAACCGTGAACTCCTTCGGTCGTTACTGGCACCTATGGGGTTTGTGATTACCGAGGCGGTCGACGGCTTAGACGCACAAGCCAAGTTTGAGCAGTCTACATTTGATCTGGTGATAACTGATCTGGTGATGCCCAACATGGATGGTTTTGAGCTGGTGAGTTGGATCCGGCAAACAAACGCCGATAAGCGCCTGCCGATTATCGTCGCGTCGGCGAGTGCTTTTCATGATGATCAGGTGCGAAGCCTCTCCGTTGGTGCTGATAGCTTTATGTCCAAGCCGATCGATCCGTTTGAGCTGCTTGGACGAATCGCTCAACTTTGTAAGCTCGAGTACACCGATAGTGCGACAGCGCACGAACCCCAAAAAGCACTTGAGCAGTCGATTGATTGGAGCGACTCGAGAAACCAAGCTTTGCGCGCTGCCGTTATCGACGCGGCTAATCTTGGGCAGATGCAGAAAATCAAACAGCTACTCGAGTCTATTGAAAGCGAAGATAACTATGCTCAATGGCGTGAGTTGCTGCAAAGCGCTATCGATGAGCATGATGATGAGCGAATTATAGACGTGCTGGAGAATGTGAGTGCTTGATTCTGCGGCTACGCGCGGTGTTGTGAAACTCGCTCGCACTCCCCGTATTCTGTTAGTCGATGATGTGCCGGACAACCTGAAATTGCTCGGATCTCTGTTCGACTCCAACGCGCTGGAGCTCTCCTTCGCTAAGAATGGTATTCGGGCGCAGAAGCTTGCAGAGATGAGTGACTTCGAGCTGGCCGTGCTGGATATAAATCTGCCTGATATTGACGGTTTTTCACTAGCCAAGCGTATTCGTGAGCGCCAACCCAACTGCGAAATAATCTTCTGTTCTGCTCATTCCGAACGAGAGAACCGAGAACGTGGCTCGCTGCTTGGGGCGATCGATTTTATCGAGAAACCCTATGATCTCGATCTCACTCGCTCCAGAGTAAAGCTCCACATAGAGCGTATTTTGCTGCGTCATCGCATCGCTCAAGAGCGTGACCGAAATGAAGCGATCCTCGCTAATATCCGCGATGCCGTCATTACCGTTAATGCGACAGAGATGGTTGTGGATTGGAATCAGGGAGCTGCTGATCTGTTCACTATCTCTGAAGCTGAGATGGCAGGAAAGCCCATCAGTGTGCTGTTTCCCGAAAATGCTCATCACCGAAGCCTCACCGAAATGCTGGCCAGTATCACTCCTGACGAGCGCGGTGTAGTGCGCGTGGTTAATGAGGTGAGGACCTGGCAGGGAGAGGCCTTTATGGCAGAGCTCTCGCTATCTGGGCCGTTTGAAGCGAGCGAACCTTTGATTACTGCCACAGTCCGTAAAATTGCTGAAAGCATAACGTTGAAGCAGCGCGCGAGCCTTTATCGAGAGGTTCTGGATGGCCAAAGGACAGCCTATTTAATGCTCACCCATGAGGGTGTCATTCTTGAACAGAGTGACGCTTTCAGCAAATTGAGCGAAGAGCTAGGGCTCTGGTGTGGCGAGGTTGGTTCAACGCTGGAGACCTGTTTTGTTTCCGAGGCTTTTACGCGCGTGTTAGCGGGCGAGCGTGAGTTCAGTTGTCAGCGACCTTGCGATGCATCTGAGTTGGTGCTGCGAGTTTATGAAGATCAGAGTCACCGCGCTGCTTACCTGATCACCTTTAATCAGGAGCGTGAGTCGTGATGGTAGACCAGCTGTTAGACTATTTTAGCTTCACTCTGGCTTTCGATCAGCGGGGGTGTGTCGAAGTCTCGCCGCCGCTGCTGAAAATTTTGAACCAAAGCTCTATCGCAGCTGCGTATGAGCTATTGCCGGTCGGTGTCACTTTATCGCCTGGCACACAGATCCAGTCCGGTGGTACCTCCGGTCTCAGTTTTCATGTGGCGTTGAACCATGAAACACCGGAACGGCGACTGATTGCTCTAACTCTCGATGCGCAGAGTATCCCGATGGCACGCGAAACCGGGTTCACGAAAGATGACCTGAGTTTGATGGATCCGGTGCGCAGCCACTGGGAGGAGATCGAACGGCTTGAGTCAGAGTTGGAACTGCGTGGCACGGAGCTAATGCACTCTGAGCGCATGGCATCGCTCGGAACTCTGGCCGCGGGCGTTGCGCACGAGATCAATAACCCTCTGGCATTTATCAAAAGTAATTTGATGTCGTTAGAGGGGTTTCTGCAGCCGATGGTAGGGACTGTTAAATCCCTACTGGAACTTGAGGCGAAGGTTCCAGAGCTAATTGCTGACCTGACGACTAAGGGGCTTGAATATGAGGCTGAGGAGCTCGGTTTCATTATCGAAGACCTCGATGAAATCCTGCAGGACCTTCGTGATGGTAGTGAGCGAATCGTTACGATCGTTAGTGGCCTGAAGCAGTTTTCTCATCCGAGCGAAAATGCACTCGTGGGTACCGATCTCAATGACGCTGTGCGAGTTGCGATAGAGCTGTCCCGTAACGAGTTTAAGTATCACGCGACGCTGGATGTCGACCTCAATCCACTGCCCACTGTTGAAGCAAACTCCCCCAAAATCACTCAGGTACTGGTGAATCTGATCGTCAATGCCGCTCAAGCGATTGAGGAGTCCGGCATGATTCGTGTTGGCAGCCGTCTTAAAGACTCTAACGTAGAGGTCTGGGTTGAGGACAATGGCGGCGGGATTCATCCAGAACATTTGTCCAAGATCTTTAACCCTTTCTATACCACTAAAGAGGTTGGCAAAGGCACCGGTCTTGGATTGGCCATCAGTCACCGAATCATGGCTGAGCATGGCGGTTCTATTGACGTTGAATCTGAGCTGGGTAAAGGGACTCGTTTTACGCTTAAATTCCCGGTAAATACTGAAATGTCTACTGTTCATGCAACCTAAAAGCTTTGACGGCGCAGTAAACTGAAGGGCGAATCCCTGATACATTTTTCGTCCTAGCGGTCGGGTTAATCACCAGCTGTCTGCTAGTTATTTGATTTGGATCAAACCAATAAGTCTAGTGGCGTTATATTTATAAAAATGCCGCTATTTTTTCATTTCCGCCCTTGAAACCGCTGAAATACCCACCATAAAGGTAAGGAGAAAGAGTAATTCGCACCTTGCCGAATGCGGGAGGTGCACATCAGTGGAGGCAAAAATGCGCCCAGATAAATTTACCACCAAGCTACAAGAGGCCTTGGCCGATGCGCAATCAATGGCGATCGGTAAAGACCACAACATGATCGAGCCTGTGCACTTGTTGGCAGCCCTACTGGAACAGCGCGGAGGAGCAGTTCGCCCTTTACTTAAACAGGCGGGAGCTGACCTGCCGACGCTAGCCCGCAAAGTGGGCGAAGCACTCGATCGACTACCTGTTGTTTCGAACCCGGATGGCGATATCCGTCTGTCTCAGGATATGGCTCGCCTTTTTAATCTGACCGATAAGCTCGCGCAGCAGCGTGGTGATCAGTTTGTTGCCAGTGAGTTGATTGTATTGGCGATGGCAAACGACAAAGGTGAAGCGGGAAAAGCCCTGCAGGGGGCCGGTGTTAACAGTGAATCTTTGGCCAAAGCGATCAATGAAGTCCGAGGTGATGAAGCGGTGATGGATGCCAATGCAGAAGAGAACCGTCAGGCGCTGGATAAGTACTGTATCGACCTCACTGAGCGAGCTGAGAGCGGCAAACTCGACCCGGTTATTGGCCGCGATGATGAGATCCGCCGCACCATTCAGGTGCTGCAGCGTCGCACCAAAAACAACCCTGTTCTCATCGGTGAACCGGGTGTCGGTAAAACTGCCATCGTTGAGGGTTTGGCACAGCGTATCGTTAATGGCGAGGTGCCTGAGGGGCTGAAGCACAAACGTGTGCTGTCTCTCGACATGGGCTCATTGATTGCAGGAGCTAAATTCCGCGGTGAGTTCGAGGAACGTCTTAAGGCAGTGCTGAACGAGCTCTCCAAGCAGGAGGGCCAGATCATCCTCTTTATCGACGAGCTGCACACCATGGTAGGAGCCGGTAAGGGTGATGGTGCGATGGACGCCGGTAATATGCTCAAACCAGCGCTGGCGCGCGGCGAACTGCACTGTGTGGGCGCCACTACACTGGATGAGTACCGTCAGTATGTCGAGAAGGATGCCGCGCTTGAGCGCCGTTTCCAAAAGGTAATAGTGGATGAGCCCAATGAAGAGGACACCATTGCTATTCTCCGTGGCCTGAAAGAGCGCTATGAAGTGCACCATGGTGTCGATATCACCGACTCTGCGATTATCGCTTCGGCTAAATTGAGCCAGCGTTACATCACTGACCGCCAGCTACCCGACAAGGCGATCGACCTGATTGACGAAGCGGCATCGCGTATCCGTATGGAGATGGACTCCAAACCCGAAGAGATGGACCGCCTCGAGCGCCGTCTGATTCAGCTGAAGATGGAGCGTGAGGCGCTCAAGAAAGAGAAAGATGAAGCCGCTAAGAAGCGTCTTGCCGAGCTTGAGCAGACCATCGAGCGTCTGGATAAAGAGTACGCTGACCTCGAAGAGGTGTGGAAAGCGGACAAAGCGACACTACAGGGCTCGCAGCAAATCAAAGAACAGCTCGATCAAGCACGTATCGAGATGGAGCAAGCACGCCGCGCGGGTGATCTGGCGAAGATGTCTGAGTTGCAGTACGGCAAGATTCCAGAGCTCGAGCAGCAGTTGCAAGCCGCCGACTCAAATGAACAAGCCGAAGCGGTCACCAAGTTGTTGCGCAATAAGGTGACTGAAGAGGAGGTTGCTGAGGTTGTATCGCGCTGGACCGGTATTCCTGTGGCGAAAATGCTGGAGGGTGAGCGCGAGAAACTGTTGAAGATGGAGGATGCGCTGCATGGTCGCGTAGTTGGCCAAGCTGAAGCTGTCAGCGCAGTGTCTAATGCCGTACGTCGCTCGCGCGCTGGCCTCGCCGATCCTAACCGTCCGAACGGTTCGTTCCTCTTCCTCGGCCCTACGGGTGTGGGTAAAACGGAGCTGTGTAAAGCTTTGGCAACCTACCTGTTCGATACCGAAGAGGCCCTCGTACGCATTGACATGTCAGAGTTTATGGAGAAACACTCCGTGGCTCGCCTGATTGGTGCACCTCCGGGCTATGTCGGTTACGAAGAGGGTGGCTACCTTACAGAAGCAGTGCGCCGTAAACCCTACTCAGTGCTCCTGCTGGATGAAGTAGAGAAAGCGCATCCCGATGTCTTCAACATCCTGTTGCAGGTGCTTGAGGATGGTCGCCTGACAGACGGTCAGGGCCGCACCGTCGACTTCCGTAATACAATTGTCGTTATGACATCAAATCTGGGCTCAGATCTGATTCAGAACTACTCAGGCGATGATGATTATGACCTGATGAAAGCGGCGGTGATGGAGACCGTAGGTAACCACTTCCGTCCTGAGGTAATCAACCGTATTGACGAAGTGGTAGTGTTCCACAGTCTGCGTAAAGATCAGGTGTCTGGCATAGCAAACATCCAGCTCGATCGACTGCGCAAGCGTCTGGCAGAGCACGAGCTGAGCCTGACAATGACCAGTACGGCGTTGGATAAACTGGTGGATGTCGGTTTCGAGCCCATCTACGGTGCCCGCCCGCTCAAACGCGCTATCCAGCAGTGGATCGAGAACCCGCTCGCCCAGCGCTTGTTGGCCGGTGATTTCCCTCCGGGAACTGAGATAGCGGTCGATGTTGAGGGTGATCACTTCACCTTTAGCTAAGCGAAGTTAAAACTCAAAAATGGCGACCCTCTATCAGAGTGTCGCCATTTTTATCTGGTCTAGACTGAAAACTCGTGTATATGGATGAGAGTAATACGCGAGTAGGTCAGCCTCTAACAGGTGGGCTCTACTTAACAAGCTTCCAACGAAGCGTCTCACCCGCCCGAATCGGCACAATAATATCGCTACCAAAC
>Ga0209555_10002237_pt1 | contig 13772 bp, 8 predicted proteins | sample SaaInl85LU_5_DNA_FD_184643 | JGI IMG/M metagenome (GOLD analysis project Ga0209555, IMG submission 184643) | Marine microbial communities from expanding oxygen minimum zones in the Saanich Inlet - ESP_85LU_5_DNA (SPAdes) (version 2) | ecosystem: Environmental > Aquatic > Marine > Intertidal zone... | reverse complement strand
CATTCGCAACTACAGTGTGCATTGGCGCATTGCCCGCCAGGACAAACGGGATAACGGAGTTGCACAGTCATGACCGAATTCCTGCAACAAATAGAGCAGTTCCATTTTCTCAGGCCTTGGTGGTTGCTGGGGCTGATGCCCGCTGTCATCCTGGTCGTGCTGCTGTGGAAACGTAAAGCCTCTTATGGCAGTTGGCAGCGCGTGATCTCGCCTCATTTACTACCCCATTTATTGTCTGCCAATTTGGCCCAGCAAAGCCGCTTACCTCTGGTATTGCTCCTGGCATGCTGGCTGCTGGCGGTAGTGGCCATGGCCGGCCCAACCTGGAAACAACTGCCACAAGCCGTGCAAAAGAAAGTGAACGCGCAGGTTATCGTGCTGGATCTTACTTTATCCATGTACGCGAAAGACCTGCCGCCGTCCCGGCTGACTCGCGCTCGTCTCAAATTAACGGACATACTGCAACGTTCCAACGAAGGTCTGACCGCTCTGGTGGTGTATTCTGGGAGCGCCCACGTAGTCACCCCGCTCACCGACGACACCAATACCATTCTCAGCATGGTAAACAGCCTAAGCCCTGACATCATGCCAAACAAAGGGAATGATCCGGTTGCAGCAATCGAAAAAGCCGTTGAAACCTTAAAGCAAGCAGGCCTTAGCCGAGGCCGCATCCTGCTAATGACAGATGAACTGCCCAGCGATTTCGCCGGAAAAGTCGAAGACTTGATTAGCTTTCAAACGCCAATTTCCATCATGGGCATCGGCACCCGGGATGGAGCCCCGATCGAATTACCCGATGGCTCCTTCATCAAACAATCCGATGGCAGCATCGTGATACCGAAACTGGATGTCAGCAACCTGAAACGGGCCGCGCGACAATTGAATGGGCGCTTCAGCACCATCAGCACCAGCGACGAAGACATCAACTACTTGCTGGCCGACGGACTACTGCCCAGCGAGCAGGAAGTGACCGACACTGGCCGTGAATTCGATGTTTGGGATGAGACGGGGCATTGGCTTGTATTATTGATTCTACCTTTTGCTGCTTCTGCTTATCGAAAAGGTTGGCTGGGGGCATTTCTGATACCGTGCCTGCTGTCATTGCCACTCCTTACCCTCTCCAGCAACAGCATGGCCTTGGGCTGGGATGATCTGTGGCAAACCGACGATCAACGGGGGCAGAAACTGCTGCGATCCGGAGCCCCAGAGCAGGCAGCAGAAACCTTCAGCGATCCTGACTGGAAAGGAGCAAGTTACTACAAGGCACAGAATTTTGAAGCCGCTGAAGCCCTGTTCGCAGAAGAAGAAACTGCAGAAAGCCTATATAACAAAGGCAACGCCCAGGCGCGCCAACAGAAACTGGATGAAGCCATAGAATCCTACCAGCGCGCCCTGGAACTGAATCCATCCATGGAAGATGCTCAATTCAATCTCGACCTTGTTAAAAAAGTAAAAGAGCAGCAGAAACAACAGGATCAAGAGCAAGGCGACAACCAGGATCAGGATAAAAAGGAAAAGCAGGATCAAGATCAGAATCAGGAGCAACAAAACCAAGATCAGCAAGATCAGCAAGATCAGCAAGATCAGCAAGATCAGGATAGCGAAAGCCAGCAAGATGATTCAGAGCAAAATCCTGAGGATGACTCTAAAGACAACAAAGAACAACAAGACCAAAAAGAACAAGATAAAGAACAAGATAAAGAACAGCAAGCAGAGCCACAAGAAAATGACAGCGAATCAGAACAGAGCGAACAAGAACCGCAATCAATGCCACAAAACCCGGAGCGCACTGAAGATCAACAGGCGTTAGAACAATGGTTGCGCCGCATTCCGGATGATCCCGGCGGTCTGCTTAGACGTAAATTTGAATACGAATCTCAATTGAGGAAAAACGCATCCTCTGGAGACACCCAATGGTAAAACGTACAACACTATTCACTTTTCTTGTGCTCGCATTGTTTAGCTTGCAGGCCCACGCACTCAACATCAGCGCCAAGCTCAACACCGAAAAAGTCATGCAGGGGGACACGGTTAAGCTAATCGTGACCATTGACGAACGAGCTGACGGCAAAACACCGGATTTCACTGTGTTGAACCAACACTTTGATGTACTCACCACGTATACAGAAGAACGCAGCAATATCATTAACGGTCGCTTTACATCGCTGACCAGCTGGATACTGACCCTGTTACCCAAACAGACCGGTTATATAGCCGTGCCGCCCATCAGTTTCAAAGGGGCAACATCTAAACCGGTAAAGCTCCACGTAACCAAACGCACTGCTGCAAAAAATGCTGATCAACTGCTATTTGTGGAAGCAAAAGTAGACAAAGACACCGCCTACGTTCAGGAACAAGTAATCTACACTGTGCGTATATTTCGTCACGATGTGGATATTTACGACCCATCGTACCAACCGCCCACCATCGAGCATGCAGCCATGGAGCTGCTGGGCGAACAACGTAACTATAAAACCACACTCAACGGCAAAGAGTATGATGTATTCGAATTCCGTTATGCCCTGTTTCCACAAAAGAGTGGCAGCCTGAGCATTCCCCCTGCACAGCTCACCGCCACGGTGTTTCGCGGTCGCTCACGTGGGTTGACCTTCGACCCATTTAACGGCAAGCAGGTGCGCAGAAGCTCTCCCACCTTGGAGCTGGAAATCAAACCCAAACCTGACAGTTATCCGGCGGACAAACCCTGGCTGCCCGCAAAATCTCTGCAACTCACCGAAGCATGGTCACCCGATAGTGCCACCGCTAATATCGGTGAGCCACTCACCAGAACCGTCACTATGCAAGCCGAAGGTGTGCTCGCCACCATACTGCCTGCAGTGCCGGATACCAGTATTCAAGGCGTTAAAATCTATCCTGAGCAAGCTGACACCAGCAGCCAGGGTACAGACAATGGTATCGTCAGCTCTCGCACGGAAAGCCTCGCTCTGATAGCGACCCAAACGGGTGATATAACATTGCCACCAATGGATGTCACCTGGTGGGATGTTGAGGAGAATGCCGTTAAAGTAACCTCTCTGCCTGCACGTACTATTCATGTAACGGGAACCACTAGCCGTCCGCAAACCGACAACACCATAAACGTGCAAGCAGATACCAGCAACCTGGCGGGAGACACTCCTCCTCCGGCATTCAGCCAAGGGGACAGCGTGAATCGCACCTGGCAATGGATAGCCATCGCTTTTCTGTTGTTATGGGTCATCACTTTAGGGTTGCTTGTTTGGGTCTGGCAATCCCGAGCCACCCAAACAAAACCGAAAGAAGCTTCTGGCGAATCACCTTTTTCCAGCGCTCTGCTCAAGCAAGCACAGAAAGAGTTACAAACGGCATGCAGCAACAATAGCCCCAAAGCTGCAAGGACAGCCTTGATTGCCCTGTTTCAACAGCATTATAAAAACCCAAACATCCGGAATCTTGATGATATTGCCCGTATTGCCCAATCTGAGCCATTGGGCAGCGCCTTACGCAACCTGGATACGGAACTCTACAAAGAGGATGCAGGCAAAACCTGGCGCCCAGAGTTTCTGCTTCAGGCAACTGCAGAAGTGCTGTCGAAGCCATCCACCACTAAAAACAACTCCGTACTCGAGCCACTTTACCCTGCTTGATACTTCTCAACACGCAATGGCAGACTAAAGAGGTCACCGCAACACACCTCCTAGCTGCCGATATAAGCATACCCATAATGTAAAAAGGCCCGAGCGATAACTCAGGCCTTTTTACTATTCCAAGCTATATTTTAGCAAAATCAATTTTTCTTTGGGATTCTGCCACGAATCAGGAAGTTCGCCAGTGCTGGCAACAACCAGATGGCCCCAACCATGTTCCACAAGAACATAAAGGTAAGTAGCACACCCATATTGGCCTGGAATTTGATGTCAGAGAAGATCCAGGTTCCCACTCCAATAGCCAGGGTTAAACCAGTAAAGCACACTGCCTTACCAGTGACCTTTAAGGTTTCAAAATAAGCCTGCTCCAATTCCAGCCCTTCTTCCATAAAGCCCTTTAATCGTGAATAAATATAGATACCGTAATCCACACCGATACCCACACCCAACGCAATAACCGGCAAAGTGGCAACTTTTACGCCAATACCCAATATAGTCATCAACGCCTGACAGAGAATCGAAGTCAACGCCAGCGGTACGATTATACAAATCACCGCACGAATGGAGCGGAATGCAATAAGACAGAGAATGGAGACCACACCATACACCAGAATTTTCATCATGTTCTGGGCATGCTCAATGGTTTCATTGGTGGCCGCCTCAACACCAGCGTTGCCGGATGCCAACACAAATGTCGCCACATCTGGATCATTCTCTGCTGCGGCGAACTCCTGTACTGCTGCAACAGAACGATCCAATGTTTCAGCTTTATGGTCATCCAGGAATATGATCACCGGTGCAAGACTGCAGTTTGTGTTCACCAATCCACTCGGCACTGTTTGCACTGAGTTATTGATAATATCCTGCACTCGGGTCAGCGCAGCCCATTTCCAGTTGCCTTCATTAAAGCCCGTTATTACTCGCTTCGACACCGTCACCACCGACAACGCAGACTGCACCCCTTCCACGTTCTCCATGTGCCACATAAATCGATCCATTTTCTCCATAGCGGCAGATTTAGTACAAGAATCCGCAGGCGTCTCCACCATTACCACCAACACATCGGCACTCACGGAGTAATGATCGTTAACGTATTTATCATCCAGGTTATAACGCGAATCAGGCCACAGTTCAGGAGCACCCGCATCCAAATCCCCGATTCTTAAATCTTTGCTGATATACAAACCGGCACCAGCACCGACTGCTGCAATAATCACCGACACAGTCGCCACTTTAGGCGTGGCGAATTTGGCTACTTTTGACCAAATAACGTGTTTGGCATGCAACTTTTTATTCATTGCATTAATCGCTGCCGGGCTGGCTCCTGCATAAGATAACAACACAGGGATCATCAACAGGTTGGTGAGTATCAATGCAAACACACCCAGGGCAGCAGAAATAGCAAGATCCTGAATAACGTGTATTTCAATAGTCCACAGCGTCATAAAACCTATTGCATCACTGACCAACGCCAATAATGCCGGAATGTAGAGGGCGCGAAACGTAAGGCGTGCCGCTTCCAACTTGAAGTTGACTCGATGCGATTCAACGGCAAACTCATTGATCAGCTGCACACCATGGCTCACACCAATGGCAAAGATCAGGAAAGGTACAAGCATTGAGTAAGGATCAATACCCTTACCCAGCAAGGTGAGAATCCCAACCTGCCAGATCACAGCCACCACCGAACAAAATATAACGATGGAGGTGCTGCGGATGCATTTAGAATCCAGCAGCAGCAGAACAAAGGTAATACCAATAGCAATGATAAAGAACAGCGCCACACCGGTTGCGCCTTCAATCAGATCTCCGATCTTTTTCGCAAAGCCCACAATTCGGATATTTACGTGCTCAGACTGAAACTTGTTACGAATATCCTGTTCCAGAGCCATGGAGAACTTTTTATAGTCCAGCTTCTTATTGGCCCCAGATTGGTCAAGCAAAGGAACATAGACAATTGCAGAACGGAAATCATCTGCCACCAGTCGGCCTACCTGTCCGGACCGCAACACATTATTCTGCACTTGTTCAAGCAACTCAGCAGAACCATCGTAAGTCGGTGGTATGATCTCGCCGCCCCGAAAACCGTCTTCGGTAACTTCCATCCAACGTACGTTGGGCGTCCATAAAGACTGAATCTTAGCTTTATCGACCCCATCGAAATAGAAAATTTCATCGGTAATCTGACGCAGAGCCTGTAAGAATTCGTCGGTGAATATATCTCCGTTTTTTGCCTCTACGACAATACGTATATCATTACCCAGACTGAGTTCGTCTTTGTGCTTCAGCAGGTTTTGGATAAACTCATGCTTCAAAGGCACCATTTTTTCAAACTCGGTGCTGAGTTTTACGCGCGATGCTTCATAGGCGAAAAATGCAGTGAGCACTGCAAACGCAATCAGAAGAATCGGGCGTATCTTGAAGATCGATTCTTCGAGGAAGGAACTGTTTTTAGTTGACATAACGGACCTTAACTTAAATCAGAAATTCGGAGTTACTTCAAATCAGGGGCAGCCAGCTGTACCCCCCCCTGCCCAACCAATATGAGCTTGCCATTTGCCATACGTTCTATGGCAAGAATCGATTCTCGGGATGGGGTTATCTGCATGGAAAAATTAAGGCCACCATCTTTGCTGGTCAGTATCACACCGGAGTTACCCACCATAATCACGCCATTGCTTCCTACCACGACGCCATCCATAAGCCCATTGGTGTTTTTTGATTTTGACTTCACCCAGGTTGCTCCACGGTCAGCGGATTTAAAGCTGTTGCCCTGTAGCCCGAAAACATATATCTCATCGCTGCCAGCACCGGTCATGGCGCCAAAATAGGAGCCTCCATAGGGGCTGGTCAGTGTTATCCAATTCTCACCGCCGTCATCAGAGCGGAACAATATGCCCTTTTCCCCAGCGATATACACCACGCCGTCTGCATTGGCTTCAATTGCATTCAAATGCCAGCCATCAATGTTTTCGATTCTGGGAGAAACATCTACCCATGTTTTGCCACCATCCCGGGTTCCGAGAAACATGCCATATGCCCCGACTGCGAAACCTGTGTTCTCGTCACGAAACCAAACATCCAGCAATGGGGAGCCCGCCTGTGGTAACTTGGCAAACTGATCGTCGGTTAACTGATCCATTTCCTCATCAGACAGCACTTTATGGGGGTTGGCATACTGAAGCTGCCAGTTATTGCCACCATCTGAAGAATGCAGAATGACGCCTTCGTGCCCAACGGCCCAGCCGTGCTGCGTTCCAACAAAATCTACCGCCGTCAGTAGGTTTTGTACGGGCACATTGGCTTGGTTCCAATTCTCCCCATTATCCTGCGAAATCAGGATATGCCCCCAGTCACCCACGGTCACTATTTTATCGCCTTCCACGCACACGTCCGTCAATAATGACTTTGCTGCCCTGTCGGAAGGAATGGCAGCCCGCATATTCAGATTTTTTTCATAGTCTGATGCTGAAGCAATGCCGGTTGATAAAGCCCATACAGCCAGCGAACTGGCCACTGTTTTTATAATTGAATAACCCATGTTGTTACTGACCCACATATCAATATTAACTGCCTGCTATTGGTTGAACCTATTAAACCATTTTATTCGGCCATCATTTAATCAAGCTATGCGTACTGTCCAAAATACGCAGGCAAATTGGCCATTCAACGCCCCATTCGCCGCAGGGACTGCGGACTGAAATAGCCTTCTCCCGGCGAATCGTCATCGAACTGAATACCTATGCCATTGGCGCTATCAAGATAGCCTGCAAAATAACGACCTGACTCCAGATCATAGTTTGCTGATGCTGCCGACCACGTGACCGGTACGTGATAATAGTTCACTAAATACGAAAGGCTAACGCGCCATAGCTTGCCACGAGCGTCATACTGATCAGCTTGTACAATGCTCCAGCTGTCTTCATCTATGTAGAAGCGGCGTTTAGTATACAAATGTCGTACACCTTCTTTCACCGTGCCTTCTACCACCCAGACTCGATGCAATTCATACCGAGTCAAGTCCGGGTTTATATGCCCTTTATGCAGCAGCGCCTTATCGTCTTCAGTGGCATTGCTCAAATCAAAGTTATTGTAGGGAATATAAACTTCCTGTTTACCCACAAAGCTCCAGTTATAACGATCGAGCGCGCCATTAAACATATCCACTTCATCTGCAGTGATCAGGTTATCTGCACTTGGGACTGGCATATCATACTCAACCGAAGGGGCTCGCCTTACCCGCCGCGTGCCGGAGTTATACACCCAGGCTGCACGGGGTTCTTTGATACGATCAATGGTTTCATGCACTAACAAACCACCACCTGCCAGGCGGCTGGGTTGTTTTATAAAGGCAAGAAAGTAGGAAAGCTTATTATCAAGGCTATCAGCGGTTTTATTTCGATCGTAGTAAACGAAATACGCTTCGTGGGAGGCAGTTACCAGGGAATAGCTGCCATTGGCGTGCACCGGGGCTTCCGATAACTCTGCCTTGATATGGATACCTCGCCAGCGGGTAAGGTGATTCCAGATAATTTTCAGCGCGTTAACCTGTCCATCCTGATCAACAGGCACCGGAAACGCGACTCCGCCATAGGCCTGTTCAATACCGTTGCCTGCGTTAACCAGTTTCGCATGTTGATGGTTGCGGGCAATATTGTCGTAAACCCACTGCGGTGCCGACGCTGTGCGGTGGCTTGGATAAACAGGGATTCGATAACTGTCTGGATACCGCTCCAATAAGGCAACCTGGCCAACCGTAAGCTGATCCAGGTGCTGGGATTTGTTAGCAGCGGTAATAACAAACAGGGGCTTTTCGTCGCGAAACGGGTTTTCCAGCTGCTTGGGTGGGGGCGCTTTGTTGGCGGCCATACCACCATCCCAGGCAGGAATGGTACCTGCGGTATTACCTTTTTGTTCAGCTCCGTATGGGGTCAAGCCTTCGGGCAATGCAACGGGCTGAGCATTCGCCGCCAAAGCGGTAAACAATACGTAGATTGAGGCCAGAACAGGCCCGCATGTTCTCATCAACATTCCCAATACACCGTGTAGCCGAGAGTCGGCCCAATTAAATTCGCACTGTGATAAAAAATTCGCCCATATAGCAAAGAGTCATTCAGTACTCCAGGCGATAATAATCATATTTTTAATAAGTTAAGCCGAAATAATCGATATTGTCCTTATTTCGACGCATTTTTGACTTGGCGACCCTGTTTGAGGCCGCCATAAAATAACCAATCGAGCACTTCATAACAAATACTTATTCTTGATAAGAACAAGCAGTCTTATGTTTATTACTAAAACACTTAAACACTCCGTATATCTATTGATTAAGTGCTTTGCTGATTATTTCATATACATCAGGCGACAATTTTTCTGCTTTTATTCGCGTCAGTTGAGCTTTGATCAGATCCGCTCTTACCCGATCATAATTTGCCCAGCGGGTGAGGATTGTTGACATTCTGGACGCCACCTGAGGGTTAATGTTATTCAGTGCAATGATCTGATCAGCCAGAAATGCGTAACCTGCACCGTCTAAGCGATGAAAGTTAACCGGGTTGTTGTTGCAGAATGCCCCTATCAGTGCACGAATTTTATTGGGGTTGGTCATCTCAAAGGCTTCGTGTTGCATCAGCGCTTGCACATTATCCAACGCATCAGGCTGCGGAGAACTTGCCTGAACCATAAACCATTGATCCACCACCAACGCCTCGGTCGACCACTGCTGATAAAAATCGGCAATAACCTGTGCTTTCTCACCGCGCTCAGAGTGAGCCAATGCACGAAATGCGGTTAGCTGATCCGTCATATTGCTGGCTTTATGATACTGGCTGAGGCAAAGCTCGGTTGCCTCATCATCCGCCAGAGTCATCACATAGGCCAGACACACATTACGCAAACTGCGTTTGGCAACGGCGTCCACGTTATAGTGATATTCTGCGTCCATGGGGCAACGCTTGATCACCTGCTGCAATTCACTCCGAAGCCCAAGGGCCAGCTCACGCTTTAGCCCCTCTCTGGCATGATGGATCGCATCCACCTGTACAGGCTTTGGCAACAACTCTGCCAAAAACTGCTCAGTAGGCAATTCCAGCATCTTTGCCACCATGGCCTGATCAAGGGATTCATCGGTCAACAAAGAGCGGAAGGATTCCAGCAGCAAACCATCCACTTGCAGCGGCTTCTGCTCCTGATAGGCGCTCATCAAATCCAGCAAGACTTCAACAGTCAACCGCTGCGACGCGTTCCAGCGATTGAAACCATCGCTATCATGGGACATAAGAAACGCAAGCTCTGCTCTCTTCTGCTCATAGAACAGTTTTACCGGCGCAGAAAACCCGCGCAGAACAGATGCCACCGGTTGCACCTTGATGCCATTAAAACGAAACGTCTGTTTGGCCTGTTTCAATTCCAAAACCGGATTGAGCGGGTCCAATACTGTGCCGTCGGTTAATTGCAGCGCCAGATCTTTGCCATCTGCGCCCAGCAACCCTATTGCTACGGGAATGTGCAGTGGGAGTTTCTCAGGTTGCCCCGGTGTTGGCAGCGTGGTTTGTTCGAAGGTTATCGAGAACTGATTGTGATCACTGATGTATTCGCTGGTCACCTTGAGGTGAGGGGTTCCCGCTTGCGAATACCAACGACGGAACAGTGTCAAATCAACTCCGTTAGCATCTTCCATCGCCTGGACAAAATCGTCACAGGTCACAGCTTGACCGTCGTGGCGTTCGAAATACAAATCAGACCCTTTGCGAAAACCATCCTTGCCCATGAGTCGATGAATCATACGCACCACTTCAGCGCCTTTCTCATAGACGGTAGTGGTGTAGAAATTATTGATCTCGATATAGCTGTCCGGGCGCACAGGGTGGGACATGGGGCCTGAGTCTTCGGCAAACTGTACCGTTTTCAGCATGTTCACATCATCGATCCGGTTAACCGTCGCTGATCCCATATCGGCTGAGAACTGTTGATCACGAAATACCGTAAAACCTTCTTTAAGACTGAGTTGAAACCAGTCGCGACAGGTAACCCGGTTGCCCGACCAGTTATGGAAATACTCATGAGCGATGACACTTTCCACCCGCTGGAAACCCATATCCGTAGTGGTTTTAGCATTTGCAAGCACGCATGACGTATTGAAGATATTGAGACCTTTGTTTTCCATCGCCCCCATATTGAAGTGAGATACGGCAACGATCATGTATATATCCAGATCGTACTCACGACCGTAGACATCCTCATCCCAGGCCATAGAGCGCTTGAGAGAATCCAGGGCGTGCTCGCATTTGTCGAGATCATGAGGCTCTACATACAGCTGCAACAATACATCGCGCCCACTACTGGTGGTGAAGTGATCTTCCACCACGGACAAAGCCCCGGCAACAAGCGCAAACAGGTAACAGGGCTTTTTGAACGGATCCTCCCAGATAACGTAATGACGCCCGTCGTCAAGGTCACCCCGCTCAACTGGGTTACCATTGGACAGCAGCACTGGACAGGCTTGTTTGGGAGCCTCTACCCGCGTAGTAAAACGCGACATAACATCAGGCCGATCCAGATAATAGGTTATCTTGCGAAAGCCTTCCGCTTCACATTGAGTACAATACATGCCCTTTGAAACATACAACCCTTCCAGAGAAGTGTTCTGTTTAGGATGAATGCGAGTCATGATCAGCAACGTGAACTGATCGGGTACATCCTTGATGGTGAGAACTTCTCCATCTATGCGAAAATGATCCAGCTGCAAGGTTACTCCATCCTGCTCAATACCCAGCAACTCAAGCTCTACACCCACCAGCTCCAGCGGCTGACCACTGGCAGTGGGCACATCAGGATTAGTGCGTACCGCCAAATGTGAAATCACATCGGTGTAATGTTCGTATATACGCACATCCAAATGCACTGTATCGATCAGGTAGTTGGGGGCTTGGTATTCTGACAGTCGGATGGTTTTTGGCGTGTTGTTTTCTTTCATGCTGACTGACCCTGAACTGAGAAGCAATGCAGGAGCAAACTCCGTATTGCTTGTGAAATGAAGTTTTGTTCTGCAGTATGTATGAGCAAGATGAATTTAACAACTTAACGACGACTTAACGAGGAAAGCTATGGCGTTGCCGGCCCCTTTGACCGCTCTGATTCAGTCGGAGCAACTTAGCAATGTGCTCTGTGTGGACGTTGTACCGGGAACAACCGAAGGCAAGCCATCATGCTCACTCCGTCATGTCACCGCAGATCAACTGATGGAGCCCACGTTTCAGGATCGCTTTGATCTGGTGTGGCTGCGTGATACAACGCTCAAACAAGGGCAGCAATGTCAGAATGGACTGATTGCGAAGTGCCGCGATCAACTGGCCGCAAGAGTATTACTGGAGTTGGGAAATGAAGATGGCAGTAGCTTGAGCGAAACTGAATGCCTGGCTCTGGGTTTTGTACGTTGCGCGACCACCGACCGACACAACTACTACCTGTTTAACCTGAAGACCTATAAGCCTGTGCCAGACTGGCTCAATCCACGATTCTGGGCCAATCCGCAAAACTGGGACAAATTCCGCTGGTGAAAGACAGTTCTACTGCAGGAATTTAACCGGCTGGTGCTCGTGGGTGTTATCGTCACACATTTCACCCTCGTCCTTGCTGCCACGATCAATAAAGCCGACACGCTGATCCTCACTTAAATTCTTTTCACCGTAAGCAATGATCGCCTGCATTACGTGCTCCTTCTGCTCCTGAGTAAGGCGGTTACCATCGGCCCACTTACCCAGCTCAAGCGCACGCACCAAGGCATCATATGTTTCCGGGGTGATTGAGTTAATCAGTGTTTTAAAGTCCATAACTGCAACGAATCAGGTAGCTAAACGGAGCGCCATTATATCACAGCACACAGGAATATTTAGCTCTGCAGCGCCACTTCCACAGGCACCGTGGCACCTACTGCAACCCCTTGATATTCAACAGGCAAATTCTGGCCTAATGCTTCCAGCTGCGCCTCGGTTTCGATGGTCTTTACAATCACCCGGACGCCCAGACCTGCGGCAAACCGGGCAATGCCATCAATAAATGCCGTCTCTCGCTGCTCCCAGGCCAGGCGTTCTGTAAAGGCAGCAGACAACTTGATGGTATCAACCGGAAGCCGCTGCAGATACATGAGGGAATAACGACTCAAACCATAGTCATCAATACAAATTCTGACGCCCTTGTCTTTCATGCGTTTGATGAGCACTAACGCTTGGTCGAAATCGTGGGTAATGGTGGCTTCTCTGATTTCAAATTCCAGACAGCTCAGCAATTTGCTGTCTTCATCGGACAGCTCACACAATGCCGTCATCAATGCCGGTGAGAAGAACTGGCCAGAACTGAGGTGAATGGACACCACCAGCTCTTTACCGTGCTTCTCCTGCAGGGCTCGCAGAGCGCGAACCGCATTGGCCAACATTAGATCAGTCATGATATCCAGCAGTCCGGCTTTTTCACACATAGAGACGAATTCGGCTGGAGCCACCATGCCAATCTCCGGGTCCATCCAACGGGCCAACGCTTCATATCCGGTAATGGTTTTGCGATCTGACGAACACACCGGCTGCACGAACACATCCAGGGCATTGGTTTCGAATGCTTCGCTGAGGCGTGACACCACATCCAGAGAGGACTTTAACTCACCCTCTTCGGTCATCACAGAATCGAACTCTGCCGACACCTGAAGATCTACTTTCTGCAGCAACTCGGTGGTGATGAGGTTGGTCTTAGCCATCAAGTTATAGCAATATTCCAACGAACTGAGAATTGCGTTAACCTGCACAGCCATATCCGCAATTTCATCTTTACCTTGGTAGGCCAATCGTTGTTTGAAATTGCCGGACTTCATAATCTGACGTGATTGCACCAGCATGTCATTCAGCCGCTTCCAAATGGGGCGGTAATAAAGCGTCCACACCAACACACCGGATACAGCCGCGCTGATCAAGGCAGACAACCACCATAAATAAGCCCCCCCACCCGCCGAGTGCAGTGGGCTGACAGCAACGTAGACTGGCTTACCTATCATAGAAGGTAACATTATAATGGCAGAACCATCAGTGCCGATGGTATCGCTGATGTTGCCTGCACTCAGGTTCAGTTGATAATCCAGGGTTTCAGATACTCCCAATA
>Ga0209555_10002235_pt1 | contig 13777 bp, 8 predicted proteins | sample SaaInl85LU_5_DNA_FD_184643 | JGI IMG/M metagenome (GOLD analysis project Ga0209555, IMG submission 184643) | Marine microbial communities from expanding oxygen minimum zones in the Saanich Inlet - ESP_85LU_5_DNA (SPAdes) (version 2) | ecosystem: Environmental > Aquatic > Marine > Intertidal zone... | reverse complement strand
CGACCCGCGCATCACCTGCCGGCATTACAAGTCGCGGCATCGGAACCAGCGTATTGTCAGACTTCCCAGCACCAAAATCTGTTCGTTCCTGTGAAGCGGCAATAGGCAGGATGATATCCGCATGACGGGCTGTCGCAGTCCAGTTCATCTCGTTCACGATGATCGTTTCTGGCGTCTGGAATGCGTCATGTAACCGGTTCAGGTCTTGGTGGTGGTGAAAGGGGTTTCCGCCAGCCCACCAAACCAACCGTGCATCGGGAAATGTCCGCTCTTGGCCTTGATATTGATATAATCCACGCGGATTCAGCAGCATTTCGCTAATCATCGCAACTGGTATGAAATTCTCCACGGGATTTCGCCCTTGTGACATTGTTCCCCAACGAAACAGTCGTTCGATATTGCCGATATTCGCGTTAACGCCGTACCCAACCGTGTACCCGCCCCCCGGCAGGCCAATTTGACCCAACATCGAAGCGAGCGTAACAGCCATCCACATCGGTTGTTCCCCAAAATCGGTACGCTGCACACCAGCACCAACGTTGATCATTGTGCGGCCAGCGGCCATACGGTGGGCAAGCTTGCGGATCGCAGCCGGATCAAGACCGGTCAGGTCAGCGGCCCAATCCGCATCCTTTGGTTGACCGTCGGCTTGGCCCAAAAGGTATGTCTCGATCGCATCAAACCCGACCGTGTAGGTGGCGAGAAAGGCAGCGTCCGTCAGGCCTTCAACCAATAGCGTATGCGCCAAGCCCATCATCAAAGCGGTATCGGTGCCGGGCTGCACAGGCATCCATTCGGCCTTCAACACATCCTCTGCATCACTGCGCAGTGGGCTGATATTAACAAACTGGACACCTGCTTTGGCGCAATCTTCTAGGTTTCCGGCCATGCGGTGTTTGCCCACGCCACCATCGCTAACTTGCGTATTGCGCAACGCCATGCCGCCAAACATCACAACCAGATCAGTATGTTTTGCGATAACAGTCCAGCGGGTTGCTTGGGCAACATGCTGACGAAACGGGCCGACAATATGCGGCATAAGGCCAAGCGCTGTGTTGTAGCTATAGTTCCCTTCAGAACGGACAAACCCGCCCTGCGTATTCAAAAATCGTTTCAGTTGGCTTTGGGCATGATGAAATCGCCCCGCGCTTGACCAACCGTAAGAGCCTGCAAAAATCGAAGCGTTTCCGTGATCCTTACGAACCCGCGTTAACTCACTCGCAATCAGGTCCAGCGCACGATCCCAGCTGACTTCGACAAAGCTATCGCGACCGCGCGGCACCATCTTTGGCGTTCCCTCTAGCCAACTTTTACGGATAGCGGGGCGCAAAACACGGGCTTTGCCATGGATGCTTCCTGGGATGTTCAGATTGATCTCGGGCGCGGCAGGATCGGCCGCGTGACCGTCAACCGCGATGATGCGACCGTCCCGAATTGTCGCAACACCAACACCCCAATGGCTCGCTGTCAGCTTTTTCTCGTCTTCACTCATGCGATCACCGATTGTGCTGTTATATAGTACACTAATGCCAAATATTGACACTCGTCACTGTGACTGGCATCGTCAAAAAACACAACACTTGTGAGTTTATCATGTCCTCATCCAATTCAAAAACTGCCGATGATCTCGTCCAACTGGGCCGCCCTGACCGCAAAGACGGTCGGCACGTCAACATGCCGCTCGAACTTGGCTCGACAATCGTTTTCGACACACTTGCCGCATTCGAAGATGCGCGCGACGCACGTTATTCAACGGGCACGATGTATTACGGGCGTTATGGCAATGACGCGAGCTTTAGACTGGAAGCAATGCTTGCCAAGCTTGAAGGCGCTGACGACGTCACGCTGACGTCCTCGGGCGTGGCCGCGATCACCATGGCTTTGATGAGTTTTGCACGACCGGGTGCGCATCTGCTTGTCGCCGATCACGTTTACGGAAACACCCGCGCATTTTGCGAGGGCGTGCTGACCAGCATGGGGGTCGAGGTGAGCTACTTTGACCCCATGATTGGTGCAGGCATAGCTGAATTTATCCGCGCAAACACCTGCGCCGTTATGTTTGAAGCCCCGGGGTCGGGTACGTTTGAGGTTCCCGACATTCCGGCAATCGCCAATGCGGCACGGGCAGCGGGCGTCCCTTCTATTCTTGATGGCACATGGGCAACCCCGATCTTCTGCCAGCCTATCGCACTTGGTGTTGATATCGTTGTCGCGTCTATGTCGAAATACCTTAGCGGGCATTCTGATTGCATGATGGGGATGATTGCGTGCAACGCCGCCTACGCCGCAGCTATCCGCAAAACGACCTTCGCGTTCGGCGACAAGACCGGCGGGCAAGAAGTTTTTCTGGGCCTGCGCGGCCTGCGCACGTTAAAAATGCGGATGGAACATTTTGACCGCGTAGGCCGCGAGATGGCCATGTGGTTATCGACGCAACCACAAGTCAAATCGATCCTGCATCCAGCATTTGACAGCTGCCCCGGCCATGCACATTGGGTGCGTGACTTTAGCGGTGCCGCAGGTTTGTTTGGCGTGGTGTTTTATCCTTGCGGCGATGAACAGATACGCGCCTTTGTCGATGCCCTTCATCATTTTGGCATCGGGGTCAGTTGGGGTGGCTACGAAAGCCTTGTCCTGCCTGTAGAACCGCAACGCAACATGGATACATGGGCTGAGGACGGCCAACTTGTCCGGTTCAACATCGGCCTTGAAGACACCGACAGCCTGAAGGCGGACCTTGCTGCCGCCCTTCCACATCTAAACACCGCAGCGGAGTAAACTATGCACAACAAAATCGACCATTTCGCCATTGGCGCAGACACGCTGGATCGAGGCGTCACGGCAATGGAGGCCAAGCTGGGCGTGACAGTCCCGCGCGGCGGCAAGCACGACGCAATGAGCACGCATAACTGCGTAATGCAGTCGGGTAACGAAAGCTTTTTCGAACTGATTGCGATTGACCCCGATGCTCCAGCTGATCCCGGCCGCGTGAGGTGGTTTTCATTGGATGATCCTTCCACAAAAGCCCGGTTGACGGAACGCCCACGCGCATTGTGCTGGGTTGTTGGGACTGATGATCTGGACGCTGTGATCGCGGCCAGCCCTGTCGATCTTGGCGAAGTGGTTTTGTTCACACGCGGGGATCGGTCATGGCGGTTGACGGTGCCAAAAGACGGGCATCTGCCAATGGGTGGATTGCTGCCTGCGTTCATCGAATGGTCGCCCGGCCCCCATCCAAGCACGGGTCAGCAAGACCTCGGCGTGACATTGGATAAAGTTCAGCTGACACATCCGAATCCAGACGAGTTGGTCGCCGTTCTGAAAGCGCTACACGTGGATCATTTGGCCGAAGTGCGTGCAGGTGATACCGCTCTATCATTTGCTGTGAACACACCTGACGGGGCTGTTGTCTTAGACTAACTATCGACGGGTTGCTCGGATAATATCGCGCAACCCGTGCATCGATTCTAGTGTTCGGATATGGCCATCCGGTCTTTCAAATACTCGCCATATTGGCCAAGCGAAAATATAAATACCCAATAAATTGCGGCCACGAACAGGAACACCTCAATGTAATAGGGTGACCATTGGGCTGTGCCAAACGCGGTCTTGCCTGACGCTAGAATGTCGAAGAACCCGATGATCGTGACAATCGCCGTCTCCTTAAATGTCACCACGATCATGTTGATGGTGCTGGGCAAAGAATGGCGAAACACTTGCGGCAATACGATCCGGCTTAAGATGCTCCAATAGCTGATGCCAAGGGCTTTGCCAGCCTCAAACTGTCCCTTTGGGATCGCTTGAAATCCGCCACGAAACACCTCAGCCTGATAGGCCGCAAAGAACAGCGCAAAAGCAAAGATCACGCGCCAGATTTTGTCCCCTTCCAGCCAACTTGGCAGGAACAGAGGCGCCACGACCGCAGCCGTGAACAGCGTGGTGACCAGCGGCAGAGACCGTATCGTATCGATGATGAAAACAGCAAACCATCGCACCACCGGCATTTCCGAACGGCGCATGAGCGCAAGGCCAAGCCCCATCGGCATGCCCAACAAAACCACCGACGCGAACAGGAACAAGGTAAGCGACAAGCCACCCCAGCCATCGGTTGTGACTTGTGCGAGGCCCAGTAGGCTGCCTTCCATCAAAAGGTAATACGCTGCGAACCCCACGACCCACAGCACGGAAAGGCGCGTTGCCCTCCACATCGCTGGCACACAAGACACCAGTACCGTTACAACAATTGCGATGGCCGCCAAAGTTGACCGCCAGTGTTCGTCAAACGGATAGGTCCCGAACAGGATCAGGCGATGCCGAGCATCAATGACCGACCAGCAGGCCCCAGCGTGATCGCCACACATCCCGACGTCTTCTTTAGACCAAACCGCGCGAAACACTCCCCAATCCAGAAAACGCCAAGCAATCAAGGCAAGCAAGGTGAAAACGAGAACAGAGATGATCGCGGCTACAGGTGATCCAAATCCAGTTTTGATGAACCGTTTTCGGGCCTCAAAAAACCGTCCGGGCGGTGTGACGTCAGTGATGGCCATCTAGTGCTCCTTCAACTGCAAACGCGTATTCAACCAGTTGGTGAAAAGCGCGATAGAATAATTTATAGCAAGGAACGTCAGCATGAGGATCAGGATCAGCTCTAGCGTCTGGCCAGACTGGCTGATCGAATTGACGGTGATGTAAAACAGGTCACTAAAGCCGATGGCGATACCAATTGTCGTTGCCTTCATCATAAAGATCCATTGATTGCCAAGCGGTGGAATGATGCTGCGCAGAGCCATTGGCACTTTGATGCGAGACCAGATGGACATTTGCGTCAGGCCAAGGGCTTGTCCCGCCTCAACCAAACCACGGGGCACCTGGGCAAGACCACCTCGCACGATTTCAGCGATATAGGCGCTGCCATAAAGCGTGATTGAAATGATCAATGCAAACAGTTCAATGGGAACAGATATGCCGCCCCGAAACCGCAGCCCTGCAAGGGCAGGAATGGAAAATATTCCTTCGCCTTCGGGGCGCAGGATCACAGCGGCCAGCAATGACAAAATGATCGTCCCGCCAAACCACATGGCCAGGCCCCGCCAAAGTGAAACCTTCGCGATGATCAACCCAATAGCAATTGCCACGGAAGCCAACAGCAGGCCGACAGCCATACCCGGGCCAATGTTCAAACCGGGCAGCATCACACCTCGCCCGGAAAGAAAGGCAATATCACCGATGTTCAACGCCTGACGAGGGCCGCCCAAATGGATCAAGATCGCGTAAAGAAAAATCGCCTGAAGGATCAGCGGGATGTTGCGGAATATTTGGACATAGACACTGGCAGCAAAGTTCAGTGCAGGATGGCGTGCATCACGCATCGTTCCAATGATGAACCCGAAAAACGTGGTTGTGACGATGCAAATAAACCCAACGAAAAGCGTGTTCAGCAGGCCCGCAAAGAGAGTGTAGTAATAACGGTCACTGATCGAACGCTCGATCAGTGAGAACGAATAATCCCAACCCGTATCACGCTCCAAAAATGAGAAGCCGCTCGTCATGTTCAATCGGGTCAGGTTGTACTGTGCGTTTGACACAGCGCCCCAAACGGCAAGAACGATCAATATAACAATGGCTGATTGTATCGTGAGACTGCGACGCTTGGCGCGTCTGCGTAATTCCTCTGCTGTCGCCATGTTACCGCCCCTCAGGTGTCAAATGGTTGGTGGACCGCCAACGATATGGGCGGTCCACCTTAATATGTGGTCTTAATCGAGGATGGGCGCGTACAGGACGCCGCCATCGCTCCACAAGCTGTTTAAGCCACGCTCAAGGTTGTAGGGGCTGTCTTTGCCGAGGTTTCGATCATAGATTTCCGCAAAGTTACCAACCGCGGCAATCATCTCGCGAGCCCAAGTGTCGCGCATGCCCAGGCGTTCGCCCATGCCAGGTTCGACACCCAACAAACGTGCGACACGTGGGTTTGGCGGGGTTGCTGCCATTTCTTCAACATTAGCCGACGTGATGCCTTCCTCTTCGGCAATCAACAACGCGGCGATCATCCAGTTGACGGTATCAACAAAACCTTCGTCGCCTTGGCGCATGGCCGCAGAGATCGGTTCGCTCGACAGCTGATCATTCAGAATGACGTGTGCGTCGGGGTTATCCAGCTCAGTCGCGCGCAGAACGGCAAGGTTAGGGCCCCAACCAGCAAACGCGTCGCAACGATTGGCAAGATAGGCCGAACGTAGCTCTGCCTGACTCTCGTAAGACACCATGGTGTGCTCAACGCCGATCGTTGTCATATGATTCGCGGCCAGACGTTCAATAGTTGTGCCCGCTTCAACGCAGACCGTGCCGCCTTCAAGTCCTGACGCGTCAGTGATCCCTAGATCGCCATGCGCCATAAACTGTGTGCCGCCAAAGAAGTATGGCAGGCTGAATTGTAGCCCCAGCTCAGTGTCGCGTCCCATCGTCCAGCCAGTTGCTTTGATAATCACGTCCACGTCGCCCGACTGCAGAGCAGGGAAACGCTGCGCCCAGCTTAGCGGTACAATCTGGTTCGCGTCCGGATCGCCAAGGATCGCCGTCGTCAAAGCGCGGCAAAGGTCGATATCAAGACCTTTCCATTCGTTTTGATCGTTTACTTCAATAAATCCGAAATAGCTGCCGTTGTGACCGGAGCAAAGCATCGTGCCCCGATCCATAATCTGTTGGACAGTGGGGCTTTGCGCCGCCGCCATCTGAGGCGCAATAAAGCTGGTCGCCGCAAGTGCACCAGCTACGATGATATTCTTCATGTCAGTCTCCTTATTGTTCCATATATCGGCACGAATGTACTGATATTTAGAATGTAAGGGAATTTGGATCGAGTCAACATTTTTTGCTCGTTCGACTTTTAATCTCACAGCAATACTTGGCAGTTGCCCAAAGGAGCGGCGGGTAAGCATGAAACAGGGCCAACGGGAAACGGTATAAATCGGTGAAGTCTGCCAATCGCTCAGAAATGGCGAAGAACCTGAAAACCAATGCCTTGCAACATCAGTCGAGATGCTGCGAATTGTCAGATTTCGATCAACCACTATTGTCCCACTTGAACGACCGGCCCGGTGAAATGTACCGCACTGCCAAATAAGCGACGCGGCCCACGCCAGACCTTTCTGCATTGCATTCGCGGCACCCGCACAAGACCGGTTTGTCCTGTGTGGATGGCGTCTGCTTTGCAAGGAAAAAATGCATTGATTGCGCGGTTAGTCAGTACAGTCCTGTGTCCGGCCTTTGATCGCGGCTTTCGATATTGCCGCTGGCCTTGATGGGTTCCGTAAACCTGCTCCCAATCGGCGACGCGAACCTGTGAGTTCAGGACAAAGCACGGGATTTCAGGTTTTCGGATGACCACACGTGCCATCATGACATTCGTCTTGCAATTCTTGTTTCTTCGGCTCCGTTTATGCTGCTGCTTGGCGGTAGTACGTGTCTTTGGTGAGGATCGCCCAGATAATCCTCGCCGCCTTGTTGGCCATCGCAACAGTTGCGAGGCGGACGGGTTTGCGCTCAAGAAGCTGCATGATCCAGGGGTGCACACGTTCTGGGTACCCACGGGCACGTTGCACCTGCGAAGTCATGCCGATTACCAACAGTCTTCGTAAATATCGGTCGCCTTTCTTGCTAATCCTGCCGAGGCGTTCTTTTCCTCCGCTGGATCTGTTCAGTGGCGTGAGCCCTAACCACGCGGCGAACTCTCGCCCATTCTTGAACTGTTTGCCGTCGCCAATGGTGGCAACAATGGCCGACGCAGTTATGGGACCGACGCCGGGGACTGTCCTGATCCGCTTAGCGCGCTCATCGATCTTGGCATGGTATTCAATCAACTTGTCATAAAAACTCACACGTTCATGAAGCGAGATAACCTGATCGCAGAGCGTCTTGAGCATGCTCTTCGCCACGTCGGGAATGTCCAAACAGTCATCCGTCTGGAATGTTTTGATGAAACGCATTGCGGCAACCGGCCCGTTCCCGATTACATGACCAAACTCACGAAGAAGACCGCGGATCACATTCAGCATTTGGGTTTTCTGGCGGACGACAAGCTGGCGCACCCGGTGGATGGTCAGTAGGGCCTGCTGTTCCTTCGACTTCACAGCAACAAATCGCATGGTTGGTCGTGTGACGGCCTCGCAAATCGCCTCTGCATCGACGGCGTCTGTCTTTCCGCGTTTCACGTACGGCTTGACGTAGACCGCTGGCATTAGCCGCACATCATGACCAATCGCAGTTAGTTCTCGCGCCCAATGATGCGCAGACCCGCAAGCCTCAATCCCAACAATACAGTTTGGCAACGTCTCAAAAAAATTGAGCAATCGTTTGCGCCGGATCGAACGATTGAAGACAACTGTGCCGTCAGCAGTGATGCCGTGAACTTGGAAAACGCCCTTTCCAAGATCCAATCCTATTGTCGTAACTTCCATGGTGGAGCTCCATTCCTAGCTGGTGAAAACATCTGCACTATGCCGCATTGCGCGACAGTTGGGTGCAGACGCCATCCACATGGTGTAATCGCGGGAGCGAGTCGCCTGGAACAAGCGCTAATAGAGGCTTGGTGGCTGTTCCCCGATAAGATGAAAGTACGGGCTCATGACGCGGTGTCTGGCCCAAGCATCATTGGAGAACAGCCATGCAAGATTATATCGGACTTGACGTATCAATGAAAGAAACAGCGATTTCCATTCGGCGGGGAGGCGCGCGCGTTTGGCGAGGTAAGTGCAATTCAGATCCAGCTCGCATTGCGCAGATTGTCAGGAAACGCGCAACCGATGCCGTGCGTGTGATTTTTGAACCTGGACCCCTGTCGGTGTGGTTTTATCACGCTTTGAAGGAAGACGGGCTGCCTGTCATTTGTATCGATGCACGCCACGCCAAGGCGGCACTCGACATGGCGGCGAACAAAACGGATGCAAATGATGCAGATGGTCTGGCTCAGTTAGCTGAGGTAGGTTTTTATCGAGAGGTTCGCGTGAAGGGCTACGACAGTATGCTTGCACGCTCTCTTGTCGCGGCACGAACTCGACTGGTCAGGATTACAGTTGAACTGTCAAACCAAATCCGTGGGCTCATGAAGACGTTCGGATTGGTTGTGCCTTCGGGCAAAGGACGCAACTTTGACGCAAATGTTCGAAGACTTCTTGCGGATCAGACCGAGCTCTCCGGCATTCTATTGCCACTGTTGGATGCTTGGCACGACATGCGGATGCGCGCTGCAGATCTGACAAAACTACTGCTCGCGGTGGCGCGCAAAAGCCATGCCTGTCGACTTCTCATGACCATCCCCGGAGTGGGCGCGATTACAGCTACATCATACGCGACGGCCATTGAGGATCCGAGTAACTTCAAAACCTCACGCGCTGTCGGGGCCTGGCTCGGATTGACCAGCCGACGATACCAATCCGGGGAGGTTGATTACAGCGGCAGGATATCTCGCCGAGGAGATCGACATCTCAGAGGGCTCCTTTACGAGGCCGCGCTCGTCATCCTGACCCGGTCAAAGGCGCAAAGTGACCTGCAAACATGGGCGCTCAAGCTCAAGGAACGTGTTGGTACAAAACGTGCAGCAGTCGCATTGGCGCGTAAATTGGCGGTCACAATGCACGCGATGCTGAAAACCGGATCGGTGTTCAACCCGATTGCTCAACCAAAAGGCCTCTAAACACCCTATTGCGCTCGACAGCCTGAGCGCGACGAGTCGTCCCTGCCGGGACGTGGGTTGAGCCATTCCGTTTGATGGGCTGCACCGGCATTCACTGTTGAGTGCGTCATCCACATTGGAAGCTCTGCCTGCAGAACCCATCATGCGGCGGCTACATGTCGACCGCGAAGACGACCCTGTACCCGGTATACGAGATCTCGACCCTCAGGAGCAAAGTGCAAGACCAGCTTTGCCAATCTACGTAGGAGCCCGAAAAGGCACCGCGATTGCTGGTTTATGGGAAAAAGTGCTTGCAAAACACCATACGATTAGACGACGATTAGACGACTCCATCCGCTTTGCTGTCCTTCAAATCTGGTGCCGCGAACGACTGGTTTGGTGAATTACGCGCGTTCAATGGTCGCGATACGCCTTTCCAATCTCAGGCCGGTCCCACCTCCCCCTGCTTCAGCTGGTCTTCCAACCCTCCCAGATCATCCACTGCCAGATCAAGACGATCCCGGTCGCCACCGTCACGTTCCTCAAGTTGCATTTCACCTTGATCCGCAAAGTTCATTTCCTGCTGTCGTTGCCCTTCTTCGACAACGACTTGAATAGCCCCCGAACGTTTCTTGAAGCGAGAGGCCGATTTAGCCGCGCTTACCTGCTGTGGACCGCTTAGGCGCTCATCTTGCTTATGAGAGTTCACGCCTATCCCATCTTGGTTCGCATTCTGCCCTGACCCTCCCGATTCAGAGCCTGATCCCCCTGCCCCACCTCCTCCCATCACCGGAAACGGCAACTCCCCTGTCTGCGCGCCATGGATCGCCGCAAACAGCCGATCATCAAAATACTGGATCCGTTTGGCGCGCACTGGCATCTGCGCATCCACGACCATGATAATTTCATCTAGCGGCAAACGACGGGCTTCATCCTCAGGCAGTAGCGACGTTTCTTCCGTCCGTGTGGACTGGCTGCGCCCCTCAAACGGATTCTTGCCGATTGAGCGCGACCGCGTGATGACCGTCTTTGTTGTCTTACCCACGGCCTTACTCAGCTCCTCAATGGTCTTTTCATCTGAGGGGGTGAGGTAGAGCTTCACACCTGCGTTGCCCTGCAACGCGCGGCGGGTGTTTTCACCATAGATTTCATCAAGGGCGGGGATGGTTTGTGTGACCACCGCCAGATGACCGCGATAGGTGCGCAAGGTTTCAATGCTCTCGACCACAATGGGCATTTTGCCAAGGCGGTTGAACTCATCAAGCATGATCATCACAGGCCAAGGTTCATCTTTGCCCGGTTCCTTCTCTTGCATCGCCGAGAGAAGGTCTGAGAAAAACAACCGGATCAGTGGTGCGAGTGGCTTCACCATCAGGGGTTGGACCACCAGATAGACCGTAAAGGGCTTCTTGCGGATCGTGCGGAAGTCAAAATCTGAGACCTGCGTCGCCTCGTCAATTGCCGGGTTCTGCCATTGGTCCAGACCAGAGGTCATCAGAAGCGAGACATAGGAGGTCAGCGTGTCGTTGTTGGTGGACGCCAGCCGCGTGAAGATCAGCTTCGCGGCTTTGTTGTCGATCTCATGGCCCCGCGCCACATATTCTTTCTGCTTGTTACCCCCCGAGGCCGCGATCCGGTAGATTTCGCCCAAGTTGGGCTTCTTGCGCTGGAACGCCAGCAAACCCGCGGCCACAAAGAGATCAATACCGCCCTTCAAAAGGCCCTGCACGCGATCATTGTCACTTTGCAGGAACAGGGTCGCCAGTAGCTGCAATTCCATCTGCTGGCGCGCGGGGTCTTTCAACTCATATATGCGCAAGAGCGGATTGTAGCGATGCGTCCGCTTGCCTTCCCAGTCCGTGGGCGCAAAGCGGTAGACCTTGTCTCCTTGTGCGGCGCGGTGGCGGGCTGTTGCCTCAAAACACTCACCCTTAACATCCAACGTCACGGCAGACCCCTGCCATGTCAGCAGGTTCGGGATGACAAAGCCGCTGGTTTTACCGCGCCCCGTTGGTGCCACGATCAGGGCATGGGGAAACACTTTCGAGGTGATGTAGCGGGCCCGCGATTTCGGGCTGCCCAATTTGCCCAGAATAAACCCGGTCCCTGGCTTGCCAAAAAACCCGTTGGCTTTCATCTCGCCGCGCTTTTGCCAATGGGTCTGACCAAAGCGTGTGAGGGCGGACCCGGACATGGCAAGGCTCATCATCAGCCCGGCGACGGCAGCACCGCCGATGATCAGGTTGATCAATTGGAAATCGTCTGGCCGTCGATCTCTGATCCACAGGTAGTTCTGCGCGATATATCCAAAATCGATATCCGCGCTGAACCCGAGCGATTTGAATGTAAGAACTGCCGAGGCAATGGTGTAGCCCATCGCCCCTGCCACCAAAGTGACCAGAACCACACCGATGGCAATCCGCACCCTGCCCATGGACCCGCTCAATGGACCTGGCCCCGCTCCGTCTCGCCATCCACGTCCGCTGCGCGGTGTCTCTCGACTTCAACGTCTGCCAACTCATCGACAACCTGTCGCAATGCCTCCGAGTTTGCTGTTGCCGCATCTGATTGCAAATAGACCTTTGCGGCATAAAGACGGTCCAGGCGATCTTCGATGACATTTTCCAAGGCGTCGCTATCACCCTCCTTCAGGCGATCGAGCTGCGCCGCATCCAAAACCCGCGCCACCTCGGTGCGGAAGGCCTCGCGGTCGGATTCAGTCTCAAAGGGCGAAGACAACGCCCCTGCCCGTTCATGGACGAGAACACGGGACAGTTCGGGCGTTTCAATCTGAGCTGCCTCGCGCTCCGTAAGGCGTATCTCCCGTTCCGCACTGTGCGCTTCATAAACCCGCGCATAAGTGTCGCCGAGACCCTCCGCCAGCTGCTCGGGCATGTCAGGATATCGCGCCTGCAGATCGCGCGCGACGGAAGCGGAGATTGGCGTGCTGCTGTGCGCGCCCAAACGCGCCGCTTCGACCTCAATGATAACTCGGTCTGCTGCGGCCTGATCTACGATCACCGCCCTGCCCTCCTCATCCGTGCGGATCACATCGGTCGAGCGCGCAATCAGCTCTGGATGGTCACGCAGATACTCCCGCTGTTCGTCTTCCAAATGCTCTACGGCAAGGTTTTCGATCACGGCATCGTCTCGCTTATCAATCCGAGTCTCAATGCGAACGGCATTGGCAGCGGTTTCGATCTGAGCTTGCGTGACATGCGCCTGCACCTCGCGGGCGTCTTCAATGACCCCGTCACGGCGCAGCACACCTTCCCGCTCCAACATGGTCCCCAGCTGCACATGCACATCATTGAGAATATCCCGCGCCTGTTCCAAATCCGCGCGGCGCTCAAGGTTCAGATCCTTTTCAGCTGCCACTTTAGACAGATCATCCGCAATCCATTGATGTTCCAGAGCCGCGTTTTGCGCCCCTGTCTCCATCCGGGCCACAACCTCGGATGTGCTGATCCCCGTGCCGCGCAGGGCCGCATCAACGCGGGCGCGCACCCGTGGTTCAGACAAACGCTCCAGCTGGCTCTGCTGAATATTGGCTTCGGAATATACCCCACCTTCTGACGGCACCTCCGAGAGGGAATTGGACCGTAATCCAAGCGGCTGCATATGTTGAACCCGGGCTTGGATGGTGTTGAGGGACTTCTCCAGCGCGGGCCGCTCCGCATCCGGCTTTGCCGCGATCAGGTCTGTGATGTTTGCTACCTTTTCTGCGTAACGGCTACGCAGATCCTCAAAAGACTCGTCTTCGGCCATGTAAATGCCTCCTGCGGTTTCAACGTGACCACCCTTCGCCAGAACCTCGCCCGCACGGAACAGGACCTCAGCAATGTCTTCACGGTTCTCGGAGGATGCCTCGGCAGCCAGCGAGTGGAACATGATTTTGGTGTTTGCGATCTCGGCAAGCGTGCGGGTCAGATCCTTGCCAACGCGTTCCCGATCTAGGGGCACTCTGCCCTCTTCTTTGGCGGCATAGACCTCGCAGGTTTTGGCCGGGTAATGCACCTCGCCGCGATCCACCCGCCGCGTGGCTTCCAACCGCACGCCGTAGGTCTCAGCCTCTTCGACCATTGCCAAACGAAAGTCGTCGTA
>Ga0209555_10002233_pt1 | contig 13787 bp, 11 predicted proteins | sample SaaInl85LU_5_DNA_FD_184643 | JGI IMG/M metagenome (GOLD analysis project Ga0209555, IMG submission 184643) | Marine microbial communities from expanding oxygen minimum zones in the Saanich Inlet - ESP_85LU_5_DNA (SPAdes) (version 2) | ecosystem: Environmental > Aquatic > Marine > Intertidal... | reverse complement strand
TTGTTTCCTCAGAAACAGGAACAAGTTTTTCGTTGTATTTATCACCGAAAATTCCAACTATGCGTTGTTTTAAAGTCGACTTTGGTAGGCTAAGCACTTCTTTATCATTTTGAAAAAATGAAAAGGAGCAATCCTTATTAGCTAAGGCAACCCTATAAAATTCATCAAAAATATGCTTGAGTTCTACATTATCAGATTTTAGAAAATTTCTTCTAGCAGGAACATTGAAAAATAAGTTTTTGATAGCAATAGAAGTGCCATTATTAGAAGTGCAATTTTCTTGAGAAATTATTTCGCTTCCTTCAATATTTATTTTGGTGCCAAGTTCAGAATCGTGAAGTTTAGATTTGAGTTCTACATGAGCAATTGCAGCCATTGAAGCCATAGCTTCACCACGAAAACCCATGGTCCGAATAGTATGTATATCATTAGCCTCTCGAATTTTAGAGGTTGCATGACGTTCGAAACACATTCTTGCATCCGTTTCACTCATTCCGCAACCGTTGTCAATGACTTGTATCAGAGTTCGACCAGCATCCTTTACAATAAGTTTAATGTTAGTGGCACCTGAGTCAATAGCGTTTTCCAATAATTCCTTTACTGCAGAAGAAGGGCGTTGAATAACTTCACCAGCAGCAATTTGATTGGCTACATGGTCAGGTAAAAGTTGAATGATATCGGACATATTAAAATTTCAATAAAGCAAAACTAAATAATAGTAAGACGAAAACGATAAGAATTATCCTTTTATTTGAATAGTTAATTTCTTTTGAGCGTTTACTCTGTTGCCAGTTTTTAGAAAAGTTCAAATTTGGGTTAGTGCTTTGGGCAGCTTTCACCCTTTTTTCTAAATCCTCTTTTCGAGCGTCATAGTATCTTGACTTGAAATCGAACTGTCGATGTCTAGCAGTTTTAAAAAAGCTTGGCAGTTTAGGTGCTTGCATAATGCAAAAATAAACAAAATCACAATCAATAGAGTAGGGCAGGAAATTCATTAAAAATGGATTGCTCCTGATGTTTATTCATGCTAAATTCTGAAAGGAGAAAATCCCAATAATTTTACTTATGTAAACTCAAATAACCGCATATATGCGGTTTTGATGTTACAAAAAGCAACAATTTTAATTAATATAGCATAACTTGCATATTATCAGCATTTTATATGTTTTATGTAAATTTAATTAGTAATTAATTTAAGAGAAAAAATGTGTTTTGTGGTACGTTGTATTGTATTTTTTAGATAATTATATATTTATTTTGTTTACATTTGTAACATAGATAAAAATGGAAAAACGCATCCAAAATATCATTGAAAAATACGGCTTAAGCCCCAATGCTTTTGCACAAGAAATTGATGTTAATAGGTCAACAATTTCGCATATTTTGTCAGGGCGAAATAAACCCAGTATCGATGTTTTACAGAAAATTTTAAAGCGCTTTTCAAAGGTTTCAGCAACATGGCTTTTGTTAGGAAATGGTGATATGTTTGCTTCAGAAGCAAGTAGAAAAGCAAATCAAACCTCTACAGCCAATCCTGTTATTCAGTCTAAAGTTATTGATAAAATAGTAGTTTTTTATACCGATAATAGTTTTGAAGAATATAAACCAAACAAATAATCTTATTACTTTTGTGAGGTAATTCAGACCAAGATGTATAAATACCTCATAAAACCACTTTTTTTTCTTTTTAACCCTGAGTTTATCCATCATTTTGTTTTTAAATCAATCAAACTCGCTTCTTACATTCCCTTTAAATTAAAAGCTTTAAGTTCTATTTATAGGCTAAACGATAATCGTCTTAGAAGAGAAGTATTTGGTTTGAAGTTTGAAAATCCAGTAGGTTTAGCGGCTGGTTTTGACAAAGATGCTTTACTTTTTAATGAATTATCCTCTTTTGGTTTTGGTTTTATCGAAATAGGAACGCTTACTCCAGTTGCTCAATCAGGAAATCCTAAGCCACGACTATTTAGAATACCTCAGGACGAATCATTGATAAACAGGATGGGATTTAACAATGGAGGTGTAGAAGACGCTTTAAAACGTCTTAAAAATCGTAAAACAGATGTTATAATTGGGGGTAACATTGGTAAAAATAAGCTAACTCCAAACAGTGAGGCGGTTAGTGATTATGAAAAATGTTTTGAAGCCTTGTTTAAATATGTAGATTATTTTGTGGTAAATGTTAGTTCGCCAAATACTCCTGGTCTTAGAGAATTACAAGAGAAAGAGCCACTAACTAATCTACTGCTTCGTTTACAAGAGTTAAATACTCAAAAAACCAAACGAAAACCCTTGTTGTTAAAAATTGCTCCTGATTTAAGTAATTCACAATTGGATGATATTATTGAGATAATAATAGAAACTAAGCTAGATGGCTTGATAGCAACCAACACCACTATCGATAGAAATGGACTTAAAACGTCTAGAATCAAGTTAGAAAGCATAGGAAACGGTGGGGTAAGCGGTCAAGCTGTTAAAGATCGATCAACAGAAGTAATCCGTTACATATCAAAACAATCTAAAAACGCATTTCCAATCATCGGTGTTGGTGGTATTCATTCTGCTGATGATGCTATTGAAAAATTAAAGGCAGGCGCTTCATTGATTCAAATTTATACAGGTTTTGTGTACGAAGGTCCTTCGTTGGTCAAGAAAATAAATAAAGGTATTCTTAAAGAGTTATGAAAATAATAGAATGTCCTAGAGACGCCATGCAGGGGATAACACAATTTATTCCTACCGAAAAAAAAATATCTTACCTAAATTCTCTTTTAAAGGTAGGTTTTGACACTCTAGATTTTGGAAGTTTTGTATCGCCTAAGGCAATTCCTCAGATGAGAGATACAGTCCAAGTGCTTGATGAACTAGATGAGTCAACGACTAAGTTATTAGCTATAGTTGCCAATTTGAAAGGGGCTGAAGACGCTTGTCAGTTTAATAGGATAGACTTTTTGGGTTATCCGTTTTCTATTTCTGAAACGTTTCAAAAAAGAAATACTAACAAATCTATTGATGAATCTTTGGAATTAGTAGAAAAGATACAGTCAATATGCCAAAAAAGTAACAAATCTTTGGTGGTGTATTTATCCATGGCATTTGGAAATCCTTATGGGGAAGATTGGCATGAAGATATTGCGTCTAAATGGACGGAAAAGCTCGTTGATTTAGATGTTAAAACCATTGCGTTATCGGATACAATAGGGGTTTCTAATCCTGAAAATATTTCTAAATTATTTAGTCAGTTACTCACTGAATATACACAAGTAGAATGGGGGGCACACCTACATACCACAGCAGACAGTTGGAAAGAGAAGATTCTTGCAGCTTATGACAATGGTTGTCGCCGTTTTGATGGTGCCATAAAAGGATTTGGAGGATGCCCAATGGCAAAAGACGAGCTAGTTGGCAACATGCCTACCGAAAAACTAATTTCTTTCTGTAATGAGAAAAAAATTAAATCCAATTTGAATCCTTTGGCTTTTGAATCCGCTTACAATAAAGCGATAGATATCTTCTAAATAAGTTACTTTTAGTGTGTAATCTTAATTCTTCTAGAGATGGTTCGTTTTCCTTTATCTTGTTTGTACTGAACCTGTAAGAAATAGGAGTATACTCCAGAAGGGCATATTCGTCCTTTAAATTTACCATCCCATTTTTCAGTATGCTTGTAACTATCGAATAAAAGTTCTCCCCAGCGATTAAATATTTTGAGGTTATAGTAGTTTACTGGTATGCAATTAGACTGATATCCAAAAAAATCATTTAGTCCATCTCCGTTAGGCGTAAAGACATTTGGGATAAACTCTTCGCACAAACAATTTTCACTAGTAATTTTAACAGAATCAATGGCCTCACCGCATTCATTGTATGCTTTTGCCCAATAAATTCCCCCAGTTGAAACTAAATTGAAAGTATCTGTACGAAAGTCGTGCCAAACAATACCATCATTTCTATCGGCGTAGGCCCTAAGTAGTAAAGGTGAATTTTCACATATGAGGGTATCTTTCATGTGCTCCACAATTATCGGAAGAAGAATACGATTTACACGAAGGGTGTCAGAATCGATTGTGCAGCCGAGTTTTTTAACCGTTACATAATAGTCGCCTGCATAATGTATGTCTTTAAAGTCTTTTTTGTCCCCATCATTCCATGAGTAATCTTCGTAGTTGGGGTCAAGGTTTAATCTGAAAAAATCATTTTCACAAATGGTTGTGTCGTTCCCCAATAGCAGAGGGTCTAGAAAGGTCACATTAATTGAATCTCTTCTTGTGCATTGTTCAATAGATGCATTTACGTAGTATTTTCCAGACTCATAGACTTTCAGAGTTTGTTCCGTAGTACCATCATTCCACATAATGGTGGTAGCATTCGTTGATGGAGTTAATGTCAATTCGTCACCTGGGCAACCTATGGAGTCATTCCCTAAATCTACATAGGGAGGTTGTATTTCATTAATTTCAATTGTATCACTATCAACACACCCATTTTTTGATACCGTTATTGAATACGTTCCAACAGAGTTAACTCGATATACTCTGGAAGTATCACCATCTTGCCAAGTATAACTATCCATTCCTTCTACTGCCGACAAAGTAACATCTTCACCAGTACAAAATGAGGTGTCATTTCCTAAATCAAGATTTAAATTATTGACAATTACATTAAATGTATCTGTAATAACAGTTAGATCATCGAATCTTACTTCTACAACATATTGTCCATTTTGACCGACAGTAATAGTAGGGGTTGTTTCTCCAGTACTCCACAAAAACGTGGCGCCATTGATTAACTTTCCTATTGTGACTACTTCTCCTTCACAAATTGTGGTGTCTGAAGATTCGTAATTAAGTGTGGAAAAGCTGAAATTATCAAATAAAGAGTTTATTCCTGCTTCATGGTCAAGCATAATGCCGTTTAAGTTGTAAGGATTGTCTGAACCAGTTGAGTTTATATCAAATCCAGCATTGATATTTTGCATTGTAGGAACAGCCTCCCAATCGCCAGAGTCACTTAATTTTTTAGTGAAAACACTAATGCTTCCTTCGTTATTATTTGCATAAAAATCGATAACAAGGGCATATTTAACCCAATTGGGATAGTAAGTATTTTCTTGTGCTACATTTTGAGAATTTGCGTCTAGTAAAGCAATATAATTCGGGTTTCCACACCCAAACCACTTTAAACCAAAGCTAGCTTCATTGGGGTCTTCTTGTCCGCAATTTTGCCCAAAATCAGAATCAGTATTCTGATCATATGCTAGTCTGAATATTCTTTCCCAGCAGCCACCAGTCATGTCAAATGTCAATACCAAGTATTGCCTGTCTGTAAAAGATGGAAATGACCAATTAAAATCATTTACTCTACTCATTATTACGTGTTGATTTCCCCACCCATTTCCTGAGTAAATAGCTTTACTAGAAATGTAATCACCAACAGTATTTGTAGTTTGTATTTGAGGGATTATAGGTGTGCCAATTACAGGGCAGTTGTAGGCATTATTTGAGGTAGATAGTGATGTGCTAAAAATCCAGCCATCTTGATTGGTAACGTCTCCAATAGTCAAGTTTTCAAAATCATAGATTGCGTTTTCTTGACAAAATGAGCTAAAGGTATATAGTATAAGAGAAAAAAATAAGAGTTTTTTCATTTCAGTAAACAGCTATTAATTAAGGAATTCAAATATAATACAAAAAATCAAAAATTTAACAAATTTGAGTTAACTTTGTCCCGTACTTTGGTTTTAATTAGGGAATGAGGTGAAATTCCTCAACTGTACCCGCAGCTGTAAGCTCATTGTTAAGTCTAAGTTCTTCATACCACTGTTTTTTAAAATGGGAAGGTAGCTCAGAGAGTAAGTCAGAAGACCTGCCATAGTATTAACTGAAAATCCTCGGGAATAAGGAGCTTTCTAGTATTATCTTTTTTTTTAACTAATTACAATGAAAAACTTATTATTTATTTTCCTTTTTGGGGGGCATATTTTGTCAGCTCAAAATTTCGTCAATAAAGTACTTGTACTTAATGAGGGACGCTTTGATTATGTAAATTCTCAAATAGATGTTCCTGTAACAATTGGTAGTTACGACCCGATTACACAAAACTATTCTGTTTTAGACACTATTGATGGGGCAAGATTTGCTTCTGATTTAAAAATTGATGGAGATCATTTTTATGTTATGGCTGATACACTTCTTTTGAAGTACGATTTAAATTCGTACGAATTGGTATCGTCACAAACTGTTATTGGTGGAAGAAATATACATGTTTCAGGAGAAAATATCTACGTTACAAGAGGTGAATACCTTTTGACATTACCTTCGTATTTACAAGTGTACTCCAAATCTGATTTAGAGTTAGTAATAGAAGTAGATACTCTAAATGGTCCAAAATGGTCCACGCAAAATATGGTCGAACATGACGGTAAATTATTCATTGCTATTAATAATGGCTTTGAATGGGGAAATGAAAAATCATTAATTGGGGTGTTGGATTTAGAAACTTTTAATTACCTAGAAGAAATTGATTTAGGAATTGATGCTACAAACCCAGATAATATGATGATTGATAGTAATTTTATTTATACTGTTAACAATAAAGATTGGTCTGGTGCATCATTTTCAAAAGTTGATTTATCAACATACTCTACATCAACAATAAATATTTCAGATGTAAGTACTGGCTGCGGAACTTCTTGTTTGAGAGGAGATAGATTGAACTTTCAGTTATCAATGGATACTGTATTGTACGAGTGGAACCCAGTTTCATTTGAAGACAGTGGCGTTGATTTAGGTCTTCAGGAGTCTTTCTATGAGTTGTCTTTCGATGAGACAAATAATTACTTATATGCTAGTTCTACAGATTACGTTACTTATGGTAAAGTCTATGTCTATGACGAAAATAACTCATTGATTTCTCAATTCGATTGTGGTGTTTCTCCTGGAACTATTGTGTTTGATATTAGAAATACCACTTCAATCACTGACTATTTGACTGCCGAAAAAGAGAGTAAATCATATTATGATATGTCTGGAAGAAAATTAAATTCAATTGAAAATCAGCCAAAAGGAGTCTATATTCAATCAGGTAAAAAAGTATTTAAAAAATAATTTTCAATTTTTAAGATAAAATTAATAGAGGGAGCATTTGCTCCCTTTTTATTTTTTGTATTTTTATCAAAATTGATTTTGTTATGATTGAATTATCTGCTATTATAGTTTTTGGAATTTTAGCACAATGGATTGCATGGAAAATGAAAATCCCAGCTATTTTCCCTTTAATATTATTAGGGCTTTTCATGGGGCCACTTTCCACTCTATTTTTAGATAAGCAGTGGATTAATCCTGAAAATATTTTTGCGGGTAACACCATGTATTATTTTGTATCGCTTTCGGTAGGGATTATTCTATTTGAAGGCGGTCTTACGCTGAAGTTTAAAGAGGTAAGGCAGTTAGCTGGTGTTGTTAGGAATTTATTGATTTTTGGTCCTATTATAATGGGTTTAGGAGGCGCATTTGTAGCTCATTATTTCTTGGATATGGACTATAGAGTAGGATTGCTATTTGGCTCTTTAATAATAGTAACAGGTCCAACCGTAATTGCGCCAATTTTAAGGAGTGTAAGGCCAAAGAAAAACCTAAGCACTATTTTGAAGTGGGAGGGCATTGTAATTGACCCTATTGGAGCATTAGTTGCTGTATTGGTTTATGAATTGTTCTTTGTTTCCACCATGAGTGTAGGAGGTGACCATTCAATGGGATTAACGCAAGTAGCATTAAAAACATTCTTTTTAACACTCTGTGTAGGTTCATTCTTTGGTTTATTTTCTGGCTGGACTCTACATACTTTACTCAAAAGAAATTTGATTCCTCATTTCTTAATTAATGTTCTTTCTCTAGGTTTTGTAATTTTTGCATTCGCAGGGGCTGATACTTTACAGCCCGAATCTGGATTGCTTTCAGTAACCGTAATGGGTATTCTTTTAGCAAACATCAAGACACCAAATATTGACAAAATATTAGATTTTAAGGAAAGCCTTACTGTAATTTTAATTTCAGTATTGTTTATCATATTATCAGCAAAAATTAGCATGGAGCAACTTAAGTTACTAGAGATGAGTTCTTTATATATTTTCTTAACAGTCGTATTTGTGTTGAGGCCAATAGTTGTTTGGATAAGTTCCTGGAAATCTGACTTGAGCTGGAAAGAAATGGCTTTTATCGCTTGGATAGGTCCAAAGGGTATAGTAGCAGCAGCAGTAGCATCTTTGTTTTCTCTATACTTAATGTCTGATAAAATATCATTACCGCCTTCACTTCGAGAAGATGTGGAATTATTAGTTCCATTAACTTTTATGATTATTCTAGGAACAGTTACCTTAAATGGTTTGACTGCAAAATTTGTTGCCTCTCTTTTAGGGTTGGTAAAGGAGTCTAATAATGGGGTGGTAATTGTTGGTGCAAATGAGGGCTCTATTAGTATAGCCAAATACTTAGGGAAGCACGACATACCCATTACCCTTTATGATTTATCAAAAGAAAACATAAGAAATGCTAAAGCAGTTGGCCTAAATGTCATTGAAAAAAATATTTTATCAGATGATGAAATAGATTTCGAAGATGCTGGTCATTTACTTGCCTTAACATCTAGTAATGATGTAAATATATTTGCCTGTAGAAAGCTTAAAGAAATCATTTCCGATATTAATGTTTACAGGCTTATTACTGTAAATGAGATAAAATTTGATGCATTATCACGACCAACTAATGTGTTATTTTCTAGTGATTCTGATTATATTAATCTTATAGAAATTGTCAGAAAGTACCCTAAAATAAAAGAAACAGAGATTCATTCATCGGATCAACTATCCAATTTATTTGAAGAAAATACTAATGCATTACCGGTACTGATAAGGAGAAAAGATGCCATTCAGTTCATCACTGTAGATTTTGATTACAAACACCAAGAGGGAGATGTATTGGCCTACATAGGGGAGTTAAATTAAGTATATTTGCGCTCCAAAAATTGAAAAATGAAAAATACTGCTCTTACAAACACACACATTAATTTGGGTGCAAAGATGGTTCCGTTTGCTGGATATAATATGCCAATTCAGTATGAGGGATTAATGGTCGAACACCTTAATGTTAGGAGTGGAGTAGGTGTTTTTGATGTTTCTCACATGGGTGAGTTTTTTATTGAAGGAGAACACGCCACTGAATTAATTCAGAAAATTACTTCAAATGATGTTTCTGTATTAGTTGATGGTCAAGTTCAATATTCATGTATGCCAAACCTTGACGGTGGCATCATTGATGATTTGCTTGTTTACCGTTATAACTCAGAGAAATATATGTTAGTTGTTAACGCTTCAAACATTGAAAAAGACTGGAACTGGATACAGCAATTTAATAGCAATGGAGTATCTATTACCAATAAATCAGATGAATATTCCCTTTTAGCTGTACAAGGTCCAAAAGCAGTACAAGCACTTCAATCTCTTACCGATATTGATTTGTCTGCAATGAAATACTACACCTTTGAAGTTGGAGCGTTCTGTGGTATTGAGGATGTCATTATTTCGGCAACAGGATATACAGGAGCAGGAGGTTTTGAAATTTACTTCAAAAATGAACATGCAGAAATAATTTGGAAAACTATTTTCGAGGCAGGAAAGCCTTTCAACATAATGCCAATTGGATTAGCCGCTAGAGATACTTTGAGGCTGGAGATGGGATTTTGCTTGTACGGCAACGATATTGATGATACCACATCTCCTTTAGAAGCTGGTTTAGGCTGGATTACAAAATTCACTAATGAATTTAATAATTCTGATAAGCTATTAAAAGAAAAAGAAAATGGCGTTTCTAGAAAGAGGGTTGGATTCATTATGCAAGAAAGGGGTATTCCTAGAAAAGATTATTTAATAGTTGATGCCGATGGAAATACCATTGGTAAAGTTAGTTCGGGCACCATGTCACCATCTTTAGAACAAGCAATAGGAATGGGCTATGTTCAGAAGGAATTTACAAAAGTAGGTTCAGAAATTTTCATTCAAATTAGGAATAAACAGCTTAAAGCTGAAGTTGTTAAACTACCATTTTATAAAGGATAAATGCAGAAAAAGAATAACATAAAAGTATGCCTTTCCCCATCTTTATTTCCTATATACTCTGATAAAACAAGTATAGTAGTAGTCGTTGATATTTTAAGAGCAACTTCTGCTATTTGTACAGCATTAGATTTGGGTGTTACATCAATTATTCCTGTATCAACCATTGAAGACGCATTAGATTTTAAAGATGATGAAAATCACATCTTAGCAGCTGAAAGAAATGGGAAAATAGTGAGTGGCTTCGACATAGGCAATTCTCCAACAGATTATCTTAACAAAGACTTTAAGGGTAATAAAATGGTATTGACTACTACCAATGGTACTAGAGCTATAAATATTGCTAAAAGAGATCATGAGGTTGTTATTGGTGCATTTCTAAATATTGATGCATTAACCCAGTTTTTAATCAAAGAAGATAAAGACGTCATTATTCTGTGTGCTGGATGGAAAGATGATTTTTGTCTAGAGGATTCCATTTTCGCTGGAGCTTTAAGTTTGAGGCTAGCCAATAATGAAAACTTCTTCTATGAAAATGACTCAACCATTAATTCCATAATGCTTTACGAGCAATCCAAGAATGATTTATTCGGCTTTCTATCAAATTCTCAGCACAGAAAACGATTAGCTCATCTAGGAATAGAAGATGATGTGCAATTTTGCCTTGAGCACAATAAGACATCAATTATTCCAATTTTAATTAATAACGAGATAGTTGCACAACAATGAAAAAGAAAGTTATTCTTTTAACTCTCTTTTTATGTTTCGGGCATTTTACTATCTACACCTGGGGTTTTTTTTCTCATTATAAAATTAATAAAATGGCAGTTTTTACTCTTCCAGAGAGCATGAACACCTTTTTCCTTAACCATATTCAACTTATTGAGGATAACGCCGTAAGTGCAGACAAACGGCGGTATACTGACATAAATGAAGCTCCAAGGCATTTTATAGATCTTGATTATTACAGCGAAGACGATCCTTTTGCGGTAATGCCAAAGGAATGGAAAGATGCAGTTGAAAAATTTTCAAAAGACACTTTGCTTGAGTATGGGATATTACCATGGCATATTAAAAAACAATATTATTTGTTAGTCGAGGCCTTTAAACAACACGATGTTGAAGATGTAATACGATATTCTTCAGATATCGGTCATTATATAGCAGATGCTCATGTTCCATTGCACACTACATTGAATTATAATGGTCAGCTTACAAATCAGGAGGGAATCCATTCTTTTTGGGAGTCTCGACTTCCAGAGCTTTTCTCCGACAACTACAATTATATCTTACCCAAAGTAATGTACATAGAAGATATTTTATCTTTTAGTTGGTCAATTATAGAACGTAGCCATAATGCAAAAGATTCTGTGCTTTTATTCGAAGCTCAATTAAATGAACGTTTCCCTAGTGACGAAAAATATTCTTTTGAAGAAAAAGGAAACGGTAGTGCTAAGGTCTATTCTGTGGCTTATTCAACTGCTTATCACGAAATGCTTGATGGTATGGTAGAACGACAGATGCGTGCTTCAATTGTTTCTATTGGTTCTGTTTGGTATTCTGCATGGATAGATGCTGGTCAACCAGAAATGGATTCTTGGCTAATGAAATAAAAAAAACCTCATTTCTGAGGTTTTTTTCAATCAAAATATTTTTTTTCGTTTAGAAGTAATAAGATAAACCAACTGAGAAATTAATTCCAGAACCATTCAATGTGCGCTCTGTCAATTTTTCACCCATATCGGTAACGCTTAAAATAGGGTGAGGGGTTTCTTCTTTAGAACTAATAGTAGTATTGTAAATAAAATAATTAAACTGAGGCTCAACACTAAATCTATCAGAAACAAAAGCACAATATCCAACACCTGCATTTATAGTTCCTGATAAAATATCAGTAGTTGTTGATATGGAACTAATAGCGTCTTTCATTTCTTCTTTACCTGAAGAGTATCTGTATGAAGCATCAACAAAAATGGAGTTGCCTTTTCTAAGTTTGAAATTATATCTTAAAAATGGAGCAATACTCAATAGTGACTTTGAATACGTTATGTCATTATTAGCAGATGCAGCCAGTAAACTGTACAATTCATAATAGTGATTAGCATATGTATTACCATTTTCACTTACACCAGGAAGACTTGTAAACCATACATTAGTTAAACTGTCAGTTAAACTAGCACTAGTTAGTTTTGAATCAGCATTTGTTTTGAATAGGCTAGTTTCACTATCAAAACCAAAGCCAAGACCTATCATGAATTTGTCGGCAACAAAATAACCGGTTTTAAAATTCACATTGAATTCACTTTGTTTATCTTGATCTAGTTGGTATGTATATGGAAATAAAAAGCCAAGATTTAAACTATCAGTCTCATTCACTAGAGTGTCGTTAAAACCAGTAAAAGTAACATTGATAATATTTTCCGAATTACTGCTAGAGCTGAAGTTAATGTTGCTACTAGAAGCACCAAAAAACCAATTACCTTTTTCATGCTGTGCGTACAGTTGAGTACTTAATGCTACAAACATGATTAAAAGAACCTTTTTCATAATTTTTGAATTGTTTATTTGTTTGCTAATATAGTTAAGAATTATTGATTGAGCATAACTGGCATTACAAGCATCAAAACATCTTCGTTTTCTGATACTCCATCTTGTGGTATAATTATGCCTGCTCTGTTTGGTGAGCTCATCTCTAGATTTATTTGTTCTGCATCTAGGTTGTTGAGCATTTCTAATAAAAACCGTGAATTGAAACCTATTTCAATATCATCTCCGGTGTACTGGCAGCTTAGTCGCTCAAATGCTTCATTGGAAAAATCCAAATCTTCAGATGAAATCTGCAAGTCAGAACCAGCGATTTTAAGCCTAATTTGATGTGTTGATTTACTGGCGAAAATTCCAACTCTTCGAATTGAATTGTAAAACTCTAGTCTGTCAATTGTTAAGATATTAGGATTTTCCTTAGGGATAACAGCCTCATAATTAGGGTATTTACCATCTATAAGCCTACAAATTAACTCTAGGTTGTCAAATTTAAAATAAGCGTTGGTTTCGTTATATTCTATTGTCACTTCTGAATCATTCACTAGAGTGTTTTTAAGAAGTGTAAGGGGCTTTTTTGGTAAGATAAACGATACTGTATTTTCAGCGCTAGTATCGTTTCGCTTGTACTTTACTAATTTGTGGGCATCAGTTGCAACAAAGGTACATCCGTCTGAAGACATCTCACAGAATACACCTGACATGATTGGTCTTAATTCATCGTTTCCAGTAGCAAACAATGTTTTGTTTATAGCGGAGGCCAAAACAAGTGATGACATATTTGTACTCGTTGATGATTCCATTGAAGGCGTTTTTGGGAATTCATCTCCATTTTGACCAGCAAGTTTAAATTTTCCGTTTTCAGAACCAATTTCTATTCCAAAGGTTGTTTCATCTATTAGAAAGGTTAGAGGTTGGTCAGAAAAGGTTTTCAATGTTTCTAACAATAGTTTTGCTGGAATAGCAATATTACCGTCTTCGTTTGCTTCTGCATTTTCTACTTTGGTTTTCATTGTAGTTTCTAAATCCGAAGCGGATATTGTAAGAGTATTTGCAGAAATATCAAATAAAAAGTTGTCTAAAATTGGTAGGGTATTGCTAGAGTTTAATACTCCACTTATGCTTTGCAATTGTTTTA
>Ga0209555_10002231_pt1 | contig 13789 bp, 6 predicted proteins | sample SaaInl85LU_5_DNA_FD_184643 | JGI IMG/M metagenome (GOLD analysis project Ga0209555, IMG submission 184643) | Marine microbial communities from expanding oxygen minimum zones in the Saanich Inlet - ESP_85LU_5_DNA (SPAdes) (version 2) | ecosystem: Environmental > Aquatic > Marine > Intertidal zone... | reverse complement strand
CGCCGTTCACCACGTCGTTGCCGTTCTGACCATAGACGCGGTCGTTGCCTTCGCCACCACTCAGGGTGTCGTTGCCGTCGGCACCGTACAGATAGTCATTACCGCCCAGTGCGTCGATGGTGTCGTCCGTTTCATAACCGGTGATGGTATCCGCACCCTCGGTGGCACCCAACACCAGGGTTTTGATCGCGTCGGTATCCCACACCGTGCCATCGGCAAACTCCACCGCGTTCAGCTCGTAGTTGCTGCCACTGAAGAAGCTCGACACGGTGATCACTTCGCCGGTGCTTTGCACTGTCAACACCAGGCTGGTGCTGGAGCGGGTCGCTCGTACATCGCTTGGATCAACACCTTCCAGGAAGCGCAGCACGTCGTTGCGATCGGCACCGCTGTCGCTGTTAACGATGGTGGTATTGCCATCCCCCAACCCGAACAGGTAGGTGTCGTTACCGGCATCACCTGACAGGTAGTCGTTGGTGCCCGCTCCACCGCGCAGGGTGTCGTTGCCTGCACCACCGTACAGGTAGTCGCGCCCGTCATCACCGTTGAGCACGTCATCACCCGCGTCGCCGTAGAGGTAGTCGTCTCCGGCATCGCCGTTCACCACGTCGTTGCCGTTCTGACCATAGACGCGGTCGTTGCCTTCGCCACCACTCAGGGTGTCGTTGCCGTCGGCACCGTACAGATAGTCATTACCGCCCAGTGCGTCGATGGTGTCGTCACCGGCGTAACCGTACAACTGGTCGGCCGTTTCACCGCCTTGCTGCACCAGGCCTTTCACCGTGTCGATATCCCACACCGTACCATCGGCAAACTCGATAGCGTTCAGTGCGTAACCACCGGCACCGTCGTTGTGGAAGTAGCTCGATACCGTGATCACTTCGCCTGTGCTTTGCACCGTCAACAACAGATTGTTGCTGCTGCGACTTGCCACAACATCACTGGCGTCGATGCCTTCCAAGAACTGTAACACGTCATTGCGGCCCGCACCGGTGTCGTAGTTGTATACAATGGTGTTGCCATCGCCCGCACCGAACAGGTAGGTGTCGTTACCCGCATCGCCCGACAGGTAGTCGTTGTTGCCCGCACCACCACGCAAGGTGTCGTCGCCGCTGCCGCCGTAGATCCGGTCGGTACCGTCGCCGCCGTCCAGCACGTCGTTGCCGGCTTCTCCGTATAAATAGTCATTTCCATCATTACCATAAATAGCGTCATCACCGGCGCGGCCATATAAACGGTCGTTGCCGCCGAAGCCGACGATGACATCTTCGGTTTCGCCACCGTATATGGTGTCTGCACCCGATGAGCCGATATTGGAATCGATGTCCAGATATTCAAACACCGTATTCTCGAATGCAGGCAGCAAGGATTCCACATCACCTTCAAAAGTCGAAACAAGTCGGCCAATAGCATTCGAAAGCTCGGCGCGCGCAGACGGGTCGATTTCCACCAATGCCGTGAGCATTAGCCATTGCTTCGCAATCGCTTCCTCGTCACCCAAGCTGGCCGAAATATCCAACAGCGCGTCATCAAAAACCTGCGCGTCGATATCGGTGCTGGTGGTGAGCAGATCCGTTGTGGGGTCGTAGGTTAATCCAGGGGCGATGTCTGCCAACAGACCATTAGCCACCGCGAACTTCACTAGTAAATTGCGAGAAAGCTCGTTGTAGGCCTCCCGATAATAACCCCCAGTGGTTACGATTTGGCCACCTTCACGCCATTGCCCATCACCCAGGCGTAACACATCCATGCCCGCGTACTGTTGGATCACGCCCAACTGCTCTAGTGTGAAAGATTCGCCAGCAAGACGGAAATCCACCATGCCGGTTTCGGTATTCACATTGAGTCGGTGTTCAGGGTCGATATCGCTAATGGTGATGCCTTCCACATCGGCCCACTTAACCAACAAACCCTCAAAGCCAGCCAATAGAGATTCTGTTGTTGGAGCGCTGAACAAGTCCAACACGTAATCCCTCAGGCCGCTGTCGAGGCTCATGGCCTGATGCAAATCAGGCATTTGGCCGTAGCCTTTAATATTGGCAACGGCTAAAACGGTTGGATCGATCGTCACATCGCCCACAAAACGGGTGAATGTGGGATCTGAAGCAAACAAAACGTCAGCCGCAATGCCAGTAGTTTCTGCCGCTACACCCTCTGTGCCATCGGCCCAGGTAAATGTGCCTTGCCGAGCGATTTGTGCGTCGCTGCCTGCCTGCTCGGCAACGTCAACATGGCTTAGGCTGATACTGGCAATACCCGCATCCACCATAGAGCGCAACTCGCTGCTCTGGCTTTCGCCATCACCATTAGTATCTTGCCAAACTCTCAGGTCAGCATAACGCTCGTCGTTGGCGTCAATTATACCGTCGGCGTTGCTGTCTAAATCACCCAGTTCTTCGTAACCGGTGCGTTCAGGGCTACCGAACAACTCGCTGATGTCATTGATAGTGCCATCTTCGTTGCGGTCCAAGGCGAGGAAACCATCATCACCATGCAGCCACGCAGTGCGAGTGGCGAAGCCATCACCGTCCAGATCGAAGTAGGCATTACTACCCTCGAGACTGGTTAACTCTACGCCGTCAGCATCGAGGTCGAGCACCAGTGGGTCGCGCGGGATTCGGTTGTTTGAACCGCCGCTACCCGCGCCGGCACCGCTTCCTGCACCGCCACCGGCACCGCCTGAGCCACCGCCCGAACCGCCGTCTCCATCACCATCACCATCGCCATCGCCATCGCCATCGCCATCGCCACCATATGGTGTATCGTCTTCACCATTTGGAATTCCATCACCATCAGAATCCGCATCTGGATCATCTCTATCTGGAACGCCATCACCATCAGAATCCGGCAAATCGGGAATGCCGTCCCCATCACTGTCTTGAAGACCGTCGTCGCCCCATGGAGTTGAATCCTCTCCATTGGGAATACCATCGCCATCTAGATCAGCATCAGGATCTTCACCATCTCGAATACCATCACCGTCTGAATCTCTTTGCTCATCAGGGTCGTCTTGATTTGGGATTCCATCACTATCATTATCGCCATAGGGGTTATCCGGATCATACCGATTGGGTGTGCCATCACCGTCGCTATCGACGTCAGGGTTCCACGGCTCATTTTCATCCCGGATATCATTACCATCTTCGTCCCTGTCTGGGTCAACAATAATTATTTCAGGTGGCTCAGGAGTGGGCTCCGGCGGTTGTGGAGTAGGCTCCGGGGGTTGCGGAGTAGGCTCCGGGGGTTGCGGAGTAGGCTCCGGCGGTTGCGGAGTAGGCTCCGGGGGTTGCGGAGTAGGCTCCGGCGGTTGCGGAGTAGGCTCCGGAGTTGGGGTAGGCTCCGGAGTCGGAGTGGGCTCTGTGTCACCGCCAAATAAAGCTCCGAATGATTCCCAAGCAGATTGAATAGCATCTAAACCATTACTAACGGCTGCATCAACATCAATACCTTCTGTAATTTCGTTATAGACCCATTTTCCTATCGCATCTCCCGCTAAACCTGCCAGAGCGGTCGTGACTGCTGCTGAAACAACCCCAACGGCAACACCTACAGCAGCAGTCGCACCCAAACCAACAGCCAAGGCACCTGCCCCAGCGACGATTGCAGGTGCTGCGAGCACGGCTACAGCTCCCAAAGCTACGCCGTAAAATATAGTTGTTAACTTCTCTCCAGCCGCATCATATTGACCTGTTCCGGCTAGCGTTACTGCCTGCGTCCAATCTATAACATCACCCGCATATCCAAACGCTTTAGCAGCATTGTTAGCCGTAGTTGAAACATTTTGTAACCATCTCGCATCATCTCCTACCTGAAGCCGGTCGTTAGCGATCTGTTCATGTAAGTCTCGTGCAGGCTGCAAATATTCAGCAGTGGCTAAATCTCCAGCATCAATAGCTGCATCAATACGGCGTTGTAAATCCGCCGCATTATATCGGTTCAACGCCTCAAAATAATCCGCCGAAGAACGTACAATATCCGCATTAGATGGAGTTACACCAGGAACACCATTGGGAGCATTCAAAGAACCCAAAAAATCGGCGAAAGCACCCGCCGCATTATCATTAGTCGATAAGATAACATCAGAAATTGTCAAAGTTGCATCTTGCGCATCATTTGCCAATGAGGCAGTGATTTCAGAGTTAGTCGGCATGAATCATTTCCTTTTTCCGTTTGAGTAAATTAATCTAGTTTTTATGCATAAAACCCACAATCCAGATAAAATCTGACAGGGAAAAACCAAGAACAAATAAAATAAAATTGGCTGACCAAATATTAAGCCAGCCGCAGCAGCACCCCTTGATGAATATGCGTCTATTGGAACAAAAAAAATAGAAAGGTAAACCGCCAGGATTATGAAGCTCGCAAAAAATGTTTTATTGATATCAACTCTTATTCCTGCCTTTAAGACTCTTTCAACATCTAAAGCTAGATAAATGTATGCCGTAAGCGGAAGAAATAGCAGTACAACAACTACAAGAGCTCCATAGGACAAACAACCAGTAAGGTCGCCTTTGAAATAATGAACACCCGAAAAATGCATTATGACAAGAGCCTTTTCTACATAACCGCAGTAATCAAAAGCCAAAATCCACGAAACCAAATACAGAGCCGAAGACAATAACAGCGGGGAAAAAAATATAAAAATCAGCCTCACAAACAAACCTCCGATTAAAGAAAAACCTCGCTATCCCCTTACTCAACCCTGGGAAAATTCACAAAAAAATCATTCTTAACATTAAAATCCGTAAAACTCACACTGATCGATACATCCAGACTCTCCACGCAGTGCCACCACCCAATCGGGATAAATACCGCCTCCCCGGGATGTAATATCACTTCAATCGGCGTTACGTTTTTCATTCTTGGAAAACGTTTAACGTCTACTTCTGGAAAATCGGTCGCACTGTACACGTGCGTATCGTTATATAAATGCGGCACTTGAAACGCGGGTATCAGTGTCAGCTTTTTTCTGCCAAAGATTTGCACCAGCATATTGTTGGTTAAATCATGGTGCAGTGGAGTAAAGGCGCCTTTGGGGCCAAACCATAGATGGCTGCGTGTTTTGATGGATTCGGGAATGCGGTAGCCTTTGCCGAAATCGCCTACATCTTCAAACAGCAATGCCAGCTCGGAAAGGCTTGCTTGGTTGTTGTTGGCGGTTAGGTAATAGTCGTTACTCTCACCGCCCTCAACCACCAAGCGGCAAAACTCGTCCATACGCATTTTTTGTTTGTACTTGCGCGAGTTGCGTTCGTACTGACGATCCTGCGCGCGGTTGAACTGTACTTCCACCTGTTTATTGCCCACACGCTCGGCAAAATAAGCCGGGCACCATGTGTTTCGTGCGGACCAATGGTCGAAACCACCGCTAAATACGGCTGGCAAATGCTTGCTGTAGTACTCGCGCACGAATACATCAAATTCCGGCACCGAGCGTTTTTCAATGCGTGTGGAGTAACGTTCATCGAGTGCAGCTAACTTGTCGCAGGTGTCGAGCAGCCAATTGCGCTTATCCAACGTGTTTTTCATGTCTTTTGCGGCTTGCAGGTACGGGTCGTTCGCTAGGCGATAAACCTCGGCGATTAACTCGGCTTTATTTTGAGCAGTGCCGCTGCGTATGGTGTTTTCCAAGCTTGCCGGTGTGCAGCCGTTTAACAGGTTGTCGAATATCCATTTACACCAATGGTGTTCGATACTGTTTTTTTCAGTGGAGTGTTTAAGTTGGGTTACTGGTGATTGCATAACATTCACTGTATATGTTTTTCGAAAAAGCTCTGACACTGTCGTGCGAGCTTGCCATAGTTGTGACCGACGTTTGGGATGAGTTTGAGTTCAACGCGACCCGGCTTACCAAACCGCTCGGCGTACTGATTCATGCTATTAACCCAATGCTTGGCTCGCTCTACATGGGTATCTCCGCCAATACCCGGTACATGACGGATTGGTTTTAAATCCAGTTCACCTACAATCACCGCAACAGGCCGCTGGGTTGCGAGCAACCAGCCGTTAGGATTGGGCTGTATATCAATACGCTTTTTTTGAATCTCGCCCGGCCATTGAGCTGTAAACGTTCGCCTACCCATTCCATAGGGCCAATTATGCTCGGTTGACGGTTGCGCGAACCATGCCGGCGCACTAAAAGCCGCAGCGATTACCCGCTCGGGATGGCGTACAAGATAGCGATTGGCAAACTGTGCACCAGCAGAGTGCCCTGACAAATAGAAACGGCCATCGTAGGCGGCGTTTGCCAGCTGATATTCATTGATGATTTCGTGTAGAAATTCGTCGGCCCCTACTTTTCGACCAAACAGCCCTCGATAGCCGCCTTTACCATCCCCGCGCTCAGTTACCGCATAATTGGTATTGTCGTATGCTGGAGCCACAATAATCGACTTTGTTTTGTTGGCGAAACGAGCCCATGCTTTTAAGGTGTTTTCAGCAGATTCAACCGCTGTCTCATGAGCACTAAACATGCCGTGGTTTACAACAACAATCTTAAACTCTGCCAGTGCTCCGTCTGGGATATATTGTTGGTATTGGCCATGAGCAACACTTTTAAGCTCAACTTTTCCAATTTCATGCTTTAAATTATTAAAGCGTTGTTCTTCTGATAATAAGCCTTGAACTTCAACTTTATCAGCTTGTTGCTTATCAGATTTTGGTGGCTGATCGCTAAAATGAAGTTTTCCATTTTCGTCTTTCCAGCGATAAATATCGGCAGAAACAAAAGCGGAAGCACCAAAAACAATCAGTATTAACGACGCTGTTAATAAGGTGGCTTTCAGTTGGCTTAAAATAAACATCAGTTAAGCACCTTGCGTATAGCGCTCAATTTATTACCCGCTGAACGATTTTTACGATACTGGGTGTAGAACTGCTCCGCATAACATCGCTCGCGCTTTACCAGAAAATGATTTTCCTTGAGGCGCTCCAGTTTTTTATCGTTTAGTTCAGCTAGCTCATAAAGTTTGTAAATTCGTTGAAATGTTTTTTCAAGGCGGTAGGGATCGAGGATGTTGAAATCTATAGATGCGGAAAAATTCCACGCAACCCCGTATGACTCGACAACTTCCTTTGCTATTTGCTCCGCAGATTTTTTATGCGGCCTATAGCTTCCTGAAAAGTTGTGATTTGAGGCATCTTGGAAATTATCCGCGCTGAGGTATCCGGGGCCACCCCAGTGATAGTCGTATATGTAAAGCGGCTTTCTCGATAACAACGCATACTGGGCTGTTTTCGCCATGGTTATTACTACGTCAGCGGATTGAATCACATCCGGCGTTACTCGTATTTGCTTATCACCACCCTCTCCAATATGCAGAGTCTTAATACCGTAATCCCTTCGCAAAATATTGAGTGCGGAGACCACCTCGGGTGTTTGATGATTTGAGACATAGAGAACACGACTCAAATCAGGGCATTGTTGCAGTGCAGATCGCTCATAGACGGCAGGAGATGCATTATTAAAGACTTCAATTTTATCAGCGGGCAAACCAAATTCATTTACCATTCTACGCCGCACTTCCTCCGAATTTACGAGTGTTTTATCCATAATTAGCTCGTCAGTTATTGCAGCGGGCACTCCAATATTGCTGGAGTGACTCAATCTAAAAAATAGGATCAAGGTTTTTTCTTTAGATCCACGTTTGATAACCGGAAAGTGCAACGGTGCATTTTGATGAAGGAAAAATACGATGTCGTAATCGAAGGGATTTACTCTTTGCAAATTTTCTAGGCGACGAACACCGCATCCCACAAAATAATCATGCATAGGCGACCCAGACCACCAAGTACACATATCGACGTGATGCCCCTCACTGCGAAACTGTTCGGCAAATTCGAGCATCACCATTGCGGCACCGCCATGATTGACCACATGAAGCATGGAAATCAATATTTTCATCCAACTACACCGCCCGCAAGTTCGCCCGTTTTCTGCATAAGTTTTTCTACTATTTTTGTGTTTTTATTGGGGAGAACGTCAAAAATAATATGCACTCGATGGTCCTCACCTTTGTTATAGGCTTCGTGCATGGCCTTATTATCAAACCACCAAAATTCACCTTCACGCCAAGTTATTTTTTCATTTCCTGCTACCATCTCGCTGCCAGACGGACTATCAACAACGATGTGGTACCTATCTCGGTATTTGTAATATTCGCCCTCATCGATATGGGGATATACGCGACTCTCTGGCTGAAGCCTTACAACGGTGACTCGAGATAGTTTGCCCTCAACATGATTCGCAAATTCTTGCAGTGTTCTCATTAAAAAGGGGAATAACGCACTGTTTTTTGTTTCGCTGCTAAGGTGAATATCGTTGCCAGAAACTCCCTGTGGGAACGGCTTTTTAGCTGAACGAAGAAATATCGTATGCGTTTCTCGCTGCACTTTTATATTTTGTTGGCGACTCGTATTGTCAAGCCATAGATGCGCGCTGGCGTTTATCTCGTTGCGAATGGACGCTATATCAATAGGAAAATCCACCCTCTTAAAATGCTTGAAGTCAGGATTAGTATCTAGTTTGATGGCTCCATTTTTTTCTTTTTGAATTATTTTAAAATCGGCATCCGAGAAGCGGTTGATTATCTTCAATAACGCCATCAAGCCATGTTGCACATTATCGATGCGAATAGTGTTGTCGTAGACGGTAGTTCTTAAACCACCCAATACGCGATCAACATGCTTAATGTAAAAACAATCAACCGCATCTTTGTATTGCAATTGCATCAGGCTACGGATGCCACGCACAATGGCGATACGATAGTTTTCGGTGCGTGCATTATCGCCACATTGCTTAGCCAAAGCGAAGGCGTCGATTAAACCTTCTAGATATACGCCGGTGGATGAGGCATGCGGTGGCCCAAAGTGCGGTCGAGCTGCGTCGTAAAAACGGCCTTGCATATCGGGAAACTCAGCAGATTCCCACTGTTGTATAGCAAGCAGCCAGTCATTCATTTCGAAGATGAAATTCTTTAAACCTTCATCCTTAGTGATTTGCCATACCAAGTAGTAGGCTTGGGTATGCCAAGGTACAAAGGCAGGGTTACGATTTTTCAGGTGCCATGCGCGGTAATAGTTAAAGGCCGAGATGATGCGCATTAGTTCCGCCGGGTTACGGCTAACGCTGTAACGAGTCGCTAGGAATAACAGCGCTTCGCCGGAGTAAAAATTCTGGTTATCTTTACGTTCGCGGGGAATATAAAAGGTATCGAAAGAGCCGTCCGGATTCGTCAACGAATGAATCAAAGCCTGAAGAGCGTACTCTTCTTTTAGAAATTGTTTGCGCTGTGGCGATTCAAATATTGCCAGCGCGGCGAGTGCCGCCGCGCCCAGTTTGGCGCTGCCGTTCATCCAGATATAACTTTGTTCGCCATCGGTTTTGTAGGTGGTCGATAAGTTGTATGCAAGATTTTTTGCTGCGATAGTTGCCAGTTGTTCACTACCAAAGAATTTAGCCGCGCGACCAAGACACACCGTTGCCATCCATTGCCGTATGGAATTATTGGACGATGCATAGGCACCTTGGCTTGGCCAATATTTGTAGCTAGCGGCGCCGGTATCGTTCACTTGCGCGGCGAGCCAACGGGTCAAGCCTTGTGCGCAACGGAGTACCGTTTCACGATTGACGGATTCGATTTGAACCACCCGATTACCGCGAAACATGTCGACAGGGCTGGCGTGGCGTTGTGGTGATGGGCTGTTATCACAGAACCACTGCTTGGTTTGATACAGGGTGACCTGTACGGATGTTTGAGAATCGAACTTGCGTTTAATGCCTGCCAAGTGCCGGTTTAGCGCATTGCTAAAGCTAAGGTTTTGAGCAAGCAAAGTGGTGGCGGCCCAGCGTGTAGTTTTGCCTCCAAGGTGAATTTCCATCGCTTGCTTACCACGCAAACTGTTCCATTGGTTTTTAGCACTTGGGTTCAAGCGGCGAACTTCAGGCGAGTGCAGTATTTCAACTTCGAACGAGGTGGCTTTCGACAGGGCATACACTAGCTCCTGCTCAAAATAGTCAACAGCGTTTTCGTTCGCTCGCACCCAAATGGAGCGCATTTTTTCGCCTTGATGGCGAGCGCAAACGTAGAGCCAGTGGTAGTTATGAGCAGCTTTCTCTTGCTCCCATATTTCCAATACGGCCTGTAAACGCTGGCTTGCGAGGCTCGATTGATGGGCTTGTTCTATCACGGTGACCGCCATATCAACGCTCCCGAATACTCTCACTCTTAGCCCTTAATAAAGGTGCTAAGAAGAATTCAATAATCCGCCGCTCGCCTGTCTGCATTTCCGCCGTGACTGCCATACCGGGTTGCAGCTTTACCTCTTTGCCTTCCACCCATAGGGTGTTTTTCGCCATGCGCAGTTGCATGCGGTAGATCAGCCCACGTTGTTCATCAACGGTGGCGTCATCGGAAACGGTGGTGACATCGGCGTCGATTACGCCGTATTTGGTGAAGGGGAAGGTGTGGATTTTAATTTCAGCAGGCATGCCTTCATGCACAAAGCCGATGTCTTTGTTCTCTAAAAAGACTTCCACTTCCAGTTGTTCTTCGTCGGGCACCACCAGCATCAGTTGTTGCGCTTCGGTGACGACGCCGCCGACGGTGTTAACGGCAAGCTCCTGCACCCGACCGGCGACGGGGGCGTAGAGAATTTGCTTGGCGTTAAGATCGCTGGCCTTGTTGTACTCTTCTTCCAACGAGGCAATTTGCCGTTGTAGCTCCGACATTTCGATGAGCAGGGTGCCGCTAGATTGGGCTTTGTGCAGGTTGGTTTGTTCGCGCACTTCTGTTTCCGCCGCCTGCAATTGTTTTAGCCGCTGGCGCTCGGCAGCCAAGTCTTGGGTTTGCTGAATGCGTTCCTGCTCGGCCGTTAAATAATCGGTTTCAGAAACGAAATCCTTACCATGCAGATCGTTAAGGGTTGCCGCTCGTTTTTCGACGATAGGCAGGGTTTGCTCCAGCTTGATGATGACCTCTTTGGTGGCAGACTGCTCGGCCTGGGTTTTTATCAGGCTGCTTTCCAGGGTTTTTAATTGCGACTGGTATTGCAGCCATTGCTGGCGCAGCATGTTTTTGTACAAAGCAGCATCAAGCGCAAGGGTGTCGGCGGGCACCTCCAGCAAATACGAATCGATGAACGATTCGGTGATTTGTGGATTGGGTTTTTCCAGCAGGCTCAGCACGCCCTTGCTTACGGCAAGACGTAGCTTGGCGCTATACAGTTCCGATTCCAGCCGTTTTTTATCGGCTTGAGTCAAGGTGGTATCAAGTTCGATCAAGGGTTGACCTTGCTTGACATATTCACCCTCGCTCACCAGCAGGGCTTTTACCACGCCTTTTTCCAATGGCTGTACTTGCTTGACGCGGGAGCTGGGGATGATCTTACCTTCGGCAGAGGCAACGATATTCACTTGCCCCAATAGCGCCCAGACAATGGCGATTAGCACCAGCGCCAATAAGCCCCAGGCCAGCCAGCGGGCCAATGGATTGGGAGGCGATTCCTGAATCTCTAGCGCGGCGGGCAGGAAAGCGGCCAATTCTCGGGTTTGGTTGGCATCGCCCAGCTTGTCGCGGTTTTGCCAAGCGTCTTTGAAAACGGCAATGGCGCTCATTGGTCGCCCTCCGGTTTTTCAGAATGCGCAGGTTGGCCTTTTTCTGAAGGCGCGCGGTCCACACGAAACGATGCGCGTTCGGGATGTGAACTGACAAAACGCGGTGTGTGTTGTGACGTGGGCGACGGTTCTGCATCCACGGTTTTTAAATGTGGGTGGTGACTCTGGTAGCTGTGCAACTTGGCGTAATAGCCATTTTGCTGGAGTAATTCTTCATGATTGCCTTGCTCGACAATGCGGCCCTTGTCCATAACGATAATGCGATTGCAGCCACGCACGGTGCTGAGCCGGTGTGCGATGATAAACACAGTGCGCCCATGGCAGATGCGGGCCATATTGTCTTGGATGAGGCGTTCGGACTCATAATCCAGCGCACTTGTAGCTTCGTCGAAAATCAGAATGCGCGGGTTGTTAATCAGTGCGCGGGCAATAGCCAAACGCTGGCGCTGCCCACCAGAAAGGTTGCTGCCTTGCTCACCCACCAGGGTGTCGTAGCCTTCCGACAATTCGACGATAAACTCATGCGCACCGGACATTTTGGCGGCGGCAATCACGCGCTCCATCGGTATAGAAGGATCCACCAACGCGATGTTTTCTCGGATGCTGCGGTTGAACAGGAAATTTTCCTGCAACACCACGCCGATCTGGCGGCGCAGCCAGGCGGTGTCGATCATGGCGAGATCCACCCCATCCACCAAGACGCGACCCGCTTCGGGCACATACAGCCTTTGAATCAGTTTGGTAATAGTGCTCTTGCCGGAACCGGAACGGCCAACAATGCCGATGACTTCTCCCGGTTTCACTTGCAGATTAAGCTCGTGCAGGATAAGGGGCCCATCGACCCGATAGCGGAACTTCACGTGATCAAGCGTTACCGCGCCTTGTAATGAGGGTAAGCGCGAGCGGTTGGGGTTGAAGCCCGGCTCGCGTGGCGTGTTGAGAATGTCGCCCAAACGGGCTATGGAAATACCGGCTTGCTGGAATTCCTGCCACAGTTGCACCAGCTTGAGCACCGGCCCACTAACACGACCCGCTAACATATTAAAGGCGATCAACTGGCCCACGGTAATCTGACCATCGATGACCAAATGAGCGCCCCACCAGATGATGCCCAGGGTCATCAGTTTGTTAATCAAGCCGGCGACCTGGTTGGCGACATTGCCGAGATTCTGACTGCGGAAGGACGCATGTACATAGCTGGAAAGATGGTCTTCCAGCTTGCGCCGCATCTGCGGCTCCACCGCCATGGACTTAACAGTGCCGATACCGGTGATAGATTCGGTGAGGAAGGCTGTGTTGGCGGCGCCGTGTTTGAATTTGTCGTTCAGGCGATGGCGCAGGATGGGCGTGATAAAAAGTGACAGCAGCACATAAGCGGGAACGGTGGCCAATACGATCCAGGTCAGTGTGGGGCTGTAGTACCACATCACGGCCAGGAACACGAACACGAAGAACAGATCGATCACCAGCGTCAGCGCGGTGCCGGTGATGAAGTTGCGAATGGTGTCCAACTCGCGTACCCGCGCCACGTTCTGGCCTACTTGACGCGATTCGAAATAAGCCAGCGGCAAAGCCAGCAAATGATTAAACAGACGTGACCCCAGCTCCACATCCACCCGGTTGGTGGTGTGACTGAAGAGGTAATTGCGGAAGCCGCCGAGAAACGCCTCGAAAACGACGATAACGAAAAAGCCGATGGCCAAAACGTCTAGGGTGGTGAAGCCGCGATGCACCAGCACCTTGTCCATCACCACTTGAAAGAACAGCGGTGTGACCAGAGCGAACAGTTGCAAGAAGAACGAAGCGATCAGCACCTCGCTAAATATTTTTCGATATTTGACCAGCGAGGGAATAAACCAAGAGATATCAAACTTTTGTTGCAGGCTTTCACCCAACCCTTGGCGGCGGGTGACGAGAATCAGCTCGCCGGACCACAGTGCTTCGAATTCTGCTTGTGAGATGGAACGGGGCGCCTGCTCTCGGAGATCGTGAATCAGGTAGGTTTGCGTTATCGATTCACCATCGGTACTTTCACCGAGTCGGGCAAGGATAAAATACGAACCATCCTGCGCTTTGCCGATGGCGGGCAGCGTGTCGTTTTTGATCTGTAAGAAACTGGGGGATACGCACTTGGCGCGCAAGGCCAGCGCCTTGGCCGCGGATAACAGCTGGGTA
>Ga0209555_10002230_pt1 | contig 13790 bp, 10 predicted proteins | sample SaaInl85LU_5_DNA_FD_184643 | JGI IMG/M metagenome (GOLD analysis project Ga0209555, IMG submission 184643) | Marine microbial communities from expanding oxygen minimum zones in the Saanich Inlet - ESP_85LU_5_DNA (SPAdes) (version 2) | ecosystem: Environmental > Aquatic > Marine > Intertidal... | reverse complement strand
CAACCGATCACAGAACCGGCGCGCGGCGCGGTCAGACATGCCGACACTGGGATCGGCCAAAGCGATGGCGGGTGATAACGCATCTGTCGACAGGAATAGTGCAACTGCATCCACTGCCCCCTTCGCCCGCAGTTTTGGGGTGACGGCCTGCAGGTGATCTGCGCGGCGAGTAAGGTCAGACGCGATCGGAAGCGCCTCACGGATTGAGGAGACCAGCGCTTTGTGAAAGGCCAGCTGCAGATCCGTACCCCGCTTGCGCAGATCGTGCGATTTCAGCCCAGCCGCCAGTAGCGGCAGCACGTGCGTCCATCCCAAAGACTGCGCCAAGACGGCATCGGCAAGGATCAGCGCCATGACCTCCTCACGCGGATACCCTACCAGGATCGTTTCCGTTAAAGTTGCCACCCGATTGACTGGACTGCCGTGACCCGCATCAAGCCAAACCGCGATCTGTTCGGAAGTCGTCTGGGGCACAGCGCGCTGCAGCGCCTTCACCGAGATCGGTCGTGCAGCCGCCCGCCGCCACTGCAGATAGATCTCGCCAGCCGGTCCAGGTTGGTCGCCCGGCCGCAGCAAATGCACTGCGTCCCGCAGATCCCCTGCCCGTTCCGGACGACCAGATTTCACCACACATGCCTCGGCGGCGCGCAGCGCCAGCCTGTCGCGTAGCAAGGCGTGGGGGACGTCGTCATGCCCCACCACAAGATGCAGCGTGGCCAGCGCCGCCCCTGACAAAAACGCCACATCTTCAAGGGTTTCGGTCCGCGCAGAGGTGACCCATGGTGGCATCCGGGATAGGTTATCTGAACCGTCAGTCAGATTTGGTTGGGTAAACTTCATACTCGGAGCCTACTTCAACGCGGCGCTTATATCCAGAAAATAGCGCTCAAACCGCCCCACCCTGCGGTTCTTTTCTATGTCCAATAAGTTTGCATTATCGGACATAAAAGAATACGCTCAGCGCATGTCTGAAAACCGCCAGAAATCGCTCTCAAGTCCAGCAAACGCGCCCTGCCCCAACGAGGACGACGAGAGAGGCCCTCCTTTCGGTGAGGCTCTAAACCTCCCCACCTTTGTTGCTGGATCTGGCACACTCGATCGGCTGGTTGAGACTGCCCGTGACTATGCGGTGCAGGCGGCATCTGAGAACACGCTAAAGGCCTACGCGAAGGATTGGGCACACTTTTCTCGCTGGTGCCGGATGAAGGGCATAGGCCCCCTGCCCCCCTCGCCCGAAATGATCGGACTTTATCTTGCAGATCTGGCTGCGCCTACTGGCAAGGCCACTGCCCTTTCGGTTTCAACGATAGATCGTCGGCTCTCAGGTCTCAGTTGGAACTACACACAGCGTGGCTTCACCCTCGATCGTAAGAACCGTCACATAGCAACGGTGCTGGCCGGGATTAAACGCAAACACGCCCGTCCTCCGGTACAGAAAGAGGCCATCCTTGCCGAGGACATCCTTGATATGATTGCGACCCTTGGATTTGGGTTGAGAGACCTACGAGATCGGGCCATTCTGCTGATTGGATACGCAGGAGGTCTCCGTCGTTCTGAAATCGTCAGCCTAGATTTGCACAAGGACGACACGCCCGATAGCGGCGGCTGGATCGAAGTTGAAGAAAAGGGCGCCATACTCACGCTCAATGCCAAAACTGGCTGGCGCGAAGTTGAAATTGGGCGCGGCTCAAGTGATCAGACTTGTCCTGTGCATGCCTTGGAGCAATGGCTGCATTTCGCTAAGATAGATTTTGGCCCGATGTTTGTCCGCACATCCCGTGATGGCACGAGAGCGCTTAAGGCGCGGCTCAGTGACAAACACGTCGCCCGTTTGATTAAGCAAACCGTCCTAGACGCGGGCATCCGGTCCGACCTTCCGGAAAAAGAGCGCCTCGCACTGTTCTCGGGCCATTCCCTGCGGGCTGGTCTTGCCAGTTCGGCGCAGGTTGATGAGCGATATGTTCAAAAGCACCTCGGTCATGCCTCCGCTGAAATGACTCGCAGATACCAACGGCGTCGAGATCGGTTCCGAGTGAATTTGACGAAAGCTGCGGGACTCTAGCTTTAGCCTGCCGGACACTTCTCAGTGGCAAGCAGCTTTTTCATCTGGCTTTGCTGGGCTATTTCCCGACTTCACGCACGGCTCGGACTCCCTACCCCACTCTGAGAAACAATACCAACAACTGTGCCGCACCCCCAGCTGAGTAGTACGCTTTGAGCAAAAGTAATGTTCGGAAGGTACGTCGAGTTCATCTCGCAGCAGACCAAAAGTCTAACTTTCCCGCATGTAAGGTGCACGAAAGTAAGACTGCGATCTCTATTGGGAGCGCCCCCGAAACCCACTAAACGTCGTCTGAGGAGACGCCGCTTGGCTTTTTTCCGCGACAACGGCTTTCCACAGCTTCTTTAATTCAACCGATTCGAGACCTAGACGTGATTGCTATCAATTGTGATCATGTGGCTATATCGTACAACATCTTGCGACAACTCACGGAAAATTTGATAAAGTGTTTTTTTAAAATGGGTTAATAGGAAATTTTCGACATCCATAGCTGAATACAAACGCACACCATCACTGAAAGGGCCAAAAAATTGTTGCCTGGGGATAAGTTGCGTGTCATGAGTTCAATTGTCGCAAGCTGCCGTAAATCACGCGGTTTAGCGACGAAACACAGATGACCCACTAAGAGGTCGTGAGGGCAGCATGAATTCAAACGCAAATATCGCGCAAACCAGCTCTATCGCCGCATCTATTGCGTCGAACGCTGCCCGCCTGTCGGAAGCGCTTAACAACCATATGCGCAATAGCTTCCAGCCCGATAGTAGAAAAGCGCTACGTAAGTTTCATCCTGCGGAAGTATCAGAGCTCACCGGCATCAGTATGTCGAACCTTCGAACGCGGCATCAGGAAGGTGATTTCCCTGATGTAGAGACGGATTCCAGAGGTCGCAGGCTCTATACCGCCCAAGAGATTGACCAAATCCGCCATGTGATGGCAAAGACCGGTCGGAATGGCGAAACATACCTTCCCGGACGGCGCGAGAACGATGCCCTTCAGCTTATTTCTATAGTGAACTTCAAAGGCGGATCCAGCAAGACAACCAGCGCCATCCACTTGGCTCAACGCTACGCGTTGCGAGGCTATCGGGTACTTGCGATCGACATGGACCCACAGGCGAGCTTGACCACGATGTTCGGGTACCGTCCTGAGATCGAGTTTGCTGAGAGCGGCACCGTTTATGACGCGCTAAAATACGAAGACCCTGTGCCGCTGAGCCAAGTCATCCGAAAGACATATTTTCACAACCTTGACCTCGCTCCGGCAGGTCTCTTGCTATCCGAGTACGAGACCGAAACAGCGTATGCGCTTCAGCACAAGATCGACCCGCCATTCACACAACGCCTTGCGATCGCTCTCGACGAGGTCGAAGCAGACTACGATCTCGTCATCATCGATTGCCCGCCTCAACTTGGCTTCACAACAATGACAGCTTTGTTGGCGTCTACTGGCCTTCTGATTACAGTTGTTCCCAGCATGTTGGATGTTGCATCAATGGCGCAATTCCTTGAAATGGCTGGAGAAACTGTCCAAACTCTCGAGGAGGCGGCAGGGCCCATCGACTGGAATTTCCTTAAGTTCTTGATCGCTCGATATGAACCAACCGACGTACCACAATCACAAATGGCGGGTTTCTTGAGGTCTATTCTCTTGGATCAAGTGTTGACCACCCCGATGCTCAAATCCACAGCGATCTCAGACGCTGGGATGACACAGCAAACCATCTATGAGCTGGATCCCTCACAAGTCGTAAAGAAGACACTAACACGCATATTAGAGTCTGTTAATGGCGTCGCGGATGAGTTCGAAAAGACGATCCAGCAAGCTTGGGGAAGGGAAACTGACTAATGGCCCGTAGAAACCTATTCCAGCCCCCTCCCCCACCCGATGCGGCCGGCACTGCGGCACCAGCCGGAGAACAAAAGGCGCGATTCCCGAATACCGGCGCAATGAGCGGCGTTAAATCCACTTTGAAGGATGTCGCGAGCAACGCGGTAAGAGAAATCTCCGTTGATGTCATTGAAGAGAACGGCCCCAAGGACCGTCTCTCTTTCACCGATGCTGATGTTGTGACGCTAGCTGAGAGCATTAAGGCACACGGCCAACAAGTACCAATTATGGTGCGCCCCATCGCGGACAAACCCGGACACTACAAAATCGTTTATGGTCGCCGCAGATTGCGGGCCTTACGATCGCTCGGCATCCCCGCAAAAGCACTTGTCAGGTCTCTTTCTGACGAAGAGGCCATTCTCGCTCAGGGGCAAGAGAACACCCAGCGTCTGGACCCCAGCTTCATTGAAAAAGCCCTATTTGCGACCGAGCTGGCCACAAGTGGCTACGAGCAGGCCATCATTCTGGATGCCCTCGCTGTAGACAAGCCGATGCTATCCCGCATGACCAAAGTTACACGGTCTATTCCAAAGTCAGTCATTGAGCAGATCGGGTCCGCTCATGGCATTGGACGGAGGCGTTGGGAAGAGTTGGCGGACCAGTCGCGCAGCGATAGCGTCGACCTTGAACAGGTCACCGCAACGCTTCAGTTTAATGCGGCCAAGAGCTCCGACGACCGCTTTCGCATGGTCAGTGACGCCATTACTCAGGCGCTAAAATCTAAGGCCACTAACAAACCAGCTGCACCCCCTACCCTCTCCATCAAACTTGGTGATGGGACGGCTTTGGCTGAAGTAAAAGAAACGGCCCGTGCTTTGACATTCAAGCTGTCGAAGTCTGATGCCCCAGAATTTGCCCAGTGGATGCGTAACAACGCAGAAGCTGAGCTTACGCGCCTCTATGAGGCGTGGCAGTCAGAGCAAAAGCCTGACTGATGTCGACCGAGCAGTAAAACTTAAAAAAGGAGCACGACCAACAACCCAATAAAGAAAGAGCCCCCCAAGGTTTCCCTAGGAGAGCCCAATCTGTTCTTTGCACTTTCAGATTTACCAGCTTCTCCGCGCCAGTCAACAACAACCGATTCGGTTGCTGAAGATTTGCAGCCTTTTTTCTGATTTTCAGAGATATCGGAGCCTTTCACATCAGGTTGTCGTGAAAAAACATGGCATTTATACAAGCAACTGCACCCACTGGGCTGCGGACCAGCGAAATATTGTCCGCGGACAATTCCATTCCAGAACGCCACATCGTTGTCGCAACGCTCCGAAACGCGGCCCCGCGACTCGGTCTCAGCGCATCGGTGATTTCAACATTGGACGCGATGCTTTCGTGCCTCGCTCCAAAGCGCAACCACCACACCGTGTTTGCATCAAACTCAACGCTCACGTTCCGGCGCAATGGCATCTCAGACAGAACAATCAGACGCCACGCAGCGACGCTTCAAGAAATTGGCCTGCTCGTTCGCCGTGACAGCCCCAATCGGAAACGGTTCACAAAACACAACAGCCACGCCGGCCAAGCCCTTCGCTTTGGCTTTGACCTCTCACCACTTTTCGATCGTCTGCATGAGATTGCTTCAATGGCGGCTGAGGTCATGAAGGAACGAGAGCAAATTGACTATCTGCGTGCCAAAATCCGCGCGGCAGCCAATGCAAGCCTGATCGACAACCCAAACGATGCGATGGCTCTGAACGTCTTTCGTGTCCTCCGTCGGAAATTGTCCCTTGAAGACTGTGAGAAAATTCTCTCAGCCCTGCCAATCAAAGAAGTTGAAGCAGAGTCACCAGATGATCAAACTTCTAATTTAACGACTACATTGACCGCCAGTGACGGTCAAAATGTCCGGCATCATCATAAGTCAAATAAAGAACATATTGATAAAGAGAACATCTCACAAAAAAAACTAACCACTCCTATGCCTTCAGATGCTCCAATCACAATACCAGAATTGCTATCGGCCTGTCCGGAAGCAGCCGAGTTTTCGCTGAGAAGAATAGAAACTGTTCATGATGTCGTCGCTCACGCACGAACGCTGGCGCCGATGATAGGGATCAGCCCTCAAAGCTACGAGGCAGCTCATGAGCGACTGGGTGCGTTAAGAGCAGCGGCAACGGTTTGGGCCATCATGCAGTTCCATGACAAAATCAAAGCAGTTGGTGCGTATTTTAGATCAATAACCACCGGATCAAAGAGCGAAGATTTTAGCCCAGAGAGACTCATCCGGCGTTTGGCTTCGGCACAAAAATATGCGGTTTGATTTCAAAATTGTCCGCGGACAATTTTCTAAGCCGCATCGCCGGCTTTGATGAACGGCCGCCCACACAAAGATAACGTGAGGTGCCAAGTCTCACGGTCGATAGCTGCACAGATTTTATTGCGCTTAGAAGAGATGGGCCAGGGCCCACTGATCTTTATACAATCTACCACGAAGCTTTGCCGACACATTACGCGCACCATTTAGGCCCATTGCCTACCTCAGTGGCCATTGAGCCGAATTCAACACTCTAGGATGGTAGCCAAAACGCGCTTTTCAATTAAAATATATAATTATCAATGTGTTAGTTGAAAAATGCGTCCTACTTCTCACAATAGTTCCCTGAAAAGCAGTTCGTTCGTGTTTTGAGTTGTTTTGCAGTCCGCCATTACAGATGCAGCCTAGTGTTATTCTAAAGTGAAAGTTTCCTTCTTGTTTTGGGACTGTCTGAAGGAAGCCTTGTGGGCGTGTTCCTGATCGGTCCGGGTCGGTTTCCGGCCTGTCTGTCCTGACAAGGAACCTCCCATGCAAACAGAAGTGTTGCGCGTGCTACGCGCGGAAGCTCGGTCGTGGTGGCGACATCGAGAGCTTAGAAGAACTGGTGACCTTGATGCGGCGCTTCGGCTGGAACGCCAAACAATCCGCCGAGATATTGGGTATCTCCGGGCCGCCCTCAACAACCCCAATGCCTATGTCAGCTGCGGTGGGGGAGGGACCATCCTTCACCTCGGGCTGACAACAGTCTCGCTCTATACCCCCGTTGAACGCTTTCCGCTCGCCAGCTTGGCTGTCCGGCTTGGAATGCCTCTGATCGACTGCCGTCCCGTCCGCGACATTATCGACTTCGCAAACCTGCCGAAGGTCACAATGGACGGCCAGATCGATCCAGAACCTTGGACGTCCTCCAGCCGTATATCGCTCCTGACATATATCGACGCTGCCGAACGCCTTGGCGCTCGTATCGTCAACGATCCGCGCGCAGATCGCGCGACCTAACCCAACCTGCCAAATCAACCCAAACCGAAAGGAGGCCAGCCATGGCCCGTTCCCGCACGTCCAAATTCGACGCATCCGACTCCATCACCAGTGAACTCATCCGCATCATCGAACGGGGTGTTCTTCCTTGGCGTAAACCCTGGACCGCTGGCGGCAGCGCGCGTCCGTTGCGCCACAATAGCGAGCCCTATCAGGGCGTGAACAACTTCCTGCTCACCATGCGGACGGTGATGGCGGGATATACCTCTCCGTTCTGGATGACCGTGCCGCAGGCGAACACTCTTGGAGCCAAGATCCGAAAAGGCGAACGCTCGTCTGTTGTTGTTTACTATGGCCAGAGTCGAGCGCAGTCCGACGATGCGCAAGATGCCAGTGACGGTGATACTGAAGACGCCCGCGTCTTTCGGTTCCAAAAGTCATACCGCGTGTTCAACGCAGATCAAATCGAGGGCTTGCCGGAGGCTTTCCACCCGGAGGCCTGCCCGGTCCTCGATCATACGCCGTCCGCGCCAATCCAGCATATGCAGGCATTCTTTGATGCCATCGATATTACGACGGTCTTTGGTGGAACCGAGGCACGCTACAATCCTCCCGTCGACAAGGTGTTTATGCCGGACATTACCCGCTTCAAGAACCCGCTGAACTTTTACGGGGTCTGGGCGCACGAGCTTGCCCATGCCACCAAGGCGCCCCATCGCTTAAACCGAGACTACGGTCTCAGCCGGTTTGGCAACACGGCTTATTCCCGTGAAGAAATCGTGGCCGAGTTGACGTCTTGCTTCTTAGGGCAAGAGCTTGGGTTCACCGCGCATACGCTCGAGCTGAACGCGTCGTATCTGTATCACTGGCTCCGTGTGCTGCGCTCGGACAGATCGGCGATTTTTAAACACGCGGCCGATGCCCAGAAGGCTTGCGACTATCTGATCGCAAGATCGGAGGCGGGCAGAGCAGGGGCCACCGACCAGGCGGCATGAGAGGTCCGGTGCTGTTGCAAGCCGGGGATCTCAAAGAGTGAAAGCAAGCTTTGGGTTTTGTGTTTTCAATTTCCTCGAAAGGATAGACCCATGACCACTTCCGCACGCCCTCAAACCGAAAGCCCCGACATCGCAGCAATCGCCGTGCAGAATGATGCCTTCCGTAAACTCGCCTGCCTTGGCATTGCACCGGATCAGCCCATTGCAGGCCGGATGCACGTCACACGGTCTCTTGCTGAAGCCGAGGATGGCTTCATGGCTGAGGCGGTCAAAGCAACAGGTGAGTTCGACGTCTTTGAAGCCGAGAATGATCCTGACGGATGCCACGATTTCGGGGCCGTCGATATCAGGGGGCAAAAGGTCTTTTGGAAAATCGATCTTTATGAGGCGGATAGCGATTTCCGCTACGGCGCTGAGGCCCCTGACAATCCCGCAACCACCGTGCGCGTGCTCACCATCATGATGGCTTCCGACTGGTAGATACCGTAATGGGGCTGGCCCCGATCTCCAACGTTTCGCTTGTCGTGACCGCAGAGGTGAGGTGTCTTTGCCCCGGGCACACGGATTTTGCTTACGAGATATTGCTACGAGGCGTGCCCAAATCTGAGAACAGTTTGAAGGGACAATGAAATGGAGTTATTTATTGGTTTGGACGTCTCGCTAGCAAGTACGGCGGTCTGCGTTCTAGATTCACACGGAAAAGAAGTGAAAGAGACTACGGTCACGAGTGAGCCTGAGGCGCTGGTAGAGTTTATGCGCGGCCTTTCTGGCAGAGTGGCTGCTGTGGGTTTGGAAGCTGGACCACTTTCGCAATGGCTACATAGACATCTGACAGAGGCGGGTTTTGAGACCGTGCTGATGGAGACGCGCCAAGTCAAAGGTGCCCTGAAAGCCATGCCGATCAATACCGATCGCCGTGATGCGGCCGGTATTGCGAGACTTCTCCAGATGGGATGGTTTCGACCGGTTCATTGTAAGTCTGTATCCGCGCAGGAAATGCGAGCAGTATTGACGGCGCGCAAATCGATCCAACAGGCCTGCGTCAATCTCGAGCTGTCTATACGCGGGATCCTGCGTAATTTTGGTCTGAAGATTGGCAAGGTTTCCAGAGGGAGCTTTGAATTTCGTGTTGGCGAATTGGTCGAAGATAATTCAATGCTGAAAGCCGCCGCAGATCCGATACTCAGGGTGCGCGCAGTACTGCGAAACGAGTTGGCAGCCCTCGATAAGCTGACCCGCGACCGTGCCAAAGCGGATTCTGTCTGCCAATTGATGATGACTATGCCGGGCGTAGGAGCAGTCGTAGCGCTCACGGTCAAAGCAGCCATCGATGATCCTGAGCGCTTTCGTTCGTCTAAGGACGTGGGACCGTGGGTTGGTTTGACGCCGCGGCGTGCGCAGTCGGGCGAGCGCGACATTATTGGACAAATCACCAGGGCAGGGGATACCAGCCTTCGCACAGCTCTCGTTCAGGCCGCAACGATCATGTTAAATCGTGGACGACCCAATTGGCTGACTGCGTGGGCACTTCGAGTGGCGCAGCGTCGGGGCAAAAAGCGCGCGACGGTCGGGTTGGCGCGTCGCATTGGCGTAGTTCTTCACAGGATGTGGCGGGACAGTACGGAGTTCCGTTTCACTCGCAAACCGAACATGCCCCCTGGTGTCGCATCGGCGTAAATATCCAATTGGTTTTGAAGCCTAAAAACAGGAGTTAGCCGCGCTTGATAGTTCGGCTTACCGAGGTCCCTCGCAGGGACGCTGTTCCCGATGATGCCGACCCCTGCCCAGTACCGAAAACATGTTTCGAGTACGTCTGGTAGATGGGCACGCGGGAATTGCACTTGGACAAGTATGGTGTGGCGGCCCTTGCGCCGACTACGGACAGAAGCATTATCCCTGCGACGGAACCCATTTAGGCAAGCCACGAAACCAAGCTACTGCTGAATTTTGGTCAAGACGATTCAGTCCCGAGGGCTAGTGATCGTTGGTTTTCTTATGCCGATTTTGTACTGATTTCTTCCCGCTAACCATCGAGCGCAGTGTTTGGTGTTGTATTCGTTTGCCTTTTCGAGACTTGACTCGATGCCCCATTACAGAAGGGCAGGGGGCCCAACCTCACAAACGAAGCACAATCTCGAGGCCCGCTGACCCCTCCAAAGGGAAAGATGCCGTAATGGGGCTTAACGCGAATCAAACACGTTTCGCTTGTTTGCTAGCTTGATTTGGAGTGCCGTTGCCCTTGATGCGCCAGTAGCGCGTCTACGAGGTCGTATGTTTCTATGCGCCTCAATTCCTAAGAATAGAAAGGCAACGACATGAATGTATATATTGGATTGGATGTCTCACTGGCAAGCACAGCGATTTGTGTGCTGGGGCCGCAGGGGAGGATTGTTGAAGAATTGCAAGCAGTCAGCGAACCTGAGGCGCTGGTTCATGCGGTCGGTTCACTTCCTTATACGGTCGACGCAATTGGACTTGAAGCGGGACCACTTTCTCAATGGCTGAGTAAAGGGATCGAAGAGGCAGGGTTTGAGGTTGTCTTGATGGAAACGCGGTTGGTGAAAGCTGCCTTGAAAGCAATGCCGATCAAGACCGACAGGCGCGATGCTCAGGGGATTGCTCGATTGCTACAGATGGGTTGGTACAGGCCCGTGCACCGCAAATCCGTGTCGTCCCAAGAAATCCGCGCTTTGCTGACGGCGCGAAAGTCTGTTCAACAAGCGATCATCAACCTTGAGCTTTCCATGAGGGGTGTTCTTAGGAACTTCGGCTTGAAGCTCGGGCATGTCACCCGGATCAGGTACGAGGCGCGCGTGAGGGAACTGGTTGAGCAAAACGATATCCTGTCCGCCTCTGCGTTGTCGCTTCTGCGTGCCAGGGAGAAGTTGAGGGCCGAACTGGCAAGTCTGGACACAAAGATCGCCAGGTTGGCAAAACATGACGACGTTTGCCGCCTGATGATGACGATGCCGGGTGTCGGTCCGATTGTTGCTCTGACCGTAAGGTCTGCGATCGATGATCCGAACCGCTTCGCGCGATCGAAAGACGTTGGTCCGTGGGCAGGGCTGACGCCGAGGCGCACGCAATCTGGAGAAATGGATATCGTCGGGCAAATTACCAAAACTGGTGATCGCGGTTTGCGAACGGCTTTGTATCAAGCGGCGATGATCCTGATTCACCGCGGTGCCCCAAACTGGCTGCAATCCTGGGCACTCAAAGTGGCGCACAGGCGCGGAGCGAAACGGGCCGTAGTTGCGCTTGCTCGACGAATTGGTGTCGTTTTGCACCGTATGTGGAAAGACGGCGCGCCGTTTCGCTACACGCAAAGCTCCAGCGCAACAGCCTGAGTGAAGCACTTCAAGAATTTCTCGAAACGGAGGTATGTGCTGCACCTGACAACAGGTACAACGAGGTCCCTTGCCGGGACGCGGTTTCTGGAGATGCCGAAGGCCCGCAAGTTATCAACAATCGTTGAATACGCGGGAAAGATGGGCACCCAGGACCATTTTTGGACCAGGCATAGAGTGGCAGCTACAGGCTGACTACGGACGGAAGAACGAAGCCCGAGCATGGGGTATTCCTCAGACCTGAAGTGCGGTTGCAGTGAAAAAGAAAAAGAAAGCTTTTGAATTGGTGTCTCAAATCCGGTGGAGAGTAAGTTCTTGACCGGACGTTTCTGACGTTCTCGAAGCTATTGACAAAGGCCCGCCCCATTACGGAAGCGGGCCTTTTTTCATGTGATCCCCGCCCTGGGGATTGGTCAGGCCGTTCCGAATGTTCGGGGCGGCGCAAACATCTCAAAAGGATATCACATGACACATGCTCTCAAATCCATCTCGGTCGCCATCGGCGATCTCACATCGCATCCTGCCAATGTGCGCAGCAATTCACCTGAAACTTACGAGACAGAGGCTATCGCCCACCTCACCGCCAGCATTGGGGTTCTGGGAATCATCCAACCGCTGTTGGTTCAAAAGATCGATGGCAAGTTCGGCGTATTGGCAGGTGGCCGACGTCGTGCAGCCCTGAACGAGTTGGTCGCTGACAAGACCGCCAAGGGCTTCACCAACAAAACCAAGATCGAATGCCGTCTGGTGCCGGATGACTGCGATGTGACCACGGCCTTGTCGCTAGCCGAGAACATTACCCAAGCCCCGATGAATGCCATTGATGAATTTGAAGCCTTCGCGCGCATGATGGAGGTCGACGGGCAGTCACCAGACACCATCGCCAAGACCTTCGGGACAACAATCGCAGCCGTAAAGGGCCGCTTGCGCTACGGTCTCATCCATCCCGACATCCGCGCGGCAGCCCGCGCCAAGACGATCACGCTTGATACGATGAAGGCCTTTGCGGACCACCCGAGCCAGGCCGTGCAACTTGAGGTGTACAAGGCGCTGACAAGCGATGACAGCTATGTGCAGGCCTATACGGTGCGTCAGGCGCTCAAGACCCGCGGTGTGCAGGTGAGCGACGATATCGGGGCCTTCGTGCGTGAGGACTATGAGGCGCGGGGTGGTCCCATCGCTGCTGATCTGCTCGAAGAGCATTCGGTGTTGGAAGACATCGCACTGGTCGAGGCCATCATGGTCGAAAAACTTACCGCCGCCGCCGAAGAGGCACGGACCCAAATGGGATTTGCGTGGTCCGAGGCGTTGGTGCGCTACGACTATGGAGCGATGGCAGATTATGGCCGCGTCTATCCCGGTCCGATCGAACCCGATGTGGTGGGACAAAAGCGTGTCGATGCCATCACCGAGGAGCTCGAGAAACTCCAGCTCGAGATGGAGGACGAAAGCCTCGAGACTGAGGCCTACAATGCCCTCTACGACCGTGTGGATGCGCTTGAAGAGGAGGCGCGGGATCTGCAGGAGGCTTACAGTGCAGATGACCTTGCGCAGGGCGGCGTCATCGCATCCTGGTCAAACGGCAAGATTACGCTGCATGTCGGCCTGGTGCGGCCAGAGGACAAGCCTGAGGCGACATCTCAGACAACCAGTGCTGGCGGCACCTCTGGCGACGTAGAAGGGCAGGGCGCAGACGCAATCGTCTATCCCGCCTCACTGACCCAAGACCTTAAGACCGAGAGGGCAATGGCCCTGGGAGCGGCGATGACGCTGCATCCCGAAGTCACGCTCGATCTAACATTGTTTAAGTTGGTCACGGACGTGCTTGGCGGCATGAGCGCAACCCACGCCGTCAAGGTCGAGGCCCGCAAGGAATATCGGAGCCACGCGAAGATGGATGAGATCGATGGCACATCGTTGGAGCAGGTGGCCGAGGCGCATGATGCGCTTGATCTGTCCTGGGCGGATGAGGCGAAGTCTCCAGCTGATCAGTTTGCATCGTTCCGTGCACTTGATGCGGGCGAGAAGGCCAAACTGGTCGCCTATGCCACCGCCAGCACGACGCAATCCTGTTTTGCCCGCAGCGTTCAGAGCGACAGTCTGATGTTTGATTTCGAGATCGAGGTCATGCCCGACATTCGCGCGCATTGGACGCCGAACGCGGCGCTGTTCAACCGGTTCAAGAAGGCGTGGCTGCTCAAAATCCTTGGCGAAGAGCTCGGCCTTGCGCAGGAGGCCGTGACACTGGCCTCGATGAGCAAGAAGGAGAT
>Ga0209555_10002224_pt1 | contig 13824 bp, 13 predicted proteins | sample SaaInl85LU_5_DNA_FD_184643 | JGI IMG/M metagenome (GOLD analysis project Ga0209555, IMG submission 184643) | Marine microbial communities from expanding oxygen minimum zones in the Saanich Inlet - ESP_85LU_5_DNA (SPAdes) (version 2) | ecosystem: Environmental > Aquatic > Marine > Intertidal... | reverse complement strand
ACCACCAGAACCAAAGCCCATGTATATCGGCAGCCCCAGACCCAAGAACAGCGCCCCCAGCAGCAACGGCAACAGATACAGGGCCACCACCGTCACCGCCACATAGTTCACTCGATTCATCCGCCCGCTAAGACACCTTTGCACAAGAGCCTGCATGGAACCCTCCATCTGATTCAGTTTCAGCCGCAAACGCTAAAGCTTTTACCCAGGTCAATCAATGGATGAATATCGCTTTTTCACGCCTGCCAAACTCCCTATACTTTTGCCCAGACAAAAAGCCACCTGAGCCAACCGCTTTCGGATCATATTATGACCAACATTCTCAATCTCGAAGCCCTGCAGAACGCCAGCCTCAACAGCCAGCCGTATCCTTATTTCACCGTGGAAAGATCCATTTCCGACGCCGCCGTGAACGCGGTTATTGCCGACTTCCCAAAAATACACGATGGCGGCAGTTACAATCTTGATGACGTCAAGATCGGCCCAGAATTCGACAAATTCCTCAAATCGCTGGATACCCCGGAGTTCCGCCGCATACTGTGCGACAAGTTCGACGTGGACATCATGGATCTGCCGATGATGATCACCCTGCGGGGCCATTCCCGCAAAAAAGACGGCCGCATCCACACCGATTCCAAAACCAAGGTGCTCACCATCCTCATCTATCTGAATGAAGAATGGAGTGCCCCAACCGGTAAATTGCGCGTGCTGCGCAGCGCCGATGACATGGAAGATTACGCCGACGAGATCGTCCCCGGCCCTGGCACCCTTATGGCCTTCAAAGTCACCGATCACGGCTGGCACGGCTACCCCTCCTTCGAAGGCAAGCGTCAGTCCATTCAAATCAATTTCCTCACCAGCGAAGCCGCCAACAGCAAACACAAGTTCTTCCACGGTTTGAGCGCCAAGCTGAAAAAGTGGCGCAGGGGCAGCCAGGAAGACTACTAAACCCGAATCTGGACAAACCCTAAAACCTATATCGAAATATTTTGATATAGGTTTTAAACGCTGCTAGACTCCCCCCCCATGAACGCTAGCCTGCCCCCTGTCACCGCTGATCACCTGAATTCCCTGGCCCAATTATGCAAGGGAACCGGTGATCCGTTGCGTCTGGAGGTGCTGCGTGCCCTGAAGACGGATTCATTTGGCGTATTGGAGCTGTGCGACATTTTCGACACCAAGCAGCCTGCCATGAGCCACCACCTGAAAGTGCTGGCCAAGGCTGGTGCCGTCACCACCCGGCGCGAAGGCAACTCCATCTTCTATCGACGCATGCTGCCGGATCAGGGTCAGCCCCAGGGGCAGCTATTGGGTGCCCTGTTCTGCGCCATAGACCAGATAGCCATAAGCGATGACACTCGCCAGCGCATTGAAGGCATTAAGCAGGAACGAGAAGAGGCGGCCCGGGAATTTTTTGATCGCCATGCGGAACAGTTCCGTGAGCAGCAAGAGCTGATTGCCCTGTTTGATCAATACGCTGACAGCGTAAAGGATCTGCTGCTTCAAACGAATCCGCATAAGGGGCAACAGGCGCTGGAAATTGGCCCCGGCGAAGGTGCATTCTTGGCAACATTGGCAGGCCTGTTCCAGCAGGTAACCGCCATCGACATCTCTCGAGAGATGCTCGAGAAAGCCGACGCCCTGCGCCAGCAGCAACAACTGGATAATGTCACCCTGCTGCAGGCGGATACCGAGGCCGCCATCAAACAGGGTATCAAAGTTGATCGCATTATCTGCAACATGGTGCTGCACCATGTACCGTCGCCCGCAGACGTGTTTGAAGACTGCGCCCAGCTGCTGCAACCCGGCGGAGCCCTGATCGTTGCTGATCTGTGTCGCCACGATCAGGATTGGGCCAAACAGAGCTGCGGCGATCTGTGGCTGGGGTTTGACCCCGAAGAATTAACCGATTGGGCGCAAGATGCCGGATTGGAAAGCACCGAAAGTTTGTATGTGGGGCTGCGCAATGGCTTTCAGATACAGGTAAGACGTTTTGATAAACCGGAATAAATTAAACAACTCTTTAACTTTGCCAACTTCGTTAGAAAGGAACCCTGTGCAATGAGCGAATATTCCATCTTCACCTCCGAGTCTGTGTCCGAAGGCCACCCGGATAAAATGGCCGATCAGATTTCAGACGCCGTTCTGGATGCCATCATCAAAGACGATCCCCACGCCCGCGTTGCCGTAGAAACCATGGTTAAAACCGGTATGGCCATCATCGCCGGTGAAGTGCGCACCAACACTTATGTGGATCTGGAAGACATCGTTCGCAACGTGATTCTGGACATCGGTTACAACAGTTCCGACGTGGGCTTTGACGGCGCCTCCTGTGCCGTATTGAACGCCATCGGCAAACAGTCTGCCGACATCGCCATGGGCGTTGACGAAGGCGAACAAAAAGATCTGGGTGCCGGTGACCAAGGCCTGATGTTCGGTTACGCCACCAACGAAACCGATGTACTGATGCCTGCGGCCATCCACTATTCACACCGTCTGGTGCAGCGCCAGGCCTACCTGCGCAAAAACAGCATCCTGCCCTGGTTGCGCCCCGATGCCAAAAGCCAGGTTACCCTGCGCTATGAAAACGGCAAACCAGTCGCGGTAGAAGCCGTGGTGCTGTCCACCCAGCATGACGAAGACATCAAACTGGCCGACCTGCAAGAAGCCATCATGGAAGAAGTGGTCAAACACGTTCTGCCTGCCGAATGGCTACACAAAGGCACCAAGTATCACATCAACCCAACCGGCCAGTTCATCATTGGCGGCCCCGTGGGTGACTGTGGCTTGACCGGCCGAAAAATCATCGTCGACACCTACGGCGGTGCCGCCCGTCACGGTGGTGGTGCCTTCTCCGGTAAAGATCCCTCCAAAGTGGATCGCTCCGCTGCCTACGCTGGCCGCTATGTTGCCAAGAACGTGGTTGCCGCTGGCTTAGCCGACAAGTGTGAGATCCAGGTGTCCTACGCCATCGGTGTGGCAGAGCCTACCTCCATCTCCATCAACACCTTCGGCACCAACAAAGTAAGCGAAGAGCAAATCGCGGCACTGGTTCGTGAAAACTTCGACCTGCGCCCACGGGGCGTTATCGAAATGCTGGATCTGCGTCGCCCCATCTATCGCGCCACCGCCGCTTATGGCCACTTTGGTCGCGAAGAACAGGGCTTCACCTGGGAAAACACCGACAAAGCCGACGCACTGCGCGCTGCTGCCAACCTCTAATTCACCCAAAAGGAAGAGGCAACGATTATGAATGCCGTACTGGACAACAATTTTACCGATTACAAAGTAGCTGACATCTCCCTGGCCGATTGGGGTCGTCGCGAAATCGAAATCGCCGAAGGCGAAATGCCGGCTCTGATGGCCCTGCGCAGCAAATACAAGGCAGACCAGCCATTGCAAGGCGCCAAGATCATGGGCTGCATTCACATGACCATCCAAACCGCCGTGTTGATCGAAACCCTGATCGAACTGGGCGCTGAAGTACGCTGGTCATCGTGCAACATTTTCTCCACGCAGGATCACGCTGCTGCCGCTATCGCGGCTGCCGGTATTCCTGTGTTCGCCTGGAAAGGTGAAACCGAAGAAGAATTCTGGTGGTGCATCGAGCAAACCGTTCTGGAAGGTGGCAAGGAATGGGATGCCAACATGATTCTGGACGACGGCGGCGACCTGACCCAGATCCTGCACGAAAAATACCCCCACATGCTGGACAGCATTCACGGCATCTCAGAAGAAACCACCACCGGCGTACATCGCCTGCTGGAAATGCTCGAAGCGGGCACTCTAAAAGTCCCTGCGATCAACGTGAACGATGCAGTGACCAAATCCAAGAACGACAACAAATACGGCTGCCGTCACAGCCTGAACGACGCCATCAAACGCGGCACCGATCACCTGCTGTCCGGCAAGAAAGCACTGGTTATCGGCTACGGTGATGTGGGCAAAGGTTCTGCTGCCTCGCTGCGTCAGGAAGGCATGATCGTTCGCGTCACCGAAATCGATCCCATCTGCGCCATGCAAGCCTGCATGGATGGCTACGAAGTAGTTTCACCCTTTAAAAACGGCATCAATGACGGCACCGAAGCCAGCATCGATACCGATCTGCTGGGCAAAACCGATCTGGTGGTCACCACCACCGGTAACGTGAATGTATGCGATGCCAATATGCTGAAGGCCCTTAAAAGTGGTGCCGTAGTCTGCAACATCGGCCACTTCGACAGCGAAATCGATACCGCGTTTATGCGCAAAAACTGGGAATGGCAGGAAGTTAAACCCCAGGTACACAAAATCGTGCGCAATGCCGACAACAACGATCACCTGATACTGCTGTCCGAAGGCCGCCTGGTGAACCTGGGTAACGCCACTGGCCACCCTTCCCGTATCATGGATGGCTCGTTTGCCAATCAGGTGCTGGCACAGATCTATCTGTGGGAGCGCAAGTTTGCCGACCTGCCCGCGTCTGAAAAGCAGGCCAAACTGTACGTTGAAGTGTTGCCGAAAAAACTGGATGAAGAAGTGGCGGCCGAAATGGTACGCGGCTTCGGGGGTGTCATCACCCGCATGACCGATGCCCAGGCCAAATACATCAACGTACCCGTTGACGGCCCTTACAAGCCAGACAGCTACAAGTACTAAACCCTGCACGGCGGTGGCCACAAGCCGCCGCCTTCACTGCAGCAAAGGGCACAACATGGATTCTCAAAAACAATACCAAAAGCGTTTCAGCTTTGAGTTCTTTCCCCCTAAAACCGATGCGGGCGTGGAAAAACTTAACGGCGTACAACAAAAACTGGCCGAGAAAAAGCCCAGCTTCTTCTCGGTGACCTACGGCGCTGGCGGCTCCACCCGCGACCGCACCTTCGATACCGTCACGAATGTCAAAGCCACAACCGGAATCGATGCCGCCCCACACCTGTCCTGCGTGGGCGACACCAAAGCACAACTGGCGGAACTGCTCGGCCAATACAAGAGTAACGGCATTAACCGCATCGTCACCCTGCGGGGCGACTTGCCCTCTGGCATGGGCGCCTCCCTCGGCGAACTGAAATACGCCAGCGATCTGGTGGGCTTTATTCGCGAGCAGACCGGTGATCATTTCCATCTGGAAGTGGCGGCCTATCCAGAAATGCATCCACAGGCCAAATCCATGGATGCGGACTTGCAGGCGTTCAAAACCAAAGTAGAGGCAGGGGCCAACAGCGCCATCACCCAGTACTTCTTCAACGTCGATGCCTATAAGTTCTTTGTCGACAGCTGTGAGAAGATGGGGCTGGATCTGCCGATCTACCCCGGCATCATGCCCATCATCAACTACGACAACCTGATGCGTTTCTCCAGCATGTGTGGCGCGGAGATCCCCCGCTTCATTCGCATGCGCATGGAAGCCTTCCGTGGTGATGAGCAATCCATCAGGCAACTGGGTGAAGAGATCGTCACCAGTCTGTGTGAGGAGCTGCTGGCAATGGGCGCCCCCGGCATCCATTTCTACACCATGAACCAGTCTGAGCCGACCCTGGCCATCTGGAACAACCTGAATTTGTAAACAATCCACGGTATACTCTTCGGCCAATACCTTATCCGATTTTGGCCGAAGAGAGTTCACTATGAATCTGGAAGCATTCAAGGCATACGACATCCGTGGTCGCGTTCCCGACCAACTCAACGAAGACATCGTCGAGCGCATTGGCCGCGCCTATGTGGCGGTAACCGGTGCCAAAAAAGTGGCCGTTGGCTATGACATTCGACTCTCCAGCCCCAGCCTTGCGGCCGCACTGCGCAAAGGGCTCACCGCTGCCGGTGCCGATGTATACGATATTGGCCTGAGCGGAACCGAACAAGTCTACTTTGCCACCTTCTTCTATGAACTCGACGGCGGCATCGCCGTCACCGCCAGCCACAACCCCAAAGACTATAACGGCATGAAACTGGTGGGCCCCGGCTCCCGCCCCATCAGTTCCGACAACGGCTTACTCGAAATCAAAGCGGCCGTTCCCGGTGAATTCACCGATGCCCCCCAGCCCGGCTCGGTACAGCCCCTGGCTATCATGACCGACTACGTGCAACATCTGCTGGGTTACGTCGATGTCAGCCAACTGAAAGATTATAAAGTGGTGGTCAATGCTGGCAACGGCGGGGCGGGCATCGTAATTGATGCGCTGGAGCCACACCTACCCTTCCGGTTTATCAAAGTCCTGCATCAGCCCGACGGTAACTTTCCCCAGGGCGTGCCCAACCCTCTCTTACCGGAGAACCGCAAGATCACGGAGCAAACCCTGCTGGAGCACAGTGCCGATTTCGGTATCGCCTGGGATGGAGACTTTGATCGCTGTTTTCTGTTTGACGAAAAAGGCCGCTTTATTGAAGGCTACTACATTGTCGGCATGCTGGCAGAACTGTTCCTGAAAAAAGAAAACGGTGCGCGCATTATTCATGATCCCCGCCTCACCTGGAACACCGTTGAGCTGGTGGAACAGGCTGGTGGCATTGCCGTTGAAAGCAAAACCGGCCACGCCTTTATCAAGGCGCGTATGCGGCAGGAGGATGCCATCTACGGCGGCGAGATGAGTGCACACCATTACTTCCGCGACTTTGCTTACTGCGATTCCGGCATGATTCCCTGGTTGATGGTGTCATCCCTCCTGTCGCAAACCGGCAAAACCCTGTCCCAACTGGTTGATGAGCGCATTGCCGCCTTCCCGGCCAGTGGAGAAATCAATCGCACCATCGCGGATTCTGCCGCCGCCATTGCTGCCGTTGAGGAGACTTACGGTGCGCACGCAAAACACATCAGCAAAGTGGATGGCCTGAGCATGGACATGGGAAACTGGCGCTTTAACCTGCGTCGATCCAACACCGAACCGCTGGTGCGCCTTAACGTGGAATCACGCGGGGACATCCCGTTGATGGAAGCGAAAACCCAAGAGTTGTTGGACGCATTAGAGCAGTTCGCCAGTTAACCGGCCAGCAGCGGGTTCCTATTGGAGCCTGCTGCTGGAACCCCTTAAGTCAGCGCAGGGCTAACCTTGGAAACCAATACCTGCGCAATCCTCACACCCTCCAAATCAATCACTTCAAATTTATAACCGGAATACATTACATGATCGGTTAACTTGGGCAGTTTCTTGAGTTTGAAAATGATGAACCCGGCTATCGTGTCATACTGATTTTTATCCGGGAAAGCATCCATATCCAGATGACGAGCCACGTCGCCAACGGGCGTCATGCCATCCACAATCCATGAATCCTGATCACGCTTCACTATCAGTTCTCTACCGGCGGGTGTTATCAACTCACCCATAAACCCGCTCAAAAGATCCTTTACCGTCACCACGCCGACGATCAGGGCATATTCGTTCACCACCACCGCCAACTGTTGCGGCTTGGTTTTAAATGCGTTTAACGCATCCGCCAAAGTAAGTGTTTCAGGCAGGTAGAACACATTCTTGTTGATCACATGAGGGGAGATCTTAGCCGACTCCCCCTTTAATACCGTGATCAATATTTCTTTGGAATCGATCAGCCCAACCAGCTTATCCAGACTGCCATCACAAACTAAAAAAGTGTTGTGAGGATGGTCAATAATGGCCTGACTGATATCCGCACTTTCATCTGCCACATCAAAGTAAACAATACTGTCGCGGGGAACCATGGCGCTGGACAGGGTGCGCTGCTCTAACTCAAACACGTTTTCGATGATCTGGAGCTCCTGCGGTTGCACAGAACCAGAATCCAAGCCCGCACCAATGGTGGCCACTATGTCTTCTGTGGTCACCACCTCTTTCTGCTCAATCGGCAATTTGAACACTCGTAACACCGCATTGGTAATGCCATTAAAGAACAACACCAGGGGCGTCAATGCCACTGTAACCCAACGCATCGGGGTGATCACTCTTATAGCAATGCTCTCAGGCATAATCATCGCCAAACGCTTTGGCAACAAGTCTGCAAACAGTATGAACAATGACGTGATGATAAAAAACGAAATCGGAAAGCTGATCTTTTCCAGCAACGGGCCTTGATAGACCGTTTGAATCAACTCTTCGATATAGGGGGTCAGGGCTGCCTCCCCTAAAATGCCGCCCATGATGGCGATCGCATTTAACCCTATCTGGATCATGGCGAAAAACGCACCGGGGTTTTCCTGCAATGCCAAAATATCTGCAGCTTTGGTGCTGCCTTCTTCTGCCATCACCATTAATTTGATTTTGCGTGCAGCCGCCACGGCAATTTCCGACATGGCAAAAATGGCGCTGGCCAATATAAGCAAAAACAGATTCAGCAGATCAACCACGGAGGCTCCATGCACACATCAGTGCAGACAATCGCAAACGATTCAGGGTATCCGCTCCCGCCCCGACAACGGGCCAAGAGCGGATAATCAGACAATATTACTAGACGAAATAACTTTTCAACGGCGGGAAACCATTGAACTCAATGGAGGAATAACTGGTGGTATACGCGCCGGTAGATATCCAGTACATACGGTCACCAATGGCCAGGTTGAGGGGCAAGCCATACTTGTAGTTTTCATACATGATGTCCACGCTGTCACAGGTGGGGCCTGCAATGACCGCTTCCTCCAATTCCCCATTCTTCTCCACATAGATGGGATACTTGATGGATTCGTCCATGGTTTCGGCCAGGCCGCTGAACTTACCCACGTCGGTGAATATCCAGCGATTCAAACCGGTTCTGGATTTTTTGGAAATCAGCACCACTTCGCTCACCAGGATACCGGCATTGCCCACCAGAGACCGGCCAGGCTCCAGAATGATCTCTGGCATGTCTTCGGCAAAGTCCTCTTCCAGAAAACGATTGATCTCTTGCGCGTAGGTGGCCAGATCGTGGGTTTTCTTCAGGTAATTGGCTGGAAACCCACCCCCCATATTGATCATTTTCAGAACAATACCGTCTTCTTTCTTTAAACGTTCAAAGACAATTTTGGCCTTACCGATTGCCGCATCCCAGGAGCCGATATCGTGCTGCTGCGATCCCACGTGAAAGGAGATGCCATAGGGAATCAGCCCCAGATCCCGCGCCATGATCAGCAGATCCAGCGCCATGTCCAACTGGCAGCCAAACTTGCGCGACAGTGGCCAATCGGCGGTTTGAGCACCTTCTGTCAGTATTCGCACATAGATCTTGGAGCCCGGTGCCGCCTTTGCAATATTGCGCAGATCCGCTTCCGAGTCGGTGGAGAACAGACGCACGCCCTTTTCGTAAAAGTAGCGCACATCTTTGCTTTTTTTGATGGTATTGCCAAAACTGATGCGATCAGGCGACACCCCATGGGCCATCACCTTATCAAGCTCATAGGTGGAGGCAATGTCAAAGCTGGAGCCTTTCTCCGCCAGCAGCGCCAGAATTTCATTGGCCGGGTTGGCTTTAACCGCATAATAAATGCTGGCTTTGGGAAAGTTCGTCACCAGCTCATCATACTGATTTCGAATGGATTGGGTGTCGATTACGACAAAAGGGGTATCCTTGGTATCAGCAAGCGCCTTCAGACGCTGAAACACTTCAGGAGTGTAGTAATCTTCAATTTCGACTTTATGTTCCACCTTAACGGCTCCTCTCAGGATAAATTATCCCCGCGTTCAATTGCACAAACCAGAATCTTAAACGAATCAAGGAGGCTGCCGGGGCGACCGCGTATTCTATACTATTCATTTTTGCTGAATAGCGTTTTCCGCATGGCTTGGCATACTATTTTGCAGTTGTGAATTCCGTTAGGATACCCGGTCATAACAGCCTGAATGGCTTAGTTCACTGACACCTCCGTGTCATTCACCTAAGCCTAGTCGTTAATAGCCTTGGGTAAAGCCCGGTGCGGACTTGCGCAGTCACCTTCATCTGCTTACCCTAGCCCAACATCCATTACAAACCGGTTACAGCATGTCTTTGAATAACACCCTCATGCAGCGCGATCTTCAGGTACTGTGGCACCCATGCACCCAAATGAAAGATCACGAAACCCTGCCCATTATCCCCATCAAAAAAGGGGATGGCATCTGGCTGGAGGATTTTGAAGGCAATCGTTATATGGATGCCGTGAGTTCATGGTGGGTGAACCTGTTCGGACACGCCAATCCGCGCATCAATGATCGCATCAAGCAGCAGCTGGACAACCTTGAGCATGTCATTCTGGCGGGCTTCAGTCATGAGCCTGTCATTGAGCTGTCTGAGAAACTGGTTGCCATTACACCAGAAGGGCTAAACCGCTGTTTTTATGCAGATAACGGCTCCTCCGGCATAGAAGTCGCGCTGAAAATGAGCTTTCACTTCTGGCTCAATCAAGGCAACACCCGTAAAACCAAGTTCGTAACCCTGAGCAATTCCTACCACGGGGAAACCCTGGCCGCTCTGGCCGTGGGTAATGTGGATCTCTACAAGAAAACCTATGAACCCCTGCTGATGACAACCTTCACCGCCCCCAGCCCCGATTGCTACAACCGGGAGCCTGGCGAAAGCTGGGAGGATTATAGTCTGCGCCAGGCGGTGGCCATGGAGCAATTGCTGGCAGAGAAGCACGAGGAAATCTGCGCGGTGATTATAGAACCCCTGGTGCAGTGCGCCGGCAGCATGCGCATGTACCACCCGGTTTATCTGTCCAAACTCCGAGCAGCCTGCGATCGTTACAACGTACATCTGATCGCCGATGAAATTGCGGTGGGCTTCGGTCGCACCGGAACCTTGTTCGCCTGCGAACAGGCCGGCATCACACCGGACTTCCTCTGCCTGTCGAAAGGCTTGACCGGTGGCTACCTGCCCCTGTGTGCCGTGCTGACCCATGATCGCATCTATCAGGGATTCTATGACGATTACGATACCCTGCGCGGTTTTCTGCATTCCCACAGTTACACGGGCAATCCACTGGCCTGTGCAGCAGCCCTGGCGACCCTGGATATTTTTGAGCAGGATAACGTCATCGCCAACAATCAAAAGCTGATTCAAAAAATGGCGGATGCCACTGCCCATTTTGCTGATCACCCCAATGTAGCCGATGTACGTCAAACCGGGATGATATTGGCGATTGAAATGGTGCAGGATAAAGCCACTAAAACGCCGTTTCCTTGGCAGGAGCGCCGTGGCCTGCGTGTGTATGAGCATGGCTTGAAAAACCAGGCACTGCTACGGCCGCTGGGCAATGTGGTGTACTTCATGCCGCCGTACATTATTACCGAAGATCAAATAGATCATCTGGCCAAGGTGGCATGGGAAGGGATTGAACTGGCAACCCGCTGATTAATTCAATTCCATCAGCAACAGATCCGTCACGCCAAAGTCGATATGTAATTGACTCAGTATCGTAGTCACTTGACCTCGATGGTGGGTCTGATGGTTGAACCAGTGGCAAAGGGCTTTATGCAACGTAAACTGAACCACACTGCCATCCATCAGGCGGTGATCCAATAGGCGGGACAGGTCAGCTGACTCCTGCGCCAGAGCCTCCATGCACCCCACAATGCGGTCATCTATTATGCTGCGCCAATGGGACAGGGTCGCCAGCTCCTGGTACAGGATCTGATCAACAGAGCGAATCGCCAGCGGCTCCCCCGCACTGTCTGCCAAAGGCGAAGGCTGCCTGGTCACGCGCTGCAACCAGTAACCGTCGGCGATCATAATGTGATTCAGGGTGCGGTAAATAGAACCAAAGAACACGCCGCGGTCGGCCTCCAGTTGCCCTTGATCCAGCTGGCCACAGACATCATAGATCTGCGCATTCATCTGGCGGTTATAACGGGCAAAGGTGATGAATGCCTCCATTATGACAGGTCTCTGCCATCATAGCCGTCAGACTTTCCCTGCTTGCGGATTTCAGCAATCAGCTGGCGTGCCAGATCCTGCGTATTGGATTTCATCATACCCACCCCGGTGGACACCAACAATCGCACCACCGACACCAACAGGAACCCCGTCAACAGAATGGATAGCATACCGCTGATTTTAAAGAAGCCCACCGGCAATACCATCGATCCTTGCTGTAACTGCATGGTGCGATCCGACTCCGATAAGCTGATCAGCGCCTGGTAGATGGGAAACGTTTCCGGCTTTTGTACGTAAAGCCCAAGCTGATTGATGCCCATCAGCAACAAGCCAATACCCAGAATCAGAAACACATAACCAATTAATTTTGTCATAACGCACCCACTGGCAACCCACCATTCATTACCCATTAAGCCCAACCGCAAAGGCAGACTGAGACAGCCGGGCATATTCTGTTCTAAAATGGACATACACCCATTCACACTGGCGATTCAAACAGACCTATGCGCACGCCTCGAATTTTTCAGAACCAGCCTTTGCTGGAAGGAAACACCGTTCAACTGGATGAGAACGGCAGCCGTCACCTTAGCAAAGTACTGCGTATGGTGGAAGGCGACCCGGTTATCCTGTTTAACGGCACCGGCGGTGAGTATCACGGGCAGATTGCAGCGGTGGGCAATAAAGTCGTGTCGGTGGAACTCACGTTTTTCAACGAGGCGGATCGCGCCTCCCCGGTACAGATCCATCTGGGCCAGGTGATGGGCAAGGGCGACCATATGGATTACGCCCTGCAAAAAGCCGTGGAGCTGGGCGTAAGTGAGATCACACCCCTGTTTAGCCAGCGCTGTGAGGTAAAACTGAAGGGCGCGCGGCTGGAGAAAAAGCTGGATCAGTGGCGGCATCTGCTGATCAGTGCCTGTGAGCAGTGCGGTATGAATATCATCCCTATCATCAATCCCCCTCAGCCACTGCTGCAATGGGCAGAGGCAGCGGAAGCGGATAAAAAATGGATTCTGCATACTGAAGATTTGCCCGGCAACCCGTTCACCGCCGAGGCCCCTTCCAGCCTGTGCTTTGCGGTGGGCCCGGAAGGCGGCTTTGCTGACGAAGAAGTGGAACAGGCCAAGGATCTGGGTTTTGACTGCATTACCCTGGGGCCGCGGGTGTGGCGCACCGAAACCGCGCCGGTGGTTCTGCTGAGCCTGATTCAGCTCAGTTGGGGGGATTTTCTGCTGTAGCCCAAAAGCCCGCTTATACCACCTGATTCAATTCGCGTTCGACATTGACCAGATCCGGTATCACGGCACGCTCGCCACTCACCATAACCAGGGTATCGTAGGCACGATCTTGGGAGGGCTCCTCGCTGCCCATTTCTTCCGGGTAAACCCGCACCAGCCGGGGAATACCCTGCACAGAAATCGCGTAGAAGGGCAATTTGCACTCACCGACACCATTAATTACCGCCAAGCGCTGGCCCAAAGAGGCATCTTCGATTTCCAGATCGTTCATCAGCTCAAGTGACACCACCGGCAACTCAACGCCCCGCCATTCGATCTTGCCCAACAGCCAGTCGGGGCTGCCTTCCTGCTTCTCCGGTTGATCCCAGCCCACGATTTCTGCCACCGCCACGTTGGGCAGCAACAGGGGGCGTCCGATCATGGGAATCAATAAGCTGGCAATTTGTTCAGGTAGTTCAGCCATAGCGTTATCCGTTTAATTAAGTAGTGATTCGGAGTAGAACTCCGAGGTGTATTCAACCAGTTTCCTGGCCAGCTCCTTGGGGGAGCCGCTAAATGTCACACAGCCGGTGGCTCGAGCCGAATCCGGCTGCGAGCTGTTGGCACAGGTATCGGCGGTCTGCGCCCACACCTCGATGCCCATTTGTCTCAGCTTGGCGGCTGAGATGGCACCATCGTTTCCCATGCCGCTGAACAGTATAGCGCCGGTTTGCACTCCGTAGCGATCCGCCATCAGTGACATAACCTGATCGATGGACGGGGCATATGGCCCTTCCCATTGCTCTTCGTACAGTTCCACCCGGGCAAACTGATTCAG
>Ga0209555_10002221_pt1 | contig 13830 bp, 11 predicted proteins | sample SaaInl85LU_5_DNA_FD_184643 | JGI IMG/M metagenome (GOLD analysis project Ga0209555, IMG submission 184643) | Marine microbial communities from expanding oxygen minimum zones in the Saanich Inlet - ESP_85LU_5_DNA (SPAdes) (version 2) | ecosystem: Environmental > Aquatic > Marine > Intertidal... | reverse complement strand
ACCACGAGGTTTTCGCCGTCATACGACTTTTGAACGCGATCAAACTTCACGAACGACTGGTCATCACCCAAATCGGTCACACGCATCTCCTTGTTGTCTTTGCCGGATCGTTTTCGACCCTGTTGTTAAGGATGATGAAAACATCCATGGTTCTATGTCGCAACCCGATTTCCATTTAGAGGGCCTCAGCAGTAAAATTATGCAATTTTGCATAGGTTTTCAGATGCCACGATAGTGCTGAATTGCTTGAGAAAACGGGCTTTTGTAGCTGATCTTGAATCATAGGGATTGCACTGGTGGTTTTGAGGTTAGTGCAGCTGATGAAAACACAATCCACGTCAGGATCTTGTCCCAATTTGATAGCAGATTCGATAATTGAAGCAGGATTAATCCGTGCCACTCTCGACTCTACTGGCTCATTAAAGCTGCCAAAAACATCTGTCGAAAGCCCGGCGGTAGCGAATGCGCGCCTAAGTGGCTCATTCACACTTTCTGTATAAGGCGACAGCAACGCCATTCGTGACACGCCTTGATCCGCGGCATATGCAATTGCGGCGCGAAGTGGGTTGGTGACATGGGCAACGTCGCAGACGCTTTGCACCATTTTCTCGATCGCGTCAGACCCGATGATTGCGCTGGCTGACGTACATCCATAGCCGATTGCCGCATAGGGCATGGTGGTTGGTAACAGCCGCGCGGAGGCTGTGATGTCATCTTGCATCGCGCTTAGTGTTTCCGGCGTTACGGATTTTGCGCTGGCGATCCGGCTTACGTAGAGGGCGGCGTTGACCCATTGAAAGCTGTCGCGGAACTCGTTTTCTAGCGTCTCATCCGCTTGCAAGACAATCACACCAAGCGCGGGCGGAAGTGCCGATATCGGCATAACTGAGTAGGGCATCTCCATCATATGCAAGCGATCTCCGCTGGGGCCTGCGGGCTGATGTAATAAGGAACGCCTTCGGTGATGACGATATTTTCTTCATGCACCAAAATCTTATCGCCCAGTGCAATTCCCGGCTCGAGTGTTAGGATCATACCCGCTTCGAGGACGGTATGATCTGTCGGTATAAGGGACGGCCATTCGGTCAAGGACATGCCCAAGCCATGCCCCAAACGACCTGCATCCGTGATTTCACCGCCGCGGCTGAGAACTCTGTTCATCGCGTGAAACAAGTCTGCCGCCGTCGCCCCCGGTTTGGCAATTTCAAAGGCTGCGCCGCTCGCTTCGATGAGGGTTTGATGAGCCGCTTTTACCGCCTTGCTGGGGCTGCCGATGGACCAATTACGATCGAAATCCGCAAAATAGCCGTCCCACACCAGCCCAGTATCCAACATCAGAACATCCCCCTGTGACAAGGCACGGGTGTGCGCAGGCGAGATCACATCGCGGTAGCCATCTTGCTCTGCGGCACCAGCCAAATAGGGCACCCAATCAGCGCCTTCTTCAAGGCACAGGATTTGAAAATCACGGAAGATTTTATCGAGCGGCACGCCGGCACGTGCAATTTCTGGAACGCGTGAGAATGCCCGCCCCGCGATTTCACATGCATGGGTCACTTTGGCGATTTCGGCGTCTGATTTAACCATCCGAAGCGCACGCAGAATGCCGTGATCTGTCGTAATTTCAACGGATTCTGCCAAGGTCGCAATGTTGCGATACGGCATCCTTAGGTGCGTTTCATGCCCGTCTGGCACGCCGATCAAGCCATTTGGGGCAAGCTCTTTCAGGGTGTCGATCAAAAGACTGATGCCGTCATCGCTTAGGTCAGGCGAACTCCACAACCGAATATCATCGATCCAAGTCTGGCCCATTAAATCCGCACCAATGGATGGGATGACGGCGACCGGTTTTCCGTGCGCTGGCACGATCAAAAACCATGGACGGGTAGGGCTTTCCCAAAAGCGGGTTAAGTAGCCTGTGAAATACCTGACGTCGGGTTCTGTGGTAAGCAACAGTGCCGCAAGCCCGTGTTTCGCCATCTTGGCTTGAGCCTTTGCGGTGCGCACCGCAAATTCAGAGGTCTCAAAGCCCCTCAATCAGCCACCTCCGATAATATACACAGAACGCGAGCGTCCTTCGTGATGTTCAGGGCGGCTTGCACGTCACTGTTCATTGCAGCAGCCACCCCCGCACCACCGGACGCAGTGGTGGCCAAATCTTGGGTTGCAAGGTGCGACAATACCGGCATTACTTCATCATCATCCAGTGTCAGAAATACATTAGCATCACGCGCTAACCCATTGAGGGCAATCAAAGAAGGTTCTTTGCAATCAAGCCTTCCCATCACGCTATCAGGGCCATTAGCAAAGACGCATTTCTCCGCCTCTATGCTCTTTTGCAAAGCGGGTGCTGATGTGGGCTCTACGACGATGATTTGCGGTGCTTTGCCCCAAGCTTGGCGCATATATGCAGCCGCCGCCCCCGCCAAACCGCCTACGCCTGCTTGCAAAAAGATATGGGTGGGGGGCTCTGGACATTGGGCGATGGCCTCCGCTGCCATTTGTACGTAGCCTTCCATCAAAGTGTGCGGCAAGTCCGTATAGCCGTCCCATGAACTGTCGGACAAAAGCGTCCAGCCGTTGTTTTTTGAGGCCTGCATCGCAGCGGCCATTGAAGCTGCGTAATCGCTCCCCTCGCGCACAACGTCAGCCCCAAGGGCGCGCAGTTTTTCACCAAAGACCTCTGGGACCGTGGCTGAAATATAGACAACTGCTTTTGCACCAAAGAGCCGCGCGCCTGCGGCGACGCTCATCCCGTGATTGCCCGCGCTGGCAGTGACAAATGTGCGCCCAGTCAAAGTGCTGCTATCTGGGTTTTCCGTAATATCATTAGCCTGGCGCGCGATGACGTAAGCAGCCCCGAGCGCTTTGAACGAGCCAAGACCCATGCGGCTACGTTCATCTTTAATCCAAAATGCCGATACAGGTGCAAGGCCTTCGGCTGCAACCAGCGGTGTTTGCGCGGCACGGGGGCATTTATTCAAAAGCTCTGCGACGCGTCCAGCATCCGTTGAAGGGTAGGGTGCATTCGGTGCGAGCTTTGGATGCGCGCGCAATGGGTTTTCAAGCAGTTCCATTTGGTCCTGACTGCGGCGCGTGGCAAAAACCGATGCGTCGCGTTGCTCTTTTCATCACTAGCCTATCCCGTGATTTTGGGAGTAGGGGTTCAATTGCGGCACTTGATGCTTTTTTCGCGCTTTTTCGCCGGGGTCCCAGACCTCAATATGAAGAGGGTGGCATTTTGCAGTGTCCGATGAATGTTCCGATGAGCAATCGCCACCGGGACAGGCGGATAGCCCCACAAGCAAATCGATTTCGGCGTAAAATTCCAAGTAATCACCAGGCCGCACCGGGCTTGATTTCATGAAATACTGCCCAGTATCTCTGGTGAAACCAGTGCACATGAATACGTTCAGCACGTCATGGACATAGGTTTCTGCCTCACTGGCGGACAGCTTGGCATGGTGAGCTAAGGCGCGGATGAGGTTGGAGTGACAGCAATAATGATAGTCATCACCTGACAGCAACCGCCCCGTGTAGGGGTCGCAGCGCGTGCCGATCACATCATGAACCGAGCCGCCATACATATCGAAACCGTACCAATCGAGTGTGTCATCCACGATCGTTGCCATGGCGCGCATGTGCGGAAAGCTTGACCACATCTGATCGCCCGTCGACAGGTGCGTGCCGTGCAGCGCGCGGGTTTTTCCCGAGTAGAATTTCTCTGAAAGATCGTTGGCGTTCCAAAGGTTTAGATCGCCCACTTGCGGCCCGTCCACCGACACGATCCGAAAGAACGCGCCGGCAGGTACCTCGATACAGCCTGCGGTTCTGGGCGCGATCTTGATCTGGTTCGAAAGTTTTGCGCTTTTGCGGATATGCTTGAGCGCGCCAACGTCCGGTTGCGGCAAAGTTTCAGGCGGATAGCAAATGACGGGGCGGACCCGTTGCATTTGCTCAGCTGTTTCGGGTGCGCGGTGGTTTGGTTGCTCAAGCTTCATCGTTCAGGCGCCTGCCGGCAAAACGGCGTTCACAGCCTTTACTGTTTTGCCAACAACTTCGTCGACCTCCGCATTAGTTAGACAGAAAGGCGGCGCAAAACCCAAGATGTCGCCTTGGGGCATGGCCCGCGCAATCACGCCTTCACCAAGCAAGGCTGCTGATACCTGCGCACCAATTTTGTCGGCTGGATCAAAGAACGTGCGTGGGTCGCGGTCTTTGACCAACTCCACCGCGCACAGCATCCCTTCGCCGCGAATTTCGCCAACATTAGGGTGATCTGCGAGGGCTTCATGCATTGTCTTATTCAGATAAGCGCCCACTTTGCCTGCGTTCTCAACCAAGTTGAGGTCATCAATCAGTTTAAGGTTAGCGACACCTGCAGCCGCACCAATTGGGTGGGCGGAGTACGTCCAGCCGTGCCCGATGGGGCCGTTTTCATCCGTGCCGCGTTCCAGCACCGACCACATTTTCTCAGACACGATAGAGCCAGAAAGCGGCGCGTAGGCAGACGTAAGCCCCTTGGCGATGGTGATCATATCGGCCTCAATGCCGTAGTGATCGCTACCAAACATGGTGCCGAGGCGGCCGAAACCAGTGACCACCTCATCTGCGATCAACAAGATATCGTGCTTTTTCAACACGGCCTGAATAGCGGGCCAATATCCTTGCGGTGGGGGTACGATGCCGCCGGTGCCCAGAACAGGCTCGCCGATAAATGCTGCGATCGTATCCGCACCCTCGCGTGCAATCAGCGCTTCTAATTCGGCAACACAATGTGCAACGAACTGTGCTTTTGTCTGGGATGTATCTGCGCGGCGATAATAATAGGGCGCTTCGGTATGAATGACCTGATCGACGGGCAGGTCGAACTTTTTGTGAAAGAGCTCAAGCCCCGTCAACGACCCCGTCACGATGCCCGAGCCATGGTACCCGCGCCAGCGCGAGATGATCTTCTTCTTTTTGGGACGTCCGAGGATGTTGTTGTAATACCAGATCAGCTTGATGTTCGTCTCATTGGCGTCTGAGCCGCCCATGCCAAAATACACTTTGGACATGTTGGAGGGTGCGCGATCAAGGATCATTTTCGACAGTGTTACGGAAGCTTCGGTGCCGTGGCCCACGTATGAGTGGTAGTAGGCCAGCTCTTTTGCCTGCGCGCCAATGGCCTCAGCAATCTCTTGGCGACCGTATCCAACGTTTACGCAATAAAGTCCCGCAAAGGCATCTAGAAGCCGTACCCCGTCACGGTCTTCAATGTGACACCCGCTTGCCGTGCGGATGATCCGTGTGGCGGTTTCTCCCCGCGCGTGTTGGGCAAGATGCGTTGAGGGGTGAAAGAAGTTTTCACGGTCCCATTGTGCGAGTTGGTCGTTGTGTAGCAAGGCTCACCTATTCGGTTTGCGGCGCGCGGCCGTGGGTCGAAAAACTGGAGCCTTGTGCGCGACAGGCGGCATAGTGCTCCGCTCGTCCCGACAGCAGCGCGCAATGCCTTTATTGTCGAGATGAAAAAAAGCTTAGCGAGAGTCGAATTATATTTCTAGTGTTTTGTGCGTAAACCTTAATGGCACATTAACTCTTTGTAATCGTGTGAATTTACTTCTGGTCCGCGTATCTTTGAGTATTTTTGCCGATGCGAAGTGACGTGGCTGTACTCTGGTGTGTCGTAATTTGAATTGACCAATTCCAAAGCTAGCCGGCAGTCTTTTAGCCAGCAGGCTAGCCTAAAGTGGTGCCATTGGCGCTATTTCAGATTGGTCGGTTTGCTAGAATATTGATCCTACAAAAATAAGAAATGGATAGCCGATGCCGATTGAACATGCGCCGTTTTCTCAGGCTGAATATGACCGACGCATCGCGCTGACCCGCACTGCGATGCAAAAAGCCGGACTTGATGTTTTGTTTGTGACGGACCCGTCAAACCAAGCTTGGCTTACCGGATACGATGGTTGGTCGTTCTATGTTCATCAAGGTGTCATTCTGGGGCTTGAGGGAGAGCCCGTGTGGTGGGGCCGTATGATGGATAAGTTCGGCGGCCAGCGCACTTGCTGGATGGCCGATGAAAACGTGATTGGCTACGGCGACCACTTTGTTCAATCAACCACCTATCATCCGATGCAGGACCTTGCAGAGCAGTTGCGTGCGCGTGGTTTTGAACGGGCGCGGATTGGTGTTGAGATGGAGAATTACTATTACTCTGCCAAAGCGCATCAGGTGCTGTCTTCCGAGTTGAAGGATGCCACAATTCACGATGCGACGGCAGTTGTGAATTGGCAGCGGCTTATCAAGTCCGATGAGGAAATTGGGTTCATTCGCAAGGCCGCACGTATCTCGGAAAAGGTTATTGAAACCGCTATCAAGAAAGCGGCCCCTGGCGTGCGCAAAAATGATCTGGTGGCGGACATTATGCACGCGGGCATCACCGGTGTTGGGGATGACTGGGGGGACTATCCGGCCATTGTTCCCCTGACGCCGTCGGGGCTGGATGCAACCGCCGCCCATTTGACGTGGGACGGGCGGCCCATGCAGGCAGGTGAGGCCACGTTTTTCGAACTTTCTGGCTGTTACCGCCGCTACCACGCGCCGCTCTGCCGTACTGTATTTTTAGGAAAGCCGTCTGATGACATGCGCCGTGCGGAGGCTGCGCAAATTGAGGGGATCGCTGCAGGGCTGGAGGCTGCTCGGGCGGGGAACCGGACGTGCGATATTGCCAATGCCTTCATGGATGTTTTGGCCAAGCATGGCATTTCACGGCAAGGGCGCATGGGCTATCCGATCGGCCTAAGCTATCCGCCTGATTGGGGCGAGCGCACCGCATCCATCCGCACCGAAGATGAAACGGTTCTGCAGCCTGGCATGGTCTTCCATTTCATGCCCGCACTTTGGATGGACAGTTGGGGCCTTGAGACCACTGAGACGATTTTGATCACTGAAACTGGGGCGGCCGAAGCTCTTTGCAATATTGAGCGCAAGCTCTTCGTGAAAGACTAAAGTCATGGCCAGCCTGAAAGAAACCACGGAGCTGTTGGGAAAGCTCATCTCGTTTCCCAGTGTGTCCAGCGACAGTAATCTTGATTTGATCAACTTCTTGGCGGAGTATCTCGAACAGGCGGGGGCAAGGGTTATCACCCAGCCATCAGTGGATGGAACCAAGGCCAATTTGTGGGCAACACTCGGGCCAGAGGGACCAGGTGGTATCGTGTTGTCGGGGCATTCGGATGTTGTTCCTGTGACGGATCAAGATTGGACCAGTGACCCGTTCGAGATGGTTGAGAGGGACGGCAAACTATTTGGCCGTGGGACCTGTGATATGAAGGGGTTTATCGCAGCAGCCGCGGCCAAAGCGGCAGATTACGCCGCCAAACCCCTCAAAAGGCCGGTACATTTTTCGTTTACATATGACGAGGAAACCGCCTGTTTGGGCATCCAAGATCTTGCCAAATGGTTGACCGAGCAGGATTTGCGCCCTGCCTTGGCAATTGTCGGTGAGCCGACGATGATGCAGGTGATTGAAGGGCACAAAGGGTGCAATGAATACACCACCCATTTTCACGGGTGCGCAGGGCATGGATCAATGCCTGACCTTGGGGTGAATGCAGTTGAGTATGCGGTCCGCTATGTTTCGCGCTTGCTGGACATCGGCGAGCAGCTGAAAGCCCGTGCGCCGGCAGACAGCCGATTTGACCCGCCTTGGACCACGATCAACACAGGGGCACTGGTAGGCGGCACAGCGCACAACGTGATCCCAGAGACAGCATCAGTCGATTGGGAATTCCGCCCCGTACAAACGAGCGATTTCCACTTCGTCAAAGAAGAGATCGAAGACTACGCACAATCGGTTTTGTTGCCCGCAATGCAAGCGGTTGATCCAGATGCCAATATCCGCACAGAAATCATTGGGGAGGTAGCAGGACTTGAGCCTGCAACCGTAAATGAAGCCCGCGACATTTTGTTGGAGTTAACGGGCGGAAATGGCGCGGGCGTCGTGCCGTTTGGGACAGAAGCGGGTATCTTTGGTTCCCTCGGGATGTCTGCGGTGGTTTGCGGTCCGGGTTCAATCGAGCAGGCCCACAAACCCGATGAATTTCTCGCACTGGATCAATTGCAAAAATGCCTGACGATGCTGGATGATTTGGAGTGTAAAGTGCACGCATAGAACGACATGGTGAGCAGGGTGCGTACTCGTTGGCTGCGGGCTGAATGGCGCAGAGGATTTCCTACGTAATAGTTTTTGGTCGGTGTTACCGCCGAGGATTGCAGAGAAGCCAGATGTCAAATCTCGAGACCATATTAATCAGCGCACCATACTGAAATACGCTTCCAAATAACCATTTTCGTAAAAATGGCTCCGACGGTAGGGATCGAACCTACGACCAATTGATTAACAGTCAACTGCTCTACCGCTGAGCTACGTCGGAACACTCGAGAGGGCTATAGCAATGGTGTTTGGGCGCGTCCAGAGGCATTTTGGCAAAAATAACAAATTTAAGACGGAATTTTTTCGAGCAATCGAAATTTGCTTTGAATAGAAAGGATTCCTTCCGGTGAAACGCGTTTTTTAGTCATAAGATCAATGAGATGGGCTAGTACGTTTTGCTCGGCTGCAGGCCAGAGGTTGGGGTTGATGTCACTGTATATCTGCTGTGTCAGCTCTTTTGGCGTCTGTGGGCCTGCTTCCAACGTCCTGATGATCTGTGCGGTGCGTTCCATGCGGTGGTTGATGAGCCATTCAATCCGTTTTTGGGGATCTTCGATGGCTTCCCCGTGCGCAGGTAGCAGTCTACGCGCCGCGCGCGTTCTTGTTTGTTCGCATGACGTAATGAACTGCGTCAGGTCCCCATCGGGCGGCGCCACCAGCGATGTTGCCCATGCCATGATCAAATCACCGCAAAGCTCAACATCGTCCACCGCGAAGCTCATGTGATTGGCGAAATGGCCAGGTGTATGATGTGCAGTGATGCGCCAACCCGCATGTTCGATTACTTGGCCCTCATTTAAGCGGACATCCGGTGCGAATTGCTGATCTACACCTTCGCCTCTTTTTAGGGCGTCTGTCTGGGCGAGGGCGCTCATGACATCACTCCGGCCTGTGGTGCTGTCTCCTAAGGCGTGTACTTTTGCACCCGTGATTGAGGCAACACGGGCGGCAAGAGGGCTGTGGTCAAGGTGGCTATGGGTCACAAAAATATGCGAGATACGCTGATCTTTTTCGAGAGCATCCATGATGGCCTGACAGTGGGCATCATCAATCGGGCCGGGGTCCACCAGCGCAAGGTCCGATGTGCCAATAAGAAAGCTATTGGTCCCTGCGCCAGTGAGCGGCGAGGGGTTGTTGCATGTGATCCGTTTGATGTTTTGAGCCACCTCAATGGGCTGGCCGTAGGGCAATGACATTTTCGGTGCTTTCCATCTGGGGGGCGCTAGGGGTAGATATAGGGCATGATTTTCCCGTGGCTCAAACGATATATGCCGCGCTCGCTTTATGGCCGGGCCGCGCTGATCCTAATCCTTCCGGTTGCTGTGCTGCAAATCGTGGTGGCCGTGGCGTTTGCTCAGCGTCATTTTGATGGTGTGACAGAACAGATGAGCCGCGTTCTGGCCATTGAGTTGCGGTATCTGACGTCGCAAATCAACAATGCGGCGGGTGCTGAGACTGCTGTGGTTGAAGCAGGTCGCATCGCGCGGGCTTTGGATATGGAGCTAACCGCTGATCCCGTTGATGGGGTCATCAAAGGGTGGAGCGATATCTCGGGCATCACGATCGCGCGGGTTTTGAATGATGAGGTGCCAAAGCTTTCGGGGATTAACTTGGCACTTGAGCCCTCGCTTGTTGGCGTCACCCTGTCGACGGACCACGGGCTATTTACCGTAACGCTTGATCGCCGCCGTCTGTCACCTAAAAACCCACATCAGCTTTTTGTTTGGATGGTCGCCATCGGTGCAGTGATGTTGGTTATCTCCTATATGTTTTTGCGCAACCAATTGCGGCCGGTTAAGCGGTTGGCGGTTGCGGCGGCCGCGTTTGGGCGAGGGCAGGTGGTGTCTCTGACGCCCACGGGGGCCACGGAAATGCGCGCAGCGGGGACGGCCTTTTTGGATATGCGTGCACGGATTGAACGGCAAGCGCAGCAGCGGCGCCTTATGTTGTCGGGGATCAGTCATGACCTGCGCACGCCACTGACCCGCATGCGGCTTGGGCTGTCTCTGATGGACGAAGACACCAGCGAGCTAGAGGGTGATGTGGACGCCATGCAGCAGATGCTTGATGCGTTTTTGAATTTCGCGCGTGATGAAGGCACGGAAGAAACAGAAATTGCCGATCTGGGTCAGCTGATTACGGATGCAATTCAACAAAGTCAGCGTGCAGGATTTGACGTCACAGCGATAGGCGCAATTTCTACGGCGTCGATGCCTTTGCGTCCTATGGCAATCGGCCGGTTGCTGGATAACCTCATCTCGAATGGTGCAAAATATGGCACCCGTGTTGGGGTGTCACTTGCGGTGAGTGAGCGAAGCGTGTGCATCACCATTGAAGATGATGGTCCGGGTATTGAGCCTGAGTTTTATGACACTGCATTGCGGCCGTTCACGCGGCTTGAAGGGGGGCGTAACCAGAATAAAGTCGCGGGCGTCGGGCTTGGTTTGGCAATCGCCAATGATATCGTGCGCAGCCACGGCGGGTCGTTGCGCCTTGGTGTCAGCGATGCGCTTGGGGGGTTGCGTGTTGATGTGGTGTTGTCACGTCCCGCGCCTAACTAGTGAAGCTGCGTGTGTGGTAGGCCCGGCAGGACTTGAACCCGCGACCAAGCCGTTATGAGCGGCCTGCTCTAACCAGCTGAGCTACAGGCCCACGCAACATCGTGCTATCCTTGGCATTCAAAAGGGTCAAGGTGGCATGATTGGTTTTTGTGCTGCAGTTTGGTGCAATCTACAGTTCAGATTTCAGGTGTTATGCACCGCGAACGCGGCTTAAACCCCATCTCCCTTTGACCCCTTCGCGCGGACCTGCTACGTGGCGGCAACATCATTGTCCGGAGCGCGCATATGTCCAATGACACCCCCACATCCCCGCAATCATTGAGCTATGCTGACGCTGGCGTTGATATCGACGCAGGCAACGCTTTGGTCGAGCGGATCAAGCCCGCCGCGAAGTCTACCAACCGTGCTGGTGTGATGGCTGGCTTGGGCGGTTTTGGTGGTCTGTTTGACCTTAAGGCGGCGGGTTATAGCGATCCAATTTTGGTTGCGGCGACAGACGGTGTTGGCACGAAACTGCGGATTGCCATTGATACAGGTAACGTTGACGGTGTTGGCATTGATCTGGTGGCAATGTGCGTGAACGATTTGATTTGCCAAGGCGCAGAGCCGCTTTTCTTTTTGGACTACTTCGCAACAGGCAAGCTTGAGCTTGATAGCGCTGCGCGCATCATCGAGGGGATTGCAGCTGGATGTAAGGCCAGCGGATGTGCCTTGATCGGTGGTGAAACTGCCGAAATGCCTGGCATGTATGAGGGTGGTGATTTTGACCTTGCGGGTTTTGCTGTTGGCGCGATGGAGCGTGGCGTAAGCCTGCCTGCTGATATCCAACCGGGTGATATTCTGCTGGGTCTTGCCAGTGACGGTGTACATTCAAATGGCTTCTCGCTTGTGCGCAAAATCGTCGAAGTGTCGGGCCTTAGTTGGGATGATGTATGTCCTTGGGACGCAAGCCAGACCCTTGGTGCTGCGCTTTTGACGCCAACGCGGCTTTATGTGCAAAGCACTTTGGCGGCCTTCAAAGCCGGTAAAATTCAAGGTCTTGCCCATATCACTGGCGGCGGACTTACCGAGAACTTGCCCCGCGTTCTGCCAGAAGGCTGTGCCGCGCAAGTTGATCTTGATGCGTGGGACTTACCACCGGTTTTCAAATGGCTTGCCCAAGAAGGACAGATGCATGCAGCCGAGCTTTTGAAAACATTCAACTCCGGTATTGGCATGGTGGCTGTTGTGCGCGAGGCCGATGTGGCAGACGCGGTACGTATTCTGGCCGAGCACGGCGAGATTGTTGTGCCCCTTGGTCAAGTTACCGAAGGCGATGGTCAGGTTCACTACTCCGGCGCCATCGCGTGAGCACAGCTGAACGGGATGTAGACCGCCTGCGCGTGGCGATTTTGATCTCTGGCGGGGGCTCAAACATGATGACCCTGCTCGATGACATGGGGCGTGACGATCATCTTGCAACACCAGTAATCGTGATCGCCAACCGCCCCGATGCAGGCGGGCTGGCAAAGGCGCGCGCAAACGGTGTTGCAGCACAGTGTATCGATCACAAAGCTTTCGACAGCCGTTCAGAATTTGAGGACGCGCTGCATAGGGCGCTGCTTGATGCAGCTCCTGATCTAATTTGTTTGGCGGGCTTTATGCGTATTCTAAGCGCTGAGTTTGTGGCAAAGTGGGAGGGGCGTATTCTTAACATTCACCCATCTCTTTTGCCAAAATACAAAGGTCTTCATACCCATGCCCGCGCCATTGAGGCGGGCGATGATTTGCACGGATGCACTGTGCATCACGTCACCGCCGCCCTTGATGATGGGCCGATCATTGGCCAAGCGACCGTGCGGATTGCAGCAGATGACACACCAGAAAGCCTTGCGGCCAAAGTGTTGGTGCAAGAGCATCTGCTTTATCCCAAAGCGTTACGGATCGCGTGCGAAAGTATAATACAGAATTAAGACATGAAAATCGGCTTGGAGATGTGGCTGGAAATGGCTACACAAGATGAACTTCGGGACGTCCCCGACAACTAAAGAACGGCCGCACATGCGCACATTGACCACTACCAAAGCTTTATCCGAATTTTGTGCCAGCGCACGCGAGTGTGACTACGTTACAATCGACACCGAGTTTTTGCGCGAACGCACGTATTACTCAAAGCTTTGCCTGATCCAGATGGCCTACCGCGGTGAGAATGGTGCAGACGCTGTGCTGATTGATCCGCTGGTGGATGATTTGTCGCTTGAGCCGCTCTATGATCTGTTCCGGGACACCTCTGTCGTCAAAGTGTTTCACGCCGCCCGACAAGACCTCGAGATTTTCTTTGTGGATGCCAAAGTTTTCCCAGAGCCACTTTTTGATACACAAGTGGCGGCAATGGTGTGCGGTTTTGGTGAGCAGGTGGGCTACGAGACACTTGTCCGCAAAATCGCACGTCAAGCGCTTGATAAGTCGTCACGGTTTACGGATTGGTCACGCCGACCTCTAAGTGATGCACAGAAAACCTATGCGCTCGCTGATGTTACCCATTTGCGCGATATTTATGAGTTTCTTAAAGTTGAGATTGAAAAATCCAGCAGAACCAAGTGGGTAGAGGAAGAACTTGAAGTTCTTACATCGCCTGAAACATATATCATTGAGCCGCAAAACGCATGGGCGCGTATCAAAACGCGCACGCAATCAGGCCGCTTTATGGCGTTGGTTCAAACTCTTGCAGAGTTTCGTGAGGGATATGCGCAAAGCAAAAATGTGCCGCGTAACCGAATTATGAAAGATGACGCGCTGCTTGAGATGGCCTCTTTAAAACCGACCTCGCACAAAGAGCTGAATGGCGCACGTTTGCTGCAACGCGATGCCCGCCGCGGTGAAATTGCTGATGGTATTCTTGCCGCTGTTGCAAAAGGCATCGCAATGCCAGCGGATAAAGCGCCCAAGATTGCCAAGGCGAATTCGAACATCCAAGTGAACCCTGCGTTGGCGGATCTGCTTCGCGTGTTGTTGAAGGCAAAATGCGACACTGCTGGTGTTGCCCAAAAGCTTGTTGCCAACGCAGCTGAGCTTGATGCAATCGCGGCGGGT
>Ga0209555_10002220_pt1 | contig 13831 bp, 19 predicted proteins | sample SaaInl85LU_5_DNA_FD_184643 | JGI IMG/M metagenome (GOLD analysis project Ga0209555, IMG submission 184643) | Marine microbial communities from expanding oxygen minimum zones in the Saanich Inlet - ESP_85LU_5_DNA (SPAdes) (version 2) | ecosystem: Environmental > Aquatic > Marine > Intertidal... | reverse complement strand
ACCCATACCCTTCATCTTACCGAAACGTTGGAAGTTCAACAACATCACAAACGATGCGAACAGACTCATACCTTCGTTGAATACTGACTGTGCAAGTACCAATGCAAGACCAGTATGTGAGTTGATATTACCTTCTTTCATGAAGTCGATCTTGTCAGCCATCTCCTTGTACTCAAGGAATGCATGGTGTTCTTCGTCTGGTAGACCCAGAGTATCATTCAACAATGCATATGCACGTTGGTGTACACCTTCACGGTTCGCAAACGAAGACAACATGTTACGGATCTCGTTGTTCTTGAACTTGGGGATCAGTAACTCATGATAGTTCTCACCTACCTGTACGTCTGACTGAGTGAACAATCGCAGTACTTGAGTGATAAATTCTTTCTCTTGTTCGGAGAGTTTAGTTCTCCAGTCTTGGATGTCTTCGGACAATTCTGCCTCATCTTCAACCCAATGGATCTCTTCGTGTTTCTTTGTCAGTTCAACTGCCCAAGGAAACTTGAACGGCTTGTATGTAGTACTAAAGTCTAATAAAGACATTATTATTCCTCTATAATTGGTTTAATATATGGTGCTAAATGTTTTGCCAAAACTTTGATGCCCTTCGGTGAAGGGTGGTTGCAAGGCGTGAATAGTTCATCAATATGTTTATGGCGTTCCCGTTTACCGATTAATATAGTAAGTTTATCGTGGAATGATAAATTCCAGTTATCTTTTAATGCAGGATCATTATAAATGCCACTCAAAACATCCATTAGTGTGTTATGTGGTTTGTCAGCATCAATGTAATTATCAAGTGACTTTCCTTTATAGTTTTTTATTGGGCGTAGTTCCCCTTGCCATATATGCTTGTCAACAATCCACGTATTATCAAACGAGTTCGTCATTCTATATGGTATGTTATTATCTTCGCACACCATGCGTACACTATGCATTGCTTGCTCGTTTAGCATTCTCCATACTGCAATATTTCTTTGCTCTGGCCAGACTTGACGAAATTCTTCATTATCATGTCTAAATTTGTTAAGATGGATTATATAGTCAAAGTCATCATAGTCCAGAATGCCTTTAGTATCATCTAGTGCATAATATCGCTTATACTCCGACCACACAACGAGTATTGAATCAGTGGGTCTCATTTCCCCTGACAACATGTACCTCATCACATGATGTGCTATTAAGGGGTTGCTCGCTCCCGCACGACCAAGGTTAAGTACTTCACATCCTAATTCTTCACGTAAACGGTCACCCAAATGTGAAGGAAAGCCTCTGCCAATTGTGAACCCCGTGGTATCATCTCGATCTTGATAATACCCCGTTGTCCAACTATCACCAAATATTACTAACCTTCGCACGCCTTGCACTCATTATCTTCTTGAGTTGGAGAATCAACATTACCTAAGAATAATATCAACTCTTCATACCCGCCAACGTAGTTACCCTCAATGTAGATCTGAGGTACAGTTTTAACTTTGCGACCAGTTACTTCTGCCGCAGTCTTACCGATCTCTTCTAGATCAATCTTGTCATACGGAATACCACGTAGTTTCAATTCTTCCATCGCTAAAGCGCAGAACGGACAGTTCTTTTTACTATACACAATAGAACGGGTATCTTCCTGTAGGGCAACACGCTCAACCTTCTCAGAGACGTTCTCAGCGCGTGATTTGGCCTCTGTACGTAGGTAGTATAGACCTTTCAATCCACTGTTGAACGCCTTCAAGTGCACCTTATTTACGTACGACTTATGTGCACCAGCGGGAAAGAATAAGTTAACTGACTGTCCTTGACAAATATAAGGTTGCCTATCAGAAGCATGTGTGACCACCCAGTTTTGATCTAGTTCCTGTGCAGTCTTGAATATTGCTTTCTCACCTTCACTCAAAAATGGGAGATGCTGCACCGAACCTTTATTAGTTATAATAGATGTCCATGTGGAATCGTTATTCATTTCCCGCTCGGTAAGTATTTGCTCCAAATATTTGTTCTTGACCAAGAACGATCCCGCTCGGGTTCGATGCGTGTAAGCGTTGGCTTTGCTTGGTTCGATTGATGGACTCGTTGACAAGATAACGCCCGAGGAAGCGTTAGGGGCAATTGCCAATAAATGGGAGTTCCGTCTTCCAGTTCCCACTCCATCAGGGTACTCACCTCGTTCTTCTGCCAACAACTCTGTTTCCCGAACTGCTTCAGATTTGATGTGTTGAAATACAACTTGATTGATTTCACGTGCCTTATCGGACTCCCACGCAACCCCGTGCTTTTGGAGTAGTGAATGAAATCCCATTGCCCCAAGTCCAATAGAGCGTTCTCGCTTTGCACTATATTTTGCTCTAGTGATTGTGTCAGGCGCGTTATCAATAAAGTACTCAAGTACGTTGTCAAGCATCCTAACAAGATCCCTAACAATAGTAGTGTCCTTCCATTCATCATAATACTCCAAGTTCAGTGAGGATAGACAACATACCGCAGTGCGATCATCACTAGTGGGTAAGTGAATCTCATTACATAGATTCGATCCATTGATTTTGAGACCCAAGTCCTTCAGGTTTTGTGGTAATGCTGCATTCGCAGTATCGATAAAGTTCAGGTAAGGTTCACCTGTACGGAAACGAGTCTCTAGGATACGCTCCCATAACTTACGCGCATTGATAGATTCTTTAACTTCATTATCTTTTGGATCACGTAGATCGAACTGACTGTTCGACTTGACCGCCGCCATAAACTCATCGGTGATATTGATTGCGTTGTGGAGGTTCAATGCTTTACGTTGTACATCACCAGTAGGAATACGCATGTTCAGGAACTCGATAATATCCGGATGATGCACATCCATATACGCAGCATAAGATCCTTTGCGTGTTTTACCTTGGCGATATGCAATCATGTCTGCGTCAACAGTATGTAAGAATGGCATAGGGCCAGGTGCAACGTCAGACACCGTACGGACATCCGACCAATGACCTCCTACACCACCACCCATGACCGACAACCAGCGCAGTTCTGCGGTGTGATCAATCAATCCTTCTAGGGTATCTGGCACATAGGTAAGGAAGCACGAGATCGGCATCCCTTTCCCGACTCCGTGTCCATTAGGCGCATTCGAAAGTACGGGAGAAGCGAACATAAACCATTTCTTAGAAACATAATCATAGAGTCTTTGTGCGAGATCTTCATCCATCTCATCTCGATATTTTGACCAGGCCTTTGCTGCACGTGCAAACCCCTCTTGCGGACTAGTCTCGTAGTCGTTTAAGTAGAAGTCCTTCAGCATTCCTACCGCATAGTCTGCAAGTAATCCATCTCTTTTCTTATCAATTTTCATTTAATTATCGTCCCTACCACCACTATAATCATAGAATGGTTCGTCTTCGCTAAAATCATATTCCTCTAAGAGGATCTGTTTTCCTGTATCAATATATCTATCAATAATTTCCCAGAGACGTTTCTTCTGATCATCTTCGGTATAGTGACCATCCCACAAAAAGTGATTTATCATAGAAGCGTTGGGATTCTTCATAATGAACTTAGATGGATCTAAATCAAGTTCTTCTACTCGATCACACCCATCAAGAGGCACGTACAATAATTTTGAATCATTACTTGCTAAACGATATGATTCTTGAAGTTCTCGTAACCAAGTGAGATCTTCATTTCCATTAAAAACGGCGACAAGAATCCCACGGTGAGTGATCAGATCACTTTCCATAATATCTCCTAATTGATTGAATACATAGTGTAACAAAGAAACATGACTGTTGTCAAGTGTTACTTCTGCTTGCCCATTAACCGCTTGAGTACATTCTCCATGTCCTTACGCTTCCGTTTTCGATCATACTTCTTGCGCATAATCACAGTTGAAGAGTCATCTCCGGTACCAACTACTGATCCGGTTGTTGTGCCACTTTCTTCTTCGAACTGTCGGAATTTTTTCATGGGTCTCTCTACTTGGTTATTTCTGAGGTAGTTATATATAGAGTTCTTTGGGTTTTGACATGAACTGCTTCATATACATTTATACCAAAAACTTCGGTACAAGGTTGAGACAGTTCCTCAATGATGCGGATCTGATCACCGCGCATGACTATGGGGTATCCTTCGAAATCAACAGTATTGTTGCGCATCTTATAGACGCCTGGACTTAATTGATTGTTTTCTAGCATGAACCACTGAGACTCTTCGGCAAGACAGTCAAGCAGATCAATACCTGTTTCGGCATGGATCTTATTAAGATTCTTATCTGATAGTTCACCGTGCTCTTTGATGAGTGCGAGGGCAGCACCATAACGCGCAACCACAGACTGACCGCCTGGGGCCTTCGCCATGATACGCTTTAAATTGAAAACGAGACGATGAAAGGTGGTGTAGTGTGTGCGGTATGCTTCACGATCATCCGTAGAATTCAAATTGAACTCTTTATTCTTATTCCCGTTTTCGTCGATGATACCTGCTTTAAATGCTTCGGTGTCCTTAAAGGGGGTAACTAGCAATTTGAGAAACCGAATGGTGTATACCAAGTCGGCAGCAGATTTTAAAATTCCCATTTGATTTTCCTCAATTCTTCTATCACGTATTTATCCATTTCGATACCTGTAAGTTCATCTGACTTAACTGCTCGCAGGAATATTAAGAATGGTTTTAATACACCCCAATGTTCAGGTTCGATTTTCAATGCGAGCATTTCGATTCCACACTCAAACCCCCAGCAGTTAAAAATAACTATTAGGTGATTGAGTATAAGTCTTTCGGATAAATCTCCGGTATCGCGATAGCGGTTCAAGAGTCGCTTGACATACTTGAACCGCTTTAGATCATCGAAGAACTCTTCACTGTCTATGCACGTAGGATTATAATAATACTTTGCGGCATAGAGTGTCAAGGTTTTGTGTGTCAGTTGCATAATATACCTATAAGGAAATAAATAAAATTACATCCTTTATATAGGGTATTAAGATAATTTCTCTACTAACACCGCTTTGGTTTCACGTGCTGTATATTCAATACCGCTTTCTTCACATAATGCTTGAAGTTGTGTTTTAGTCATATCTTCTAGCGAGATATGACCTACAGGTGCTTCATGTAACATCTGCGGTGGGTGTGCAGTGTGATAGTGCTCAACTTGCTCAACAACAGGATAAACAGGTTTCTCGATTTCTTGTACACCGTGAAATGCTTCAATTTCATCTTGGGTGAATCGTCGAGACACAAACAATTCACCAGTTACAGGGTCGGCCCAACCACGAGTAGTTGGGACTGCATTACTACACCACTTAGGGGGTTGCATAATTATTCTCCAGTAGGTTTACCTGACAATAGAGCACGAATTACTTCAAACTCTGTCATCTCTTTCTTCACTTTACGTTCTTTGGGTTCTTCGACCTTCTCAAGATCGTCATGAGACAATGCGTCAACCTTGTGTTTTGCCTTGAACTCTTTACCCTTCGGAGACTCTTTGTCGTCCATACCTTCTGGAGCAGTAGCACCTTTCTTCTGACCAATTGCTTCTTCGAGTGCTGTCCACAGGGCATTGAATTCTTCTCTGGTGACTACAGATTCGATCTTAGAGATCTCAGCAGTCTTTCCACCTGAGTTACCGACAACAGGCTTCTTCTTTTTCTTGTCATCGTCTTTAGCAGCAGGTGCTTCTTGTTCACCGTCATCGTCTTTAGCAGCAGGTGCTTCTTGTTCACCGTCACCTTCTTTTGCAGGTTTCTCGCCGCCGTCCTTTTCGTTGTCGATCGCCTTGCGTCTCTTGTGCAAGAACTCGTCAGAAGAGTCTACATCGCCGTCATTATCGATGTCCTTATCCTTACGATCCTTGAACTTCTTGTCGTTCTCTTTGTCGCTCACAGGATCGAGTTTCTTTTCAGCAACCTCTTTCTCGTGATAACCTTTATCGTCGCAATGATCGCATCCAGCACCTTCGCACTTAGGACATTCGACCTTTGCTTCATCCATTTTCTTGTCTTTAGAACAAGATCGTTCGGAGACCATTTGCAAGTATGCCTCCATAGTTTTATGTAAGTCTGACATTTTTGTGTCTCCGTTAATTACATCCAAAAGTATTTTATGATTGCAGCAATGATCGCGGTTGTTGCAACCCATGCTATCTTATTAATAACACCCACTATCTGAGCATTCTCGTTGACCTTACGCTCAACATTATCCAACTTCTCCGAGAATCGATTCATTCGATCAAAGTGATTGCGAGTTTCCTTTTCCATAGAAAGAATCTTTTCCTCGGTACGAGCAAGTGATACCATAGCATCTGCTAACTTATCAATTTTCGTTTCTATGCGATCGAGTCTCGCTGATTGTGTCTGTCGTTCTGCCATCTCGGTTCCATGTGATAAAGGTTTAGTACTATTTATATCTCTCGTATTCTTAAAACAAGACTACCATCACCTTTAATAATACGATGATATACCATTTTTGGTATTTCATATTTTTTGCCTATTACTAAATCGGTTGGTAGTTCATTATCCATTTGCAATTTCCAACCAACACCATCCATCACATATACATGCCTATTAAATCTATCTCTGTGCCAAACAAGTTCCGACTCGTCAGTATCTTCTTTGAAGAGTCGTAATTTCGTTTCGTCACTCATAAGGTTGTATTCTACATACGGTTTACCAGAAGAAACTTCCACCACCACTCAACCCCAATTGTTTTGCGTAACGAGGTAAACGACATGCCCAGTATGCGGCAGTTGTCTTATCGTTCTGTTGTGCGCACTTATGTCGCGCTGCAAACGACTTACGGGCAGCAGGGTCATTCAACTTGACCTTGAGTCCAGATGTGTCACCCCATGATACTTTCTTAATGTTTCCGGTAGACGGGTCTTTGACGTACACATAGTACTTCTTAGGGCCACCCACCTTTGGTTTGTTTAGTTCTGGTTGCTTCTTCTCTTCGAAGATGCAGTCCAGTGCAACATGCTCACCATCGAACTCTGCAAACTCACCTAGATTGCCTTCCATGATCTCCACTTCGTGAGGATCAACTTCTAGTTCTCCTGCAAGATACCCCTCACGTGCTTGACGCCAGTAGTGAAAGTATGCCTCCGAACCTACACGGTACGGATTCTCTTCTACTAGGGTTGACTCTTTATCGCAGTCGCAGTGTTCTTGAAATGATTTCATGTGATATACGTATTGAGTTCGTAACGCTTGTTGTCCAGATTAGTTACCTGTACTGCAAGCATCTTGCGCTTCTCGTCCTTTAACTTGAGAGTGAAACTGTTGGTCTTACCATTAGAAGGTTTACGAGGGCCACTTGCAACCTTACGATCAATATCGTCGGGGTCTACTTCATATCCCTTTTTCTTCGCAAACTCGTATGCCGCTCGCATAGCATCCGAATAGGTCTTATGGTAGAGAGGATAATCTTCTTTCTTTTCTCTTACCATAGATTCTTTGATAATATCCCCAACCTTACTACGGGGAGACATATATCCACGAAAGTCTTTACCGATGACCTTTCCGTCTGCCTTCATCTTTTTGATTTCTTTAGATTGGTCTTTTTTGCTTCCAGCGAAAACAACTTTCCAACCTTTAGGATCTTTGACAGCAACGACATATGCATTACTTGCCATACTTGATTCACCAAGTTCAACAGACTCACGAGCCATGTTGTGACCTTTAGACCATGCAGTGAATTCAGGAGTACCTTTCTTATGCGGATTGTCAGAGAACTTTTTTCCTTGACGGGCCGCTTTCTTACCCGCTGCAATCGCACCCGCTTCAGCAGGAGTCTTGTATGCCTCAGACATTTCTATTATCCGAAATCCTTGAGATTTCAAATCTTTAATTTGTTTTTTATCACTCGCATCCACCATTCGCGTATCTTGTGGATTCATATTCCTTGACATACGATCATAAGCAGTGGGTTGTCTATTTCTATAGAGAGTGACGTAAGTTATTTTTTTCTTCTCTCTTAGTTCGAAAAAGTCTATCACTTATACATCCTCGCAAGTTGACCGACCGTGATTGTTTTAAAGTCTCCAAATTCGTCGGTTACTTTAAACTCAATCTTGCTGCCACTTTGAATCATTTGCACCTTATAGTTCTTACCATCTTTGGCACGAACCATACCCTTCTTACCAAGTTGAGGTGCTTTTGCTTCATCAACCTGCTCGACTTCTTCTTTAAAAACACCCTTCCGTTTAGCGTCACCAATTTTCTTCGCCAACTGATCTTTACTCATGCGACGATACTTTGGCATACTCATCATGATATCAATGATGGCACTGTCTTTCTTACCCTTCGCTTTCAGTTCTTTGTAATCAGTTACAACACTTTCGGTCACTGATTCCGCAACCCTCTTCGCAGTCGCAGTAGCGATGGCCATCTTCTTGTCCATCGGCATATCGGGATTGTCTTTCTCCATCGCCTTAGCGATTTCTTCCCGTTTCTTTTTCTCTGCGGGGGTGAGAGTTTTCTCTCTAATTTGTTTAAACGATTTCATGTTACGCAAGATCCTTATCGTGGTTTAGGTTGCCTTTTTTCTTTTTGACGATGAATGCATTTACTCGTGCATATCCCCACTGTTGTGGGGTAGTGCCAGGCCGGTGACCCGTCTTCCATGCTGCAACACCGCGATTGTAAACTTTTCTTAATGTATCCACTGATATTCCGGACTTCTTCGCCTTACCTGCAAGTCCTTCACCTTCTTCATCGATAACATCATACACAGAATATCGACCTTCGTCAAGGTATGTTTTAAAATTAATCATTTTGTTTCCCTGTTCTTCTGCTTCGCACGTGCGAGTCGAGCACGGTCTAGGATACGGTCATGCTTCTTCTTATCCGTTTCTCTTTCACGTTCGATTGAATCACGCGCACTTTGTACAGGATCAGTCTCTTCGTTGCTCACCATCTTAGCGAGTGCGCGTGTGTCCATATCTTTAAGATTAAACTTGCGAATAGTATCTGCCGCCCAGAACTCAGGACTCTTTTTCTTCTTGTCCTTTTCAATCTCTTTGCGGATATACTTTGCTACTTGTTGATATTTATCTTTCTTAACAGTCTTGGACATCCAACGTGCAAGCATCTGTGGAGTAGTTTCTTCACCCAGACATTCTTCAAATGACTCATACTTGAGTTCGGGATCAGGAGACTTGAATGCTTTCTTACGCATTATTGTTTTGTTAACAACTTCGAACTCACCGTTCTTCCAGTTGATTACGACAGGTAGGTTAAGGTCAGACTGCATATCCTTGAGGATTGCTTCACTGTTACCGTGCTTCTTGATCTTCTTACCCTTATTGTCTGCCATCTTCTTGAACAAACGTTGCAACTCCGCAACAGTAATAGCAGGCTTGTTACGCTTATCGTTCATACGGTCTTTGAAGTGACGTGTGAATTCGATATCAACATCAAACTTATTCAACAAACGATCCGCAAACTTTTCTAAGTCATCGAGTTCCTTCTGCGAGACTTCCTCATACATGTCTTTGAATGCTTTGGTATACTTCGAAGGTTTGGTCTTGGCAGTTGCATCGCCAGGCGCAGGTTTGTATGCAGACGCATCATCATCCGCTTTCTTACCGTGTTTCTTGAAGTGTGCATCACGTTTTGCTTTGGTGGACTTCTTGAGTCCTGCGTGATAACGTGCGGGTTGGGTTCCCTCACGATCTTTGATGTCTGGATCTTGTCTCTCAACTAGATCTACAGCATCTAACCATTTACGTAACTTTCTGTCTACCGTTTCTACAATAACGTAGTTTGCGCCTAACAAAGTTACGGTGCCGATTTCTTCGCTTTCTTTGATAACAACAGTGTCACCAACTTGAAAAAGATTTCCACTAACGTACTGTTCTCTTGTTTCTGAAACAGGAGCGAGTTCGATATGGTTCTTGAAGTCACGTTCTTCTTTAAGACCCATACCTTTACGCACGTCATTGAATAACTTACGTGCGTCTGCATTCGACATAGACTTGGGCACACCTTGTGCGAAAGTAACAAAGTCGTTCTTGGATGCATTTTCACGCTGCTTAGACGCAGACATACCCTCGACACCAGTGGCATCTGGATCACGCTCACCCGCAGAGATTACGGTAATCTTCTGAAACTTATAAAACCCATGACGTGCTTTAGTACCGTTGTATTTGTTCAACAGCACTTCGAACTCACGGATACGATCCGCACCAACTACCATGTTGATCTTAGTATAACCTTGATCATACAGCGCGGCCGCAACGTCAAATACATTCTTGACCTTCTTGTCCATGATTACTTGACGTGCATGTTTCGGAAACATCTTACGCACGTGCTTGATCTTATCAGTGTAAGACAAAGGGTCTTTCTTGGGATTAGTTGATTGCGACAGATACACCTTGTAATCAGCACCACGAGATTTAGATGCAAGTGTATCCATAACTTTACCGTGTCCGATAGTCGGTGGATTCATACGTCCAAAGGTAAAGTATACTTCCTTGTTATCTTCAACAAGGTATTGTGAGAAATTTTTAATTGTCACTCTGACCGCCTCTCTTACGTTCAAGTTCTTTCTTACGAACTTGAGGAATTAGTTTCTTTGAGAGTCTATCTATGACACCCTTTTTCTTGTCTAATCTCTTTTCTATTTCTTGGCGGCGAGCAAAGGAGAGGTCATCTTTTGGGATGTCCTTAGTCAGTTTCTTAATTAATACGTTACGCGCTTGCTTACGTGCACGTTTTTTGAGCACGTCCATATTCGCCACACGCTTCTCAGCACGTTTGCGACCTAGAGCAATTTTTGCTTTGTTCTTCTTAAAAGAACGCTTGAGGTTGAGACGTTGTTGCATAGTTAATGCTTCGTCTACATTCTCAGATATGAACTGTTTAAATCTAAGGGGCATGGCCACTTTTATTTCCTCGTTGGTTTATCCCATCCTTTAAGTATATCGGGTGAAAAGTTGTTATATGAAAATTCCATACGGTCAACAAGTTTCACTGCATCACCACCAAGTTTATCAATTGCTACATAACCTTCTTCTCCGGTTACTTTATAACCATTCTTGGTCAGAACGAATGTATCAATTTTCTTTAAACTATCAAGTTTATTTATAAGTTTCAACTTCGCAAGCACGAGCATTTTTTGCAAATCGAACATCTTTTCGAGAGATACCCGATTTGCAGGGGAAAAGAACTTTAAGATTTCGTCTCTTTTACCTTTCTGGGCGCTCTTGCCTTTTTCGGTTTTGCGGGAGTCGATTTCTTTTTGGTACTTGTCTTGGATGTACTTGATGAGGCCTTCGACGTGTTTTTTCGAGTTCCCGACGACTTGCCCTTTTCTGACGAAGGTGTTGTTGTAGGTTTCGATGGTTCCTGCGAGGGCGGAGTTTCCTTCGAGCGTCCGAAGAGTAGTTCCCGCAATTTGGTTAAATAATTTGCCAGCATTTGAAAGATATTCATTCACTTCCTCCGTGTCCTTTTTGGACATAGTTGCATTAGATAGATCACGTAGCATTGCATCCTGTGACCATACGTTTGTAGACTTTTTGAACTTACTGACATCCACACCATAGGATGCTTTCATGCTTTCAAACGTCTTACCAGTATATGTAGTGTGCCACACTATACCGATTTTTGCTTTCTTTACAATCCCTGCCATAGACTCGGGAATAGCATAGACAATAGTATTAGGATGAAACGTAACATACTTTTCTCCGTCTATCTTCTTGGTGGACAGATCACCCCGTCCGAACAAAAAGTCGCCTTGGACGACTCCCTTAATTCCCAACTCAGGTAAATACTTGAGTGCGTCTTTGAGTTTGTCTGCGAGATCACCGCTAGTGTCTGCTTCAATATCAGCATCAGTCTTGTAGATCTTAGGGTTCTTATTGAATATACCCTTCTTCGCTACAAAGAACTTGCCATCACTAGGATCCTGTCCACAGAATATAGCAGGCGCACCATCCCACTTTACAGAGACGTTGCCACTGTGCTTACCCGATAGCATATCGCGCAACTCACGTAAGGCCATGATCGCTTGTCGAGTACCATTCACACCCCCGTAGATGACCTTATCTTCGATGTGGGTCATGTGGGTGTTCTTTTGTTCTGTGATAAAATCTAAAAAGTTATCCATCTGCATATCCGTGATTTACCTTTGCGTGATGCATTTCATCGTTACGAATGCACTTGATCATATCAGATAACATAGCATCTGGCAACAGGTCATAGTATTCTATTGCGATTTCTGGTGCGGGTACATCTTCGATTTCTCCATCATCAATCAATTCTAAGTATCTCGTGTAACTACGTACGGCCTCTTGCTCAAAGTATCCTACCATACGGTGCGCAACCTTTGGGAAAAAAATATACATGATTAGGTAATAATGCCAGAAAATAATCTGCACAATCACAATAATAATTCGTTCTAATGTCGATGGTTGAACCACCTCCATAAAGAACATTAAGTGTTTTCGCTCATTCTCTGCTTCTGCTAACATCTCATGGATCATCGATCCATTACCCCGTTGCAGTCCACGCAGACTTTTAAGGTGAGTTAGCATCCCAGCGACCATGCCTGGAACCCCTGCAACTGTCTCTAAAACAAGAGCACGTGATCCGTATCTATCACCGAAAAATAAATCGGCAAAAAACCGGAAAAATTTAGTCATAGATAGTGCGAACCAGTCTCCCATTAGTTGCTCCCGTCATTCGGTTTGTAATCACACATCAAGTGAGATGGGTATAGTCCCCCCTGCTTGTTGCGGATATTGAATTTAAAGATGTATAGGGGCGTTACCACTTCGATGTCAATCCTTTTGGCATCGCCTGGTTGTGGATATAAAATCTTGATAGATTTGATTGTAGATGCCTTCTTCATGCGAGGGAGAGTCATCTCATAGAACTCAATCTTCTTACCCTTGCGATGTACCATCCAGTAACCATATCCAATACCTGTAAGCAAGAGACGTTGTAGTGCCCGCTTGTTTGCAATGGCACCAGCATTAACAATGCTTTTTTGTCCCTTCTTTTTTGCTTTGCTTGGATCGTATTTGGTGAAGATGTCGATGAACCGTTGCTCATCAATACCAAACATATCGAGCAACTTCTTGGCATCTTTGTTGGTGATCTTACCGGCCTCGAACTGATCATCCGTAAAGATTGTTCGAACACCTGCATTGAAGAATGTTACAGTACCACCAAACTTAGCAGAAAGGTAGTGTTTGCCTTGATCTGTGAGTACAGTTACGTCAGTAATCTTGTGACCAATCTTTAGATCACGACCACCAATAACCGCCTTGACATCACCGAAGACTAGGGGACGCTTAGTGTTTGCACCGCCCTCTAGATTGACTTGAATGAACTTTGCGTCCTTTAAAAACGCATCGTGCATTTTCTTTACCATGTTGGGGAATTTGAACGTACCGTCTAGATTAGAACGCTTATACTCTTCTAGGTCAGTTACAATCTGACCTTCGAATGCAAATCCCTTTGACTTAGTACCAGTACCACCACGAGAACCATTACCGGCGGTAAGTTTGAAACCATATCGACTAGTTAAGTCTGGCAAGTCCAAATCCACTGCGATAGAACGCATTATCTTAATCCCCTTTTCTTTAGGAGATTTAGATAATGCGAGCGGATCTGGTGCACCTGATGCCGCAACTACGTGACGGTATAGGGTTTTCAGTTCCTCTTTCTTTGCATTGGACAAATGATCCAAGTCATTAATTTCTTGTTCTGACTTGGGTATGATGTCATACGCCATAACTTCGGACTTCCATTTAATGTAAACATTTATTATACACTATTTATACGAAAAGGGAACCCGAATTTTCCTCATTGTATTGTGCGATAGTTTCACGTAGGGGACGTACCCAGTTGTCTCT
>Ga0209555_10002213_pt1 | contig 13856 bp, 8 predicted proteins | sample SaaInl85LU_5_DNA_FD_184643 | JGI IMG/M metagenome (GOLD analysis project Ga0209555, IMG submission 184643) | Marine microbial communities from expanding oxygen minimum zones in the Saanich Inlet - ESP_85LU_5_DNA (SPAdes) (version 2) | ecosystem: Environmental > Aquatic > Marine > Intertidal zone... | reverse complement strand
ACAGCACGTCCACTTCGTCAAAAGCGGCCATCAACGAATCTTTGAGCGCCATCACCCCCGCCGTTGCGTCTTCGGGCAAGTGGTCCAGCATGGGTTGAACCGCGTCCACCGTTGCACGGGCCCGAGCCATGACCTGAAGCACCGAGTCGGCACGAGAGGCCAAATCCCGCACCGAACGGTCGTGGGCGAAAGCGGCCGCGTAGGCATCGGGGTCCCGGTCACGTCTGGGGTCGGGGCGGACATCGACGACGAACTGGGTTTGGGCTGTGCCCAAGGTCATCAACACCAGATACTTCCCAGCAGGCACAGCAGGGCCACCCCCTGGAGGCAACGCGTCTTCCTCCACCTCGCGAAGCTCGCGCTGCGGCCAATGCCCTCCATCAGTCCCCAAACCCCATCGGATGAACTGCAAACCTGCTTCAACAGAAACGCCAGCTGTGCGAATCCAATCGGTGAATGTCGCTTCTTCCCAAGGCGCCACGCGCATGACCAAATCGTCGTCACCCGCATAGGCCGCTGCCGTGTCAGGGTGCACGTAAAGCGGCAGGCGAACGGCAGCGCCACGGTTTTCGCCCCACCACTGCATGTCCGCCCCAAATCGCGGACCAGCTGAACGCCGCCAATCCACATCGAACGCCATGCGCTCAACGGGGAACCCACGCAATCCGCTTTCCAACACGGCATTGCCCTCGTTGGCCAGGGCCCGAAGCGGCGCCAAATCATCGATGATGTACACCCCACGACCGAATGTCCCGAGCACCAAGTCACCATCACGTTCATGAATCACCATGTCGCGCACCGGCACTGTTGGGATGTCATGTCGCCATGCCCGCCAATTCACGCCATGGTCAAAACTGACGAAAAGTCCATTTTCCGTCCCCAGAAACAGCAGCGCCGGGGCCTTTGGGTCCTGGGCGACCGAGAGCACATGCCCCGTCACCTCCCCCCCATCGAGCACCAGGCGCACCCAGGTGCTGCCGCCATCTGTGGTTTGGTAGAGATAGGGTTGCCAATTGTTGCGGCGGTAGTCGTTGACCACCACGAATACCTCATCGGGGTCGTGCGGTGAGATGTGAATGAACGGAATCCACGCCCCAACGGGGAAGCGTTTGATGGCCTCGGCGTGATCGGTCCAAGACTGGCCACCATCCGTTGTGTGTTGGAGCCGGCCATCGTCCGTGCCCACCCAAATCTCACCTTCCCGATGCGGACTCGGCGCGATGGCCAAGACGGTGCAGTGGTTCTCGGCCTGCGTCGCGTCAATGGTCAACCCGCCCGATTGGGCTTGGCGAAGCTTTGTCGTGTCGTTCGTGGTCAAGTCCGGGCTGAGTGTGGTCCAACTTCGGCCACGGTCGGAGGAATGGTGCAAAAACTGCGACCCGAAATACAGCCCATCGGGGTTGAATGGGTCTGCACTGATTCCGGCATTCCAAGCAAACCGAAGGGCCACCGAATCCGGGCGCACGGGCTGGATGCTGGTCGACCCACCTGTCCGCAAATCCACCAGACCGACAGCGCCACCTTGATACATCGCATAGGCTGCCTCAAGGTCCCCAGGCACCGGCACCACATCGAACCCATCGCCGAACATGATTTCTTGCCAGTCCCCATTGCCTATCCCTCCGCTGTGCCAAACTTCCGACGGGGCCACCCAGGACCCGTTGTCCTGCAACCCCCCATAAACGCGGTAAGGCACGGCGTCATCGACGGCGATGTGGTAGAATTGGCCCAGCGGCAGATTGTTCACAAAAGTCCAGTTCTGTCCACCATCCCGGCTGATGTTCAGCCCGCCATCGTTCCCATCGATGATGAACATCGGGTCATCGGGATGAATGTAAAATGCGTGGTGATCCGGGTGCACACCGCTGTACGGCAAAATCGTCCTGAACGTCCTTCCGCCATCTGTGCTCATGTCCACCATGCTGTACAGGTTGAACAACCGGTCAGGGTTCGACGGATCCACAAAAATGTCAGCGTAATAAAACGGACGATTTCCCACGTCGTCGCCCTGCACAAGGGCCCAGTTGCGGCCGCCGTCCGTGCTCTTGAAAAGGCCTGTGGATTCGCTTTCGATGAGGGCGTAAACGACATCTGGGTTCGCTGCGCTGCAGGCCAAACCCATCCGCCCCAACTCACCAGCTGGCAGACCTGCATCCTCATCCAGCCGCTCCCACTCGTCTCCCCCGTCATGGGACACATACAACCCGCTGCCCGGTCCCCCAGATGTGAAAAACCACGGCTCCCGTCGGTGGGACCACATGGCCACAAACAATTTGTCCGGATTCGAGGGGTCGAGAATCATGTCGGCAACCCCAGTCCTTTCATCCACATACAAGGTGTGCGACCAGGACTTGCCTCCGTCTGTGGTCTTGTAAACGCCTCTGTCCGGACTGCTTCCCCAAGCCGTTCCCGTGGCCCCCACCCAAACCGTGTTGTGGTCCGTGGGGTGGACAATCACGCGGTGAATGTTGCGGGTGCCTTCGAGGCCCATGCAAGTCCAGGTCGCGCCGCCGTCGATGCTTCGGAACACCCCTGCACCGCTGGAGTGGCTGTTGCGCGGATTGCCCTCCCCAGTGCCGACCCAAATCACATCGGGGTTCGAGGGGGCAATGGCGACATCCCCAATGGATTGGGTGGGCTGATCGTCGAAAAGAGGCGTCCAAGTCACGCCGGCAGACTCGCTGCGCCACAAACCGCCACTGGCTGTGCCGACATAGATCACGTGCGGGCGGTCGCGCTGCACATCGATCGCCGTCACCCGGCCGCTCATCGCCCCGGGCCCGATGTGCCTCACGTTCATGCCTTCGATGAACGTTTCGACATTCTGGGCAAACGAGGCCGTCACCAGCAAGGAGAGGGCAAGCAGAAAAGGAATTCGATTCATGGGGTGAAGTTGCTGATTTTTCATGGATTCGGGAGCCATTCGGGGAGACCTGCCACAGCTCGTTGAATATTGACGGTTTTTTGAATGTACAAGACACTCTCCTCCCGGGTGAGGATGGGGTGTTCGACAAGTCCCCAATTTTTGTCCAAATGCGGCCACGCTGCAAGCACCGGATCCAACATCGGGCGCAGGACAGACACATCCTGAGCTGTCAACCAGCGCCGCCAGTTCTCCGCACCACGCGTTCTCGGCACATGCGACCACCGATGATCGGCGCGCAAGGATTCGGACGGAAGCCCCATGGGCTTGTATACGCTCCCATTGGGGTCCGCAAGAAAGTCCTCGTATCGCACCAAAAACCCGCCTGCGTCAATCGCCAATCCAAGGGCTTGAAACACATCTTGGAAATGAGATTGAATGTACCGCAGGGGCAACAAATCAGCGAAGATGTCCAGGAGATTGTGCTTTGAAGGTTGAGCGCATTTGGCCTCCAAACGATTTGCCAGCGTTCGCAAAACCTGTTCATCACGCCAGAAAGACAGTTCCAACAGCTGGGGCCGAAAAAACAGGTGACTCACCAGAATATCCCTCGGATCCCGCACAAGCACCAACAACTTCAAATCCTGGAGCCGTTGCGTGAGGGCCGACCAGTCCACGGCCATGGGGGCAATGAATTTGGCGCAAATGTGATCGCCCTGGGTCCATTCCGCGAATACTTTTGGCGAAGTCGGCTCGAAGCATTCCAAAACATCACCTTGCATTCGCGACCGAATGGCTTGAAACAACGCAGCCGTGCCGCTTTTGTACGCACCATACACGAGGAATTGATGTCCACCCATTGTCAGTGCAAAGTCAATGTATCGGTGAAATCGATGGCAACCTCGTGCTCAAACAACCAGCGCCTGCCAGTGACAGCGCCTTCAGCATGCAGAACATTTGCCGCATCGGCGCCACCCAACAACCGCTTGAGCCCAGATTTCAAAACGGTTCCCAAAACACCCGACTCGGTCTCCAACCGCAGCGCCACGTCTGCAGCAGCATCACCAGGCACTCTGACCGGCGATTCCAAGGTGCAAAGACCTATCGACGCCGCGTCGAGGAACAAGCCCACTTCGGAGTCCGTGACGTGGAGGGCATATGGATTGGGGTTGTACAGCCGAACCCAAAAAGTCCCGCGCAACTTGCCATCTGCCCAGCGAACCTGATCAAAACCCCTGATGCCCGCAACCTCCACAGGCTGATAAAAGCCACAACCTTGAATCATCCACGCCAGTGCCATCCATGCAAACAAATGCCCTCTGCGCGGAACCGCGGAAAGTTGTGCCTTCACCATTTCCTCACCACCTCTTTCCTGAGCGCCCGCGGCGGTTTTGCAACTTGGGCAAGGCGATGTCCACTGTGTCGGTCTCGGAGACCTCAACCACTTTTGTTTTGCCCATGGCCTTCCCCACCACCTCTCCGCTGACTTCCACCACAATGGGTTCTTGGTTGAGCATGGATTTCAGCCCTTTTTGCATCATTCCACCGAGCGCTTTTTCCGCCCGCTCAAACGTGAAGGAAACCGTCGTTGTGTCCTTTTTTGTCAGCTGGACCGCTGTGGAATCTGTCAATCGGATTTGGCCCAAACCCGTTCCTCCAGCCAGCACATCCAACTGGACATCCAGCAATTGCATCTTGAAAAAATTCGGATTGTAAAAGGCGACATCGAAGGCGACGACGTCTTGATTTCCGAGCAATGACTTGGGTTCGATTTGGTCAAAACCCCCGACCATTTCAATGTCTTGCACACACCCTTGAACCCCGAACAACAAGGTGAGGCCAAGGCACAACCGGGCTGGCCTGAGGAGGAAGAAATCACGCATGTTGAAGTTGTGCGAAGTGTTGGAAAAAATGGGGAATCGTCTCAATGCCCTTGAAAAAATTGAAGACGCCGTAATGCTCGTCTGGGGAGTGAATGGCATCGCTGTCCAAACCAAAGCCCATCAAAACGGTCTTGAGCCCGAGGATTTGCTCAAAACTCGCCACAATCGGGATGGATCCACCACCGCGAAACGGCACAGGTTTGCGGCCGAAGGTAGCCTCCATCGCTGCGGACGCCGCCATGTATGCCGGAGAATCTGTGGGGGTCAGTGCCGGCTGGCCGCCGTGCATTTCCGTGACCTTGACAGAGACAGACGGCGGGGCGATGCGCTCAAAATGCGCCTTGAAGAGCTTTGTGACTTTGTCGGGGTCTTGCCCTGGGACGAGCCGCATGCTGATTTTCGCGTATGCCTTGCTCGCAATGACGGTCTTCGCGCCGTCTCCTGTATATCCCCCCCAAATTCCATTGACATCCAACGTCGGTCGGATGCTCATTCGCTCGGGAGCAGTGTACCCGTGCTCCCCTTCCACAGCGCCAATGCCGATGGATTTCTTGTACGCCTCCTCGCTGAAAGGCGCCTCCGCCATGGCCTCTCGCTCGGCCTCGCTCAACTCGATCACGTCGTCGTAGAATCCTTCGACGGTGATGCGCTGCTGGTCGTCCTTGAGCGAAGCAATCATCTCACACAGGATGTTGATCGGGTTGGGCGCTGCACCTCCGTAAAGGCCGCTGTGCAGGTCCCGGTTGGGGCCCGTGACTTCGACCTCGACGTAGCTCAAGCCCCGAAGGCCTACGGTAATGGAGGGAATGTCGTTCGCGATGATGCCGGTGTCGCTGACGAGGACGATGTCCGCTGCGAGCTTTTCTTTGTGCGTCTCGAGAAAGGGCTCAAGGTGGGCACTGCCCACTTCTTCCTCGCCCTCGATCATGAACTTCACGTTGCAGGGGAGCGCGTCCGCAGCCACCATGGCCTCCAGGGCTTTGACGTGCATGAACATTTGGCCTTTGTCGTCGCAAGCCCCACGCGCAAAAATGGCGCCTTCAGGGTGCAAGTCCGTTTTGCGAATCTCCGGTTCAAAAGCGGGGGTCGTCCACAAATCAATGGGATCTGCTGGCTGCACATCATAATGCCCATAGACGAGCACGGTCGGCGCTGCGGGATCCACAAGCCGCTCGCCGTACACGACGGGAAAGCCCTCCGTGTCGATGAGTTCAACACCACTTGCACCCGCCTGCCGCAACGCATCCGCCACTGATTCTGCGCAACGGCGCACATCCCCGGCAAACGCCGGATCAGCGGAAACAGAAGGAATGCGGAGCAAGTCAAAGAGTTCTTGGAGGAACCGGTCGCGGTTCTCTTGGATGAAGTCGTTTGTGGTCATGACCGCAATTTACAGCCGCCTCCGTTGAAATCTCACTTGCCGCCGTCTGGGAGTGTTCACATTTGCTCTGGAAGCCCGCTCGCTTCACACTCGCGAGAGAACGAGGGGGGCGAGAGGGTCAGAAATCGAAGCGGACGCCCAATCGGAAGGCCCTGGGCATCCCCGGGCGAAGGCCTGCGGGACGCCGAGCCACAATGTATGTGGCGTTGAGGAGGTTGTTGAGGCCGGCGGAGAAAGTGATTTGGTCTGAAGCAAACCAACGAACGCCAGCATCCAGCACGGTTGCAGCATCGGTTGAGAAATCGGGCAGCAAGTCGCCCTGGCCCGCCACCGTGCGCATCGCCGCCGTGTAGCGCGCCGAGACGTCAGCGGCAAATGCCGAGCGCTCGCACGAAGCCACCACAGCCAACTGGTGCGGGGCCAAATACGGCAACGCATCGCCGGTCATCACTTGCCCCCAAGCACCCAGGTCACTGGCGAAAGCCGACGTGAATCGCGCATCGGTGAAGGTGTAGGCCAACCGGACAGGGAAGGCCATCTCGGCATTGGACCAGGCGTTCCATGTCGCCTCCACCTCGAGCCCTTGCGTGCGCGCGGTGCCACCATTGAACAAATCGCCCGTGCCTCCGCCACCTGCGGCAAGCAAATCGGCACCCAACAAATTGTTGTAGGTGTTGTGAAAGGCCACGACTTGGGCGGAGATGCGCTGACCCGAGTAGCGCAGGCCGAGTTCGGCGTTCGCGCTGGTTTCGGCCTTCGTTTCTGGTGCTGATCCTGGCGGAATGAAGCCCCGGTGTAGCCCGGCAAAGACGTTCAAATCGCGTGCGACCGCCCAATTGACGCCCAAACCGGGCAACCAAACGGACACCTGGTTCGCCCGCTCGGAGGAGGGCGTGGTGCGGTCGGCATCGGAACCGTAATCGGCCCGCTGGAACAGGATGCGCTCGTGGCGCATGCCTGGGGTGAACGTAAAATCGCCAAACCGCAGGGTCCCTCTCGCATAACCCGCAAGGGCTTCCGCCGTTTCCACACGGTTGCCTGCGGTGCCCGGTGTTCCCACAGTGGACATCGCCATGGCCCCATCATTCATGCTGTACCCGTCGACCCATTGGAAGCGGTCGATGCCGTCGCGGTGCAAGCGCAAACCGTAGACCAAGCGGTGGTTTCGTGCCCCAGGCACCCGCCAAATCCCCCGGTGCTGCACCCCCTCCGCAAAGTAGGTGCGGTTGTTTGCCTTGAGCCAGACCGCCGCCGCGCCCGTGGTGCTTTCGCCACGCAAGATGCCCAGGACCTCGGACGAATGTTCGAGGGCATCCACGACACTCACTGCCGCGCCCGTGCTGTCGCTGACCTTGTCCAGCTTGTACCAATTCCGATGAAAATCCGTCCTGTACACCTCTGTCCGCAAGGTCAGCCGACCCGCCCCCGGACGCATTTCATGCGTCAGAACGGCTTGGCTGTGGTCGGTCGTCATGCGGTCGAGTTGGCTCGCTGCGTAACGCTGAAGCGGATCGACCGCGAAATCCGCCGCCGTCAAGCCGAGGTACGTCTCATGGCTCTCCTCCTCGGTGGTGGTGATTTTGAGTTGAAGGGTTTGGGCCAAACCCGCCTCTGCCCGCGACCGCCATTTCGCCTTCACGTGCACATCGCGCTTGTCAAATCCCGTTTCTCCACCCCCGGGCAAAGTCTTGAATCCGTCGCTGGAGACATCCAGGAATTCCGCGAGGACCGCAAACTGCCCCACTGTCGCGCCCGCACGGGCATGCAGCAATTGGTTGCCGAAGGCGCCCGCCTCTGTGCGCAACATCACGGCCGCTCCGGAGTCCGGCACCGCGGTTGTGACGAGGTTGATGGCACCGCCGGCGGTTTGGGGACCGTGCGCGATTTGGCTTGAACCCTTCAGCACTTCAACGGAGGACATCCGGGCAATGGAGGGAAAGTAGTACGCGGCGGGGGCAGCGTACGGTGCCGGGGCAATGAGCACACCGTCCTCCATCAACGTGATGCGGGCCGAGCGCTCCACGCCAGAGCCGCGCATGCCGATGTTTGGCCGGAGGCCGAAGCCATCCTCCTCCTGCAAATTGACACCACTCACGGTCCGCAAAGTGCGCATCGGATCGCTGTAGGCAAAGCGCTGCAATTCTTGCGGGGTGATCAGGTGCAAAGCCCCTGGCACCTCATCGAGCCCTCCTGCACCTGCGGCCAACCCCACCGCTTCCACAGTCGCCTCTGGAATCCCATGCCACTGTTCCAGCATGGCATTGACGGTCGTAGAGTCCGGCGACTGCTGCGCAACAACAGCAGCGGAGCACAACAGCGCAAAGGCGAAACCAAAGGGACGAGTGAATCGGGTCATGAGAGAGCAAAAATTCTGGGGCAAAATTGCGCCCGACAGAACCTGCAAGTCAATCCCACAAACGTGGTAATTTAGATTCGTTCAAAATAAGACAAGCTTGCAGATCCGTCGCAACAAGTAGCCCCCAAACCCCCGTAGATTGCCACAGATGACCGCGCAATTGGACATTCGAAAGCCATGGTTTGGGCAATTTTTGCTCCAACCTCGCCACACCCCCCACACCGTCTCGCTTCCCTTCGAATGGCAGACCATCGATGTGGGGCATTTCACGTTGCGGGTGTGCCCGAGCGTACCGATCACCCAAGTAACCACCAACCATGGCCAAGCCGTCATGCTGGGGCACGCCTTCAGCACCGTTCGGCGGGCCAGCCGCACGGACACCTTGCGCGAGATTGCGGAGGAGCCGCACACGCAATTGCGCATGGCTCGATCGGCCGTGGAATCGCTCGCTGGGCGCTTTGTGCTGTTCATCTGGGACGGTAGTCGGCTTCGGATTGTGCCCGATCCTGTGGTGTCCTTCAAGGTGGTGTGGGGCCAGGACTCTTCAGGCCAAACCCAAGCCGCCTCAGACGTCAAACTCCTCCGCGCCTCCGGCGGTTTTCAGCCAAACAACCGCCCCGAATGGCACTGGGCGCGAATGCAACCCAAGTTTCAGCGCATGGGCGGCTACCCCATCGGCCACACGCCCTTGGAAGGGGTTCGGCCTTTGCCGGCCAACCAAATCCTCGACCTCGACGGCCCGACAGAAACCTCGATGTGGCGGGCGTTCCCGAAACACGTCAAGGAGAAACGCGGACGGGCGGAAGTCCAGGGTTTGGTCTATGAACACCTCGCCCAGGTGTTCCAAAACGCGGCCGACGAAGGGCTTGAGCTTTGGTTCCCCATCACCTCAGGCCAAGACTCCCGCTTCATTGCCGCTGCCGCACACAAAGCCCATCTCGACGGCTGGCTGCGCCAACCCGTTCAGTTCTACTTCATCGAAAAGGAGTTCGTTTCAGCGACCGGAAAAGTGGACCGCGCGCATGTCGAATTCCTTCGAAAGCACGGTGTTCCCATCACCATCTTCAAGGCACGCACCGACGCGGAACTGGTCGAGATCGACCCGCCATTTGTGCCCCTTGCCCACCACTCCTTCCTCTCTCACTTGACCTTTCGGCTGGCGCTGAATGACAGCACAGCGTTCCCGAGCAACCGCCTCTTTGCGATGGCCAACACGGCGGAAAACATCAAATTCATGCACGATGCGCCGGATGCAACTGTGCCCAAGGAGGCGGCGAGGGGCTTGGGCTATCCCAACCACCGTTTTGTTTTGGCGTACTTCGGAAACTGGATGCGCGATGCGCAACCGCATGCGAAAAACACTGCGCACTTTGTCCATGAGTTGGCCTGGTGGGAGTCGGTCTTGGAGCACTTTTCTGGGAACATGCTCCATTCGGGGAATGGCCAAGTCCCCATGTGGTGCCCCATGAACTATCACCGCTTCTACGAACTCGGTCATTCCATGGACTTGTCCGAACGGGACCACCACACCAGCCGTTTTTTCCGGGTGGCCACGGCCGATTGGTGGCCCCTTCTCGACACGTTTCCCTTGAATCCCGACCGCCGAACCCGAGCCATCATTGCCCTCAAACGCCTCGACCTTTACCGCTTGTACCGGCCGTGGGGCCAGCGGTACCGTTGGTGGGCCAGTGGCCGAGCGCAACGGCGCGCAGAACGGCAAAACCTGAAGTAGATTCGCGACGCATTCTCCGCCGAAAATGATTCCGGATTTCAACAACACCGCGCAGGCCTTTGCCCACCTGTCCGACGCCGAGCTCCGCAAAGCAGTCGTTTTGTTCCAAACCGTGGGAAACCCGCGCCTCGTGCGCATCGGGAAAGTCCTGATGAACCTGGCCCTGCGCCTGCGCATTCCTGTGGGTTGGGCCATTCGCCCGACGGTTTACGCCCACTTCTGCGGCGGCGAATCCATCGAGCATTGTGAACCGGCTGTCGCCAAACTCGCCGCATCCAACGTCTACACCATCCTCGACTACAGCGCCGAAGGCAAGGACAGCGAACGGGACCTCGACGAGAGCTGCGCCGAAATCCTGCGCACCATCCACACCGCCCAGCACGACAACCGAATGGCTTTCAACGTCTTCAAGGTCTCGGGCGTGGCACCAAATCATCTGCTCGGAGCTGTCTCGGCCAGGGGCCAGTACGATTTGGCGGCATGGGAACGGGTCAAGTTGCGGGTGGGCCAAATCTGCGCCGCCGCTGCCGAATCCAACGGCCGCCTCTTCATCGATGCCGAGGAATCTTGGCTGCAACCGGCCATCGACCAACTCGCCATCGACGAGATGCGGCGACACAACGGCTCCCGGGCCGTGGTCTTCAACACGGTTCAACTGTACCGCCGCGATCGCCTCGCCTACCTCGAAAGCCTGACGGAAGTGGCCACTCGGGAGGGTTGGCATGTCGGCGTGAAACTTGTCCGAGGGGCCTACATGGAAAAGGAACGCGAACGGGCGGCAGCGCGTGGCTACCCTTCGCCCATCCAGCCGGACAAGGCCAGCACGGACCGCGATTTCGATGCCGCCCTCGCTTGGTGTGTCGACCGCCTTGACCGCATCGCCTTGTGCAACGGCAGCCACAATGTTGCGAGCAATGAACGCCTGTGCGTCCTCATGGAAGAACGGGGCGTGGCGCGGACGGATGAACGGGTTTGGTTCGCCCAACTTCTCGGCATGAGCGACCCCATCAGCTTCAACCTCGCCGCCGAAGGCTACAATGTCGCAAAATATGTTCCGTACGGCCCCATTCGCGAAGCCGTCCCGTACCTGATTCGCCGGGCGGAGGAAAACACGTCCGTGGCTGGCCAAACGTCCCGGGAACTTTCCCTCCTCAGGAAGGAAAGGCAACGACGAAAAAACTAGGGAACCAGGGCGACCAGGGCGACCAAGGAAACGAGGGAAACCAAGGACACCATCGGCGTGGGTCGGTGTTCTCTTCGTTCCCCTCGTTCCTTAGTTCCTTGGTTTCTTCGTTTGCTCCGTCAATCGTTTTTCAGCCCCCGCAAAGTGAGGGAACCACCGAGGTTGTCAATCAGTTGGACGAAAAACACGCCGGGCGACAAGTCAGCCGTCACCAAACCCTCCGCCGCCACCGACGCGCCCGACAACTCGCGGACCAATCGGCCCCGGCCATCGATGAGTTGGACGGTGGCGAGGGTAGACCAGGCATCGCTCTGCGCGGGTTCGAGCTGGACGCGATCCCGAGCCGGGTTGGGCAGGAGGCGCCAAGCGTCGCGGGGGTTGGGCGCGCCGAGGGGCGCAACACCCATGGCGGGGTCGCTGTGCCACGTCAGGTGAGCCACAGGAATCGGGGTTCGATCCGCGTCGTCGAAGAGGGATTGGAAGAGGGCGATGGCCTGGATTTGGCCTGCATTTTCCTCCGTTTGCTGGGTGTTTGAGGCCAAATCGAACATCGGCTCCGCCCACGCCCGCGGCAGGGTCAAGTGCCAAAGCGTCAGCTCGACCGTGAAATCGCCCGCGAACGTTCCCAAATCTGGGTTGTAGACCAACCGATCGCTGCCCGAACCCGATGTGCCATCCGCGTGCATGTTGAAGTCCAGGTCAGCCGCAGCCGCCGGGCCGAAGGCGGTCGTGTCGTACGAAATGTGGTCTGGGTCGAAGCCCAACGGGGGCAAGCGGTTGTCCTTCAGAAGGCTGTGTGCGCGATCGAGGATGGTGGTGGGTGTGCCCGAGACGTCCGCGAAAACGGTTTCGTAGACTTGGACTTGGTTTTCGGACGTGATGGTTTGGTGGTGGGGCTCGAAGGTGAGCGGGTCCAACTCGGTGTCCCGGCCGGTGACCCCGCCATCAGGCGACCAACCGCCACTGCGAAACAGTTCATTGCCAGCGCCGTCGGTCACCACGAATTCAAGAAACGCCAGTCGGGAAGGGTAACCGCTTGGGTATTTGTGGCCAGCGAGGTTGGACACCTCCACTTCGAATGCCGCCAGCCCCTGCTCGGGAAGGTGTGTGAGGGACAAATTCGCGGTGTGGTTGCGCAGCAAGTCGTCCGTTCGAGCGATGGACGAATCGAAGGCAGCTTCTGTGGCGGTCACACCGAGGGCCTGAGCATTGTCCCGCAGAATGGTCAGCATCACCTTGTTGCCGCCCACGAGGTGGTGTTGGCCGTAGCGGTTGGGCGCGAGCCATGCCGGACGATCGGACAACACCGTCCCGCCATCGAGGAGGGGCATGTGGCAGGCTTGGCAAGTGATGTTTTGGTCTGAGAAAGTCGAATTCTGCCACTCCTTGAACGTCGTCTGCTCAAAGTACATGTCGCCCGTCGGCTCCCCCTCCAAATCGAACGTGTGCGTGTACAGCGAATGGCAAGCCGCGCACACATCGCTCGAGAGGAAGTGCTCGCCCTGCGTCGGCGTATAATCCACATGCATCTGCATCGGCATCGTTACCTGCGGGTTGATTGGCCCCCAGATGATTCTGTCCTCATTGTAAGGCAAATCTCCATTGAAGCGGTTCGCGAGGTTGTCATCATTGATCAAGTGACAAGCTGTGCAGGTCACGCCATCTCGACCGAGGCTGTCTTGTGCCAAATCCGCCATCCCATAATGTTCCGCCCCCGCCCAAATGGCCTCATGGTGTCCGGCAGGCGCGTGACACTTCGTGCAAACGGTGGCGATTTCCTCAGCATATCCAGGGTTGACGAGTTGCTCGTGCGCAACTTTCGCCTGCCAAAACGGATCCTTCGCGCTGTTCGCCATCATCGTCGCGGACCAAGTGTCAATGACATTCACGTCGTTCCCCTCAGCATCCTGCATCGCGTTGGGATCCGTGCCGTGGCACAGCACACAATTTCCGCTGCCCATGTGGTGCTCGCCCCACGTCAACGGCAACTCGGCATTCGCCTGCGCAACGGCGGCCACCGTATCCAGCATCGGGGCCATGTTGTTCTCTTGGCGGGGAGCGATGGGTACAAGTGCCAATGGGTTGGGCAAGAGGTCGTTCAGCAACAGGCCCGCAATGGGGAGGAACAGCACCCACAAATGGGCATTCAATTTCTTCTGCATTGCCGGCAATGTAACGCGGGCAATGCAAGCTGAACATGACCTTTGTCACAAAACCGTCAGGGACCAGGGGAACCAGGGAGACTAGGGTGACCAGGGTGACCAGGGTGACCAGGGTGACCAGGGTGACTAGGGAGACTAGGGAGACCAGGGTGACCAGGGTGACCAGGGTGACTAGGGAGACCAGGGTGACTAGGGAGACCAGGGTGACTAGGGAGACCAAGGGAACGCCACGACAGGTGCACACTGCCGTTGTCAGGGACATCCAAATCCGTTCACTTCCTCAGTCACCCTCGTTC
>Ga0209555_10002212_pt1 | contig 13858 bp, 16 predicted proteins | sample SaaInl85LU_5_DNA_FD_184643 | JGI IMG/M metagenome (GOLD analysis project Ga0209555, IMG submission 184643) | Marine microbial communities from expanding oxygen minimum zones in the Saanich Inlet - ESP_85LU_5_DNA (SPAdes) (version 2) | ecosystem: Environmental > Aquatic > Marine > Intertidal... | reverse complement strand
CAGCGGTTATATTGACCGGCTTCCCGTTGCTTTGCGTCAGATTGGCATTTTGTCTGGGCATCTTGGCCTTGAGATGACCGACGATCTGTTGACCAAGCTTAATGCCGATGTTGCGCTGGTTGATGGCATGCTTGGCATTCCGGGTTTTGGCCGCGATGCGGCTTTTGATACGGCTGATCTGGTGTTTTCCTATAGCCGACCCAGTGACAGTTTAATGGTTAGCAAAGCGGCATTGAATTTTGCTGATCAGCGGCGATTATCTTTCAATGGCGCGGTGAATCAGTTTCACGCCTCATCCGCCAGTGTAAAGGGCATGATTGAGGCCAATAATCTGCCAATTCAATCATTGCTCGATGGCTGGCCTGATCCGGTAGCACCTGATTTAAAACAGACGTTGCGGCAACGGTTTAACGGTGGTCAATTCAAATTCGTCAAAGCTGAATTTCAAGGTGCCTTTGTATCTGAAACCAGCGCGTTGACTTTATCTAGCCTCGGTCTTGAAAGCCAGTTTGCCGGTGTTCGGGCAAATTTTGCCAGCGGTCAATATCAACGCCTTGTTGCAACAATTGGCGGTGCATTAGGGATGAATGTTGGCAAAGGCGGACAGATTCAAGATGTGCTTGTCGATCTTGACATGACCGATGGGTCAATGCTTCTTGCCGGTTATGATCGGTCGGTCGATTTGGCATCGGGACAGTTAAAATCGGTGCTTCGTGGCGATGTGGCGACATTGGAAAATCTGGCATTTGATATGGGAAGTGCTGGAAAATTCAATCTTGGTGGCCGCTTTGAAATTGGCGATAATTGGACGCTTCGCGATTTACAGCTGGATTTGAATGTGCCGGATATGGATGCGGTTTTGTTTTCGGCATTATGGCCGCAATGGGCCGCGCCCGAAACAGGCGCATGGATTGCTGAAAATATTCCGGCTGGGCGGGTTCGTGACTCAAAATTATCCTTCGCGGCTGATCTTGGCGCGGCAAAAGGGGTGCGCAAGGTCTATGATGTCGAAGGCGATATTAAATTGCGCAATGCCGAATTGATTTGGGCCAAAGGAGCGACACCCATCACCAATATTGATGCTGATCTTTATTGGAATAACGATGCTTTCACCGCCAGCTTTCTGACCGGACGTATTGACGATATAGCCTTGCAGCGCGGCCGAATTGTCATTGAGCCGGTGCTTGACGATATCCAGAAAAACGCGATGATTTCGTTGAATGCCAAAGGCGCCGCTAGCACGGCGATGGATCTGGCACGCCAAGCTGGCTTGTCACAATATGGCAGTTTTGATTTCAGCAAAATCAAAGCTGATGGGGAAATTGAATTCAGCCTTGAAGCCGCTTTGCCGCTTGGCAAGCAAGGGTCGATGGCTAATCGAATCCAGAAACTGGATGCCACGATTAGCAATGGTTCATTTCGCAATCTGCCAAATCAGATGAATGTTGATGATGCCGAGCTTGTGGTGGATATATCCACGGATAACAGCCAGATTACCGGTACGGCGACCATCTATGGTGCGCCAAGTGAATTCAGCCTCGAAATTGACCACCAAAAACGCCATGTCGAGCTGATCGGGCAAACCCCGCCATCGGCCTTGCTTGCCACCGCGATAGCTAAAATATTTGACCTTGATATTGCTGGATCAATTGGCGGTAAAATTGTTTATTCCGGCGACCCGTCAATGAACGAGGCTAAAATCGGGATGACGGTCGATCTTAGCAGCGCGTCAATTAATGTACCGAAATTGAATTGGGCAAAATTACCAGCCGAAGATGGCCGCGTGACGATGACCATCTTGCTTCGCAAAGGTGAAGTGGCGTCATTGCAAAATATCGATATGGCCGCTGGCAGCCTGTCAGCACAAGGCCAAGTGGCCTTTGATACAACGGGCCAGATACAGGCCGCGTTTTTCGAACGTGTTGCATGGCCGGGAAATGATGTTCGCGATTTGATTATCGAGCGAAATGCCGAATCATCATGGAAAGTCGGCGCAACAGCGCGGCTGGTAAATCTTGTGCCGCTTCGTCGCAATGAAGGGGTAAGTGGTGATGAGACACTGATCTTTGATTTTACCGCTGACCAAATCGTTGTCGATAACGAAATTTCCTTGTCGGGTCAGTTATCTGGCAATCGCACCAGTGATGGTATGGGCAAGGCCAAGTTTTTGGGAACAATGCTTGTCGATGGGGCGCCATTGATCACCGAAGCCGATCTTGAAATGGGGTTTGGTATAAATGGCGACAAGATTGTCGGTACTGGCCTGATTGGTGGCGGTGAGGTCAATCTGACCTTTGCTGCAAAAATAAAGGATGATCCCAAATTGGTGATCGAATCCGAAAATGCTGGTCGGGTATTATCCGGATTGAAAGTGACTGATACGGTTCGTGGTGGCCAGTTGCGCCTGACGAATATTTTCAAAGATAATGAATTTAAATCTTTTGATACCAAGATTGAATTGACAAAATTCAGGATTGTCGAAGCACCAAGAGCCTTACGGGCATTTTCGGTGCTTAGCCTTGCTGGCCTATATTCGCTTGTCGAGGGTGATGGTACCGCATTTCAGCGCGGTGAGGCGGTTTTAGAAACGCGTGGCCCAATGGTAAAGATTGTCAGCATGAAAGCCAGCGGTGAGGCGGTTGGCGTCACCATGCTTGGCGTTTATGATCGTGCCACTAAAAAGGTGGATGTGAGTGGTAATTTGGTGCCGGTGAATCAGATCAGCAAACTTCTTGGCAAAGTGCCTGTTTTGGGAGATCTCTTCGCTGGCGTGGATAAAAGCGGTATCTTTGTCAGCCAATTTACCGTGACCGGCACGTCGGATGATATGACAACGGCGGTCAATCCGGTGTCATCAATTGCGCCTGGTCTTTTGCGTGATCTATTTTCGCCAAACTGGCTCGGCAGAGAAGAAAAACGCCTATTTGGCGACGGTAGAGCCGCAACAGCACCCGCGCCGTAAACCGCCAGAAAAGCGGCATCATCTGCGGCTGATCTGGGGTCGTATATTTACGACAATATGATAAGCGCGTGCCGTTTTTTCCCAGCCGATATCTTAACCTTACCATCTTGGAAATCAGCAAGGCTGATCATGGCGTCTTCATCGGTGATGGCTTTGTCATTCACCTTTGCCCCGCCGCCACGGATTAACCGTCTTGCCTCGCCATTCGATTGGGCAAAACCTACCATGTTCAAAGCCGTGATAACACTAAGGCTGGCAGCTTCGGCTGAATTGATCGTCACTTGATGAAGGCCGTCGCTCATGCCCTTGTCGCCAAAGGTGGTTTGTGCGGTCGCTTTGGCCCTTTTGGCAGCGTCAATGCCGTGGCAAAGCCGCGTTGCCTCATCAGCAAGGATGATTTTGGCTTGGTTGATCTCTGCGCCTTCAAGTGCGCCTAATTTGCGAACCTCGTCCATTGGCAATTCGGTAAATAGGCCAAGAAAGCGGGCAACGTCCGAATCTTCGGTATTGCGCCAGAACTGCCAGAAATCAAAACTGGATAATTTCGCATCATTCAGCCAGATCGCACCATTGGCTGATTTGCCCATTTTCGCACCTGATGATGTGGTGATCAGCGGTGATGTTAGGCCATAGATTTCCTGACCATCAACGCGGCGGGTTAAGTCAATACCGGTGACAATATTGCCCCATTGGTCTGATCCACCCATCTGCAATTGGCACCCATAGCGGCGGCGCAATTCCAGAAAATCATAGGCTTGTAAAATGGCATAGTTGAATTCAAGAAACGACAAGGGCTGTTCACGCTCAAGCCGTAACTTCACCGATTCCATACCCATCATGCGATTGATCGAGAAATGCGGCCCGTAATCGCGCAGAAACCGGACATAATGAAGGCTGTCGAGCCAATCGGCATTGTCAACCATCAATGCATCTGATGGGCCGTCACCAAAGGTCAGATATTTTTCAAAAACGCTTTTGATGCCGTTTTTATTAATTTCGATATCCTGATCCGACAATAGCGGGCGGGCGGTGTCCTTGCCTGATGGGTCGCCAACCTTTGTCGTGCCGCCGCCCATCAATACAATTGGTTTGTGACCGCATCGCTGCAAAATGCGAAGCATCATGATTTGCACAAGCGAGCCAACATGAAGGCTGTCGGCGGTGCAATCGAAACCGATATAGGTCGGGATCGTATGTTCGGCCGCTAGCGCGTCAAGAGCGTCAATATCCGTGGCCTGATGAATATAGCCACGCTCACTAAATTGTTGGATTAGGTTCGATTTGTAATTCATCTTCGATCCAGATTATCAAAATGTCAAAGCCAGCGCACCGGTGCATCAGCGCGTTGGCGGTTGATGATGCAGGCTAGGCCAGCGGATCAAAATCCGGCTCGGTCAGTGCGGTATCAAGATAGGCGCCAACGCGTTCAATCATCGGGTCAAGGTGATCGGTAAAGAAATGATTGGCACCCGGCACAATATCAATATCGATGGTAACGCCTTTTTGAATTGAAAGACGGTCAACCAGCTTGTGAATGGCGTCGGGCGGCACTTGCTCGTCCTGTTCACCATGAACAATCAGGCCAGACGCCGGACAAGGTGCCAAAAAAGAAAAATCATGGGTCAATGCTGGCGGCGTTGCCGAAATAAAGCCACGAATCTCGGGGCGACGCATCATCAATTGCATGCCAATCCATGCACCAAAGGAAAATCCGGCAATCCAGCATTGACGTGATGCAGGGTTTTGCGCCTGCAGCCAATCCATTGCGGTTGCGGCATCTGACAATTCGCCTTCGCCATTGTCATATTCGCCCTGGCTGCGGCCAACGCCACGAAAATTGAAACGAAGCACGGCAAAGCCACGCGCCTGAAAATGCTTGTACAGCGCGTAGGTGACACGGTTATTCATCGTGCCGCCTTTATCAGGCTCTGGGTGCAGAATTAGCGCAGTCGGTGCGTCAGGCACCTCACTTGGCATATAGCGGCATTCCAATCGTCCGTCGGGGCCGTTTATGATAACCTCGGGCATAAGTTTTTTCCGTTCATCTTGCACTATCGTAATCAGGGCTTATATCGTAATATGTAAGACACGCCAAGCGAGCTTTCACACCTAATGCCCGCGAATGTGTGATTTGCTGGTAACAAACCGGTATAAATCTGTTTGCTGTCGATGAAATTGACCAAAAATTTTGCGTCAGCCATTTTTATTCCACCAAAGCCAATACTGGACTGAAACATATGTTTGCAAATTTACGCCGCGACCTAAATGCGATTATGGAACGCGATCCAGCAGCCAGCAACCGGCTGGCGGCGATCTTTTTGTATCCAAGCTTTCAAGTCATGCTGGCCTATCGTTTATCGCATATTTTGTGGCAGATGCGGCTTCGGTTCATTGCGCGGCTGATCATGCAGATTGCGCGCGTGCTGACAGGGATCGAAATTCATCCCGCGGCGAAAATCGGCCCCGGATTCTTTGTCGATCATGGTATGGGAACGGTCATTGGTGAAACGGCTGAAATTGGCCGTGATGTGACGCTATATCATGATGTGACGCTTGGCGGGGTCATGCCTGCGGTTGATTCGGACAAACAGCGTGAGGCGAAACGCCACCCGACGCTTGGCGATTATGTGATTGTTGGCGCCGGGGCGCAAATTCTTGGCCCGATTACGGTTCACCGTTGTGCGCGGGTTGGCGGCAATTCGGTGGTGACTAAAGACGTCCCCGAAGCGGCAACGGTCGTTGGCGTGCCCGCTCGTCAGATGAGTAAAACCACAACCAAGCCTGACGCTGATACAAGCTTTATGGCCTATGGTGTTCAATCGGGCATTGATCTTGATCCGCGTGAGCGCACGATCAGAGCGCTTGTTGACGAGGTGCAAAGCCAGCGTGCGCGCCTAAGCGATCTCGAAGACCGGCTGACCAGCGCGGCAGCACCGGTTGCACCGAAAAAAGCACCACGCAAGACCAAGCCAAAGCCGGTCGGCTAGGCTGTTTTGTGAAACTGGTCATCAATGATGCGTAAAACGCCAATCTATCTTGATAATAATGCGACAACGCCATTGCGTGCTGCGGCCATCACGGCCATGCAAGATGCGATGGGGCCGCCAGCAAACCCATCATCGGTTCATGGGTTTGGACGCAATGCCCGCCTGATTGTTGAAATGGCGCGCAGTGCGGTGGCAATGCTGGCCGGATGCCGCGCCGCGGATGTGGTGTTTACCAGTGGCGGCACCGAGGCCAATAATCTTGTAATGGCGCAATATGATCATGTGATCACAAGCGCGATCGAACATGATTCGGTTAGATATGCGCATCAAGATTGCCAGCAGATTGGCGTTGATGAAAATGGGGTCGTTGATCTGGATAGGCTGGCAAAGGTCATCGCTGGCATTGATGATGCGGCCAAGCCGAGAACGCTCGTCTCGATCATGGCAGCCAATAATGAAACTGGTGTTATCCAGCCAATGGATGAAATCGCCGCGATGGCGGAAAGCGCAAATATCGCCTTGCATAGCGATATGGTGCAGATCTTTGGCAAACGCCATATCAATTTCGCCACATCAAAAATCAGCTATGCCAGCCTGTCAGCGCATAAGATTGGCGGCCCGTCCGGTGTTGGCGCGTTGCTGGTACGTCCGGGGTGCAGGCTTTCCAGTTTGCTTCGTGGCGGCGGTCAAGAACAGGGGCGGCGGGCTGGCACTGAAAATCTGGTTGGCATTGCCGGTTTTGGCGGTGCTGCAGATGATGCGCTTGGCGATATTGGCCATTATCAGACAATGGCGAAATGGCGCGATGCTTTTGAAAGCCGTATGCTTGAGCAGCGAAGTGGGGTCGAGGTTTTTGGCCGCGCTGCGCCACGGCTTGGCAATACCAGCTGTATTGCTGCGGCGGGAAAAGCGGCTGAAACAATGGTGATGGCATTTGATATTGCTGGTGTTGCAATTAGCGCCGGTTCGGCCTGTTCGTCTGGCAAGGTCAAACCAAGCCATGTGCTGGAATCAATGGGGGCGGGGCCACGCGCTGGCGAAGCCATTCGCATCTCAGGCGGATGGGCAACGACCAAAAGCGACTTTGAAACGCTTGCAGATGTGTTTTTGCAACTGTACAAGCAACCCGCATAATTTAAATTGCCAGCTTAAATTTACAAATTCAGCCGGATTTGCAAATAAAGGGCAATAGCGATAAAGACAGGTGAAACAAGGAGTCGCCCGAAATGCCGAATATTATTTTTACCAAGCCTGATGGCTCGGAGCATATTGTCACTGTTGAAAATGGTGTGACTGTCATGGAAGCAGGGCGTGATGCCGGACTTGGCATCGAAGGGACATGCGGCGGTTGTTTGTCTTGTGCGACCTGTCATGTCGTTGTTGATGCTGACTGGTTTGCCAAAACCGGCGCACCGGGTGAAGATGAAGTTGATATGCTTGATCTGGCATTTGGCCTTGCGCAGACATCGCGCCTTGGTTGTCAGATTGAAATGTCGGATGCGCTTGATGGATTGCGCGTTTCAATTCCAGAAGATATGTAGGGCTGATTATGGCGGTGCAAGCAGCAAAAACCAAAGCAAAGGACAGCGTCTCAGCTGGTCTTAATGCGCTTGGCTTTGCCAAACCGCCTGCCGAAACACGCGTTGTTGTCGCCATGTCTGGCGGGGTTGATTCATCGGTGACGGCCGCCCTGCTTCATGAGCAGGGTTTCGATGTGATTGGTATTACCTTGCAGCTATATGATCATGGGGTTGCCGTTCAGACCAAGGGGGCGTGCTGTGCTGGTGTTGATATCCATGATGCCCGCACGGTTGCTGCGCGCCTTGGCATTCCGCATTATGTGCTTGATTACGAAAACCGGTTTCACGATCAGGTCATGCAGGATTTTGCCGATAGCTATCTTCGCGGTGAAACGCCAATCCCTTGTGTGCGTTGTAACCAGACGGTGAAATTTACCGATCTGTTGAAAACCGCGCGTGATCTCGAAGCCGATTGCCTTGCTACTGGCCATTATGTCCAGCGCATTGATGGTGATGATGGCGCGCGTTTGCTGCGCGGTGCTGATCCGGCAAAAGACCAATCCTATTTCCTGTTTGCCACCACGGCTGAACAGCTGGATTATCTGCGGTTTCCGCTTGGTGGTCTTGATAAGGATGAAACGCGCAATTTGGCGCGCAAATTCGGACTGACCGTTTCGGAAAAGCCGGATAGTCAGGATATCTGTTTCGTGCCAAATGGGCGTTATGGCGATGTCGTTCGCCGCTTGCGGCCCGGTGCCGTTGATGCCGGTGATATTGTGCATATTGATGGCACGGTTCTTGGTCGCCATAACGGGGTGATTGATTACACTATCGGCCAACGTCGCGGCCTTGGCATTGGTGGGCGCGCCGGTGCAGATGAGGCGGATGGCCCGCTTTATGTTGTTGCCATTGATGCCGCATCAAATCGGGTGATTGTCGGCCCGCAAAAGGCACTTGCCTGCGTCGAGGTTCATTTAGGTGATGTAAATTGGATCAATGGCCCGCCTGATGACAATACGCCGATCTTAGCACGTTTGCGCAATACCGCACCGGCGATGCCGGCGCGCGTATTTTGCCATGATGAAGATGGTGCAGCTGCTGTTGTGGTCAGGCTGGATGAGGCGCAATTTGGCATTGCCGCTGGTCAAGCTGCCGCCATTTATGATGGCGCTAATCCTGATCAATTGCTAGGTGGGGGCTGGATTGTGCGTGCACCGCTGGTTTCGGATATTGATCAAGATCAATAATGTCTTCGTGCCCGTAAACCATCTAAATCTTTGATCACAAAAAGCTAACATTTGGTTTTTTCATGCCGTTTTAACCGGTGTGATGATGAATGATCTTTTACAAATTCAAAAAGATTTGGGCGCGCCGCCGCGTGAGCCTCGGCGTCGTCTTGCGTCAGATGAAGAATTGGACGTGCCGGAAGATGGCTATGATCCGCGGGATTGGTTGGCAATGCCGGTCAATCACAGTCGTTATCACAAAGGCTATACAACCAATCATTGGCTTAGTGTTTTCCGGGCGGTGAATGCCAGCGGGTAAAGCCGGGCTCAAATTTGCTGACCTCATTGGGCATGAGTTAACAATACTGTTTCTTGTATCACTTTTCATGCAATATGATAGGCACTGGCTTGGCAGGGTTTTTGCAACCCCCTGTTGTTGTTTTGGTGTTATGCCAGTGCAGGGTAGGGATTGATGGGCCAGCAAGTCTCGGTTACAAAATTAAAAGAACAAATCGAAGCGGCGAAACGCGGCCTTGCCGATATGTCGCCGGTGATCACTGCTGTCGATCCTGCATTTCAGCCGGTTGCCATGCCTGCCGTGAAATTTGCTGGTGTGGCCGGTGGGCATGTGGATGATGCGCCGGACGTCATAGATCAAAATATGGTGGCTAATGATGATATGGCCAAGGATGATATGGCCAAGGACGATATGGCCAAGGACGATATGGCCAAGGATGATATGGCCAAGGATGATATTGCGACCAGTGAAGGGTTTCAATTTTTTCATCGCCCCAAACGGTCTGAGCAGCCACTTGTCCCGCCACCGCGCATGAGCATGGCAAATGTCGATATCAACAGTTATGACGATGATCAGCCGCTTTTTCAGGCATTAGATCAACGGCTTGACAGGCTTGAGGATGATATTGCGCAGAACCGTAAACATATCCTGGAGCTGATCACCCTTTTGTCGGGTCTTGATATGGCGGCAAAGCCAGCCGGACGAAATTCAGCGTCAGTCAAATATTTGCTGCGCCGCTATTTATATTGGTTTGTGATTGGGTTTTTGGTGGTTGGCTGGGTTGCCCTAACACCGTCAGGCCATATATGGATCAATTATTTTCTGGGCTTGATCTAGTATTTATCCACAGCATCTGACTTTAGCTAACTACCTATCCATATTGACGAAAACATTCATTTGGCCTATCTTATCCACAGCTCATTGTTGTGTTAAGGTAATGTTCGCTTAATGGCATTCTATCCGTCCTCATCATCATCTCCCCGCCAGCTTTCGCTGGATCTTGACTTAGAGGATGCGCCTGCTGCCCATTCGGCAGATAGCGGCGTGAAACGGTCGGTTATCTTTCCCAAAAATATTCAAATCTTTAATGTTCCGGAATTTCAGCGGCAGGTCTCGCAGCTTTTTGATCCGTTGAATATCAATATTGAGTTTCGGGTGACACGGCAGAACCGGCTTGAAATGCGCTGGTCGTTTCCGCAAGAAGCTATTCAATATAACCATTCGGATGCCCGCGCTGATCCGCATCAGCGGGCGCATCTTTCGCCCGAAGAAAACGCCGCTTTTGAGACCCTGGTTTTGTCTTTTGCCGGGTCAAGCCATTAGGCATATCTGCCAAGGCGATTGCGGCTATTGCGCGCCGCTAATCACAAATTTTACAAAATGAAAATCGGTAATCGCCGATGGCCCATCCATATTCGGCCCATCGACCAAAAGCTTGACCTCTTGCAATAACGTCTTGGCAAGCTTGTTGCGTTTGTCGACTGTGTCAATATCGCTGAGATTTTGATCTGACAATTTGAGATTGATTGCCGACCTGATTTTAGGATTAAAGGTCTCTAACTGCTTCATAACCTTTTCACTGGCAAGCGTGTTGCCATAGGTCGCAACAGCGACTTCGACGGTGAGCATGCCCTTACCGCTGGCGAGGTTGCTGACAAAGGGCAGGGGAAAGCTGTAATAGCTATATTTGGCGAAATCAAAAGTTCCATCGGGAAGCAGTGTCGCATTTTCCGGTATCGCCGTTTCGGCATCTTTACTGTTACCAGCTTTGTCGGCTTCGGCCTTTGCCTTGGCTTTTTGCATGATGGTGTAAATATCATCTGGAACCGGCTCTGGCGTTGTCAGGGTCAGATAGCCAATCGCAAATAGCGTCAAAACCACGCTGACGCCGCCGCCAATCATCAACGGTAAAAACAGCCGGTGCGGTTGGCGCGATGATGAAGATGAGAAACTATTTTCGGCCATGATGACTTATCCGATCCAGCCGTTGAAACTGTCAATGATTGTTGAAATCCAGTTTGGCATTGTCAGCATTGATGAATCGCCTTCACCTGTCGCCAGAAAATAGGCAATGCCAGTGACAAGGCCGATCAGGGCGGCCATCGCAATCATGGTCACTGGTGATCTCTGGCTGCGACGCGGCCCGGCTTTATTTTCGGTCTGATCCGTTGGCATGTTTGCGACCCGATCATCGGCCGGGTTTTTATGGCTTTGACCGGGATGGGCTTGCAGGCGGGAAACTTCGCGGATTTTTTGCAAAAGCGTATGCAGATCGCGCTGGTTATCTAATAATTTAGCTTCAAGTCGGGTGATGCGTTCATCGAGGGCGGCGGCATTTGTGGCATGCGCTGTTTTGGAATCAGCCGGAATGGTATCAACCGGAATGGTGTTGGCGGCAATCGGGTTGGTGGCAGAATCTGCGGTAACATCGTCGCTTGCTATGTTTGGCGAAATTACCATATTTGACGCAGTTGGCTGTTCACGCGGCATTGGCATCGATGATGGCGCCGCAAGATCGCTGGCAAGATCGCTGGCAAGGGCGGATTTTGCGGCCTCGATTTGCGCCTTTAAGCTTGGGTTTGCCATCAATTATATGCCTTTACCAACCGCAGTTTAATATGCCTGCCCTAGCAATCGGGCATTATCGATGATCGTTATAAGCATTTTTAATGCCAAGCTGGATGATTGCTTCGCTAGTAGCTTTTTATGGCCATATCGCCATAGCGGTACCCAATAATGGCGCATTGCTGTACTTCACGGAAATTGGTCATTTCTGAATTGATGATCTTGGTCCATGTGTCTTGCCCAAGCCGGTCAAGAAGCCGCCCGCCAATTTGCTGCACAACACGGCGGCATGATCCTGATTGCGCCGGTTTGATGCCGTCATGATCCTGTCCGCATAATGCATCGCTATTGCCGATGATTTCCGCACCATCATCCAGCCAATGAACCGAAATGCCTTTAATCGTCCGGCCTTGGCGATTGCTAATCTGCATTTCCAGATCATAGGACACAAGCGACATGCCGCTATCATCGACACCAAATACCAATTTGATATCGCAAGGCACGATGTCTGCTTTGCTGTGGCTGCCGGCAAAAAGCGGGCTATTGGCCGCTGTAAACATGATAAAAACGCCTGCCGCGGCCAACAATGCAATCAGTCTGGTCAGGCTTTGGCGAAAGGAAATTAGATTGAGTGAAAACATGCTGATACCTCACTTTTGTTGTTGGCATGGTATCTGCAAGGGTTGTCTCACAGATTGCAGTTGCTTAAATTTAGCAAAAGATAATGTAATGATCCAGCACTCGTGTTTTGCGGGTCAGGACATTCGATTGTCAGATTTGAAAAAAGGATAGGTAAAATGGCAGAAGATGAGCTGAACGAAGCCGATTTAAGCGGTCGTCTTGCCACGGTTCTCGAAGAAATCCGCGATGTTATGGAAAAGCGCAAACAGCGTATTGAAGAATTGCGTCAGGAAATTACCGAGATCGAAAATGACAATGACGATCTGGAAAAGACCATTTCTGAACTGCTGGCCAGTTTCGGTTAATCGGCGTCGATTACCGCATGGCCTTGAATGGCAACAGCGCCCAATACTTCGGTCAATTCAGGGTGCGCGGCGATAAAGCTGCGAAGCTTTTCATCAGCAATCGCTTCGGCAGCTTCGTTTGATTCGGCGTCAATTTCGATAAGACCATCAATAATCCATTGAACTTTAACTATCATTTTTGCCTCCTTTGCCTGTGGCTGGCAATGGTTTGAATTTATATTTGTCAAAAAGGGTCTGGGTTTTCATTTGCAATTCGACAAGATTCTTGCTGTCGATTTGAGATTCGGCATCGTCACGCGCATCGCTTGTCTCGGGCAGATTGATCGCGGCGGCAATTGAATACCAGATATAGGCATTGCCATAATCGGGTTCGGCGAGAATGGTTAAATGATAATTGGCAAATTGCGGAATTGCGTTTAGATCGTTGGCGTCGATGCGCGCTTGTAATGCCTCGCCAACGCGGCTACGCACTTCATCCGCCACTTTTGGCGGCAGCAAATCAACAATATCATTGGCCAAATCTTCGGCATCTTCAATGCCGCCAAGCTGGGCCTGCCATGACCAGAACAGCGCATCAACATAATTGCGAGGGCGGCCCTTGCCAGCATTCAGCAAGACCGCAAGATTATGCTGCGCGTCATGGCGTGCCATTTTGGCCTGTGCTTCAAACAGGGTTATGGCATGGGCGTAATTTCGGTTTTTGACCGCCTTTACCGCTTCTTTGAAAGCCTTGTTTTCCATCTGGGTCTGCGGGTCGCTGGCGCTGACAGGCAGGTCGAAAAGGCAGTTAGCAATCACAAAAAGGCTGAAAAATATGCGTTTTAGTGGGGCGAAACGGGTCATCACCGCCCCGCCATCATCACCAACTGCAAATACAGAACGCGAATTTTGAATTTTGAATTTGGCCGCTGTTCATAAACAACAATCCGCGGGCGATCCACATTTTGGCGCTGGAATTCAATCAACATATTTTCAGGCAGAAATACGCCATGGCTTTCTAACGTGCCGCATGGATCTTTATCAAACGCGGTACGAAAATCAGCGTCAATCCATGTGCGGGCAAGCGCCTTGCCAAGAATATCCGGCAAAAATTCACGCACATCTTCACGGCTGGTGAAATGTCGCTCGCCGTCATAGAGCGAAAATGATGGCTTGCTCGTTTCGGCGGGGCGGGTTGCGGGCAATTGCTTTGCCACGGGAACCAGCGATGTGTTTTGTTGCTTTGCCATTCTCTGCCTTCGCTTAACAATCTGATAATATGCTGCATTAGCAACGGCTAAACAAGTTGAATTTTAAGCGTGGCGATTTGCCCAA
>Ga0209555_10002208_pt1 | contig 13872 bp, 7 predicted proteins | sample SaaInl85LU_5_DNA_FD_184643 | JGI IMG/M metagenome (GOLD analysis project Ga0209555, IMG submission 184643) | Marine microbial communities from expanding oxygen minimum zones in the Saanich Inlet - ESP_85LU_5_DNA (SPAdes) (version 2) | ecosystem: Environmental > Aquatic > Marine > Intertidal zone... | reverse complement strand
CCAAGACAATTTGATTTATTGTAAGAATATAGTGTAATTTTGTGCTCTTATATCAATTGAAGATTACAATAATCAATGACACAAAATAAAGCGATTTTATATATGGTTTTTAGTGCAATAGCATTTGCGCTAATGGGTTCTGTTGTAAAATATTTAAGTACATTTAATGTGTATCAAGTTGTGTTTTTTAGATCTGTAGGAACTTTATTGTTTACAATTCCTTTAGTTTTAAAACAGAAAGTTCCTTTTTTGGGAAACAATAAAAAATGGTTATTCATAAGAGGTGTTACAGGTGTAATTTCTTTAACCTGCTTTTTTCAATCTTTAAATTATTTATCTATTGGCACTGCAGTTTCTTTACGTTATACAGCACCTATATTTGCAGCTATTTTTGCACTTTTATTTTTAAAAGAAAAAATTAAACCAATACAATGGTTCTTGTTTTTTATCGCTTTTTTAGGAGTTTTAATCATCAAAGGTTTTGGTGCAGATGTAGCAACTTTAGGTTTGCTTTTTGTGTTATTTTCTGCTATTTTTTTAGGGATAATTTTTGTTGTAATTCGTAAAATAGGGAATACCGAACATCCATTAGTGATCATAAACTATTTTATGATTATGGCTTTTGTTTTTGGTGGGTTACTATCTATAAAATATTGGATTCAGCCTAACTTAATAGAATGGATTCTTTTTATAAGTACAGGTGTTTTTGGTTATTTTGGTCAGTTGTATATGACCAAAGCCTTTCAAGCAGAAGAAACCAATCTAGTTGCTCCCATAAAATATTTGGAGGTAATTATTACCATAATTATCGGAACATTTTGGTTTGGAGATATCTATAATGGTTGGACAATCTTAGGAATTGTATTGATTCTTTCTGGGTTGATTTACAATATCTACATCAAAAGAAAAACAACCTAAATTTCTATCGATTTTAGCTTGTAAATTTATCCAATATTTTCATTACTTCAACGCCATCTTTAACTGTACAAGGATTTTTTGCATTTCCTAAAAAGTAATTTACCGTTTGCTCGATTAAGGGTTGTTGTACGTGTGCAGGATTTTCGAATGAAAAAACTTCTTCCTTATCAGTAGTATTTAAAAACACTTCTTCTCCGTAAAAAGAGAAGGTAATTGTACCATTTTCACCGTAAATTCTACATTCGTCTTTTACATCTTTTTCAGAAGCTATAAAATTCCAAATTCCTCTAAATTGTACCCCGTTTTCAAATGCAATAATTCCGTTTACAATATCTGCTACTTTATTGTTTTGGGTTGAGGTTGAAAATCCTTCCGCTTTTTCGATTTTACCAAAATAATGATACATCAAATCTATTTGATGAGGGCCAATATCGTGAAAATAGCCACCACCTGAGGTTTCTGGTTTTAAACGCCAATTGTCATCCGTTTTAGCAATAACATTATTTGTTGTTGATTGTAAAATGGTAATATCCGCAAACAATACTTTCCCTATACAGTTTGCGTCTAGTAATTCTTTTACTTTTTGAAAGGCAGGTAAATTTCTTCTGTAATGTGCAACTACTATTTTATCATTTTCATTTACCAATGCTTTCAGCTCTAAGGCTTCATCAGTATTTATGGTCATAGGTTTTTCTAAATACACAAATTTGCCAGCTGCTAAACATTTTTTCGCAATTTCTAAATGTGTAGAGGGTGGAGTTGCAATATACAGCGCATTTATTTCTGGATGATTGATAATAGCATCAACAGAATTATAAAAAAAAGGCACATTGTGTCTTTCAGCAAAATCTTTCGCTTTTTCGCCATTTCTTCGCATTACAGCAACCAATTCGGAGTTTGCTACCTTTTGAAAAGCAGGACCACTTTTTACTTCTGCAACATCACCACAACCAATAATTCCCCATTTTATAGAAGTATTCATATAAATTTATTTAAAGTTAAAATAGTTTTTTGCATTATGATAACAAATATCACTTACAATTTTACCTAAAAAAGCTTCATCAGCTGGTAACTCTCCATTTTCAACATCAGTTCCAATTACATTACATAAAATACGTCTAAAGTATTCGTGCCTTGGAAAAGATAAAAAGCTTCTCGAATCTGTTAACATTCCAACAAAACAAGACAATAAACCTAAATTAGATAAGGTATTTATTTGTTTTTCCATGCCATCTTTTTGGTCTAAAAACCACCAAGCAGCACCATATTGCATTTTTCCTTTTATGGTACCATCATTAAAATTTCCAATCATAGTTGCAAAAACTTCGCTATCTGCAGGATTTAAATTGTACACAATTGTTTTTGCCAATTGATTTGTACTATCTAATTTATTTAAGACACCACTTAAAGCACGAGCTTGAGAAAAATCACCTATAGAATCAAAACCAGTATCTGGACCCAGTTCATCCAGTAATCTTTTGTTATTATTTCTGATTGCTCCTAAATGAAACTGTTGTGTCCAACCAATTGTATGATACATTTTACACAATTCTACAACTGTTTTAAATTTAAAAAAAGCAACTTCGGAATCACTTAAAGCCTCATTACTTTTTACCTTATCAAATAATGTATTAACATCATAAATATCTTCATCAAAGAAATACAATTGTTCAAAACCATGATCAGATAATCTACCTCCATTGTCATTAAAGAACTGAATCCTACTTTCTAAAGCGCTTAGTAAATTATCGTAATTATGAATGCTAATATTGGATACTTTTTCAAGTTTAGTTAAATATTCATTATACGTTTTGGTGTTTTCAACAGCAAAAGAATTATCGGGTCTAAAAGTAGGGAATACCTGAACTTTTGAAGCATCTTTTTGAATAGCAATATGATGTTCTAAAGAATCCGCAGGATCATCAGTAGTACATAAACTTTCTACATTTTGCATTTTTAGCAAACCATTTGCAGAATGCGATTTTTGTTGTAAATTTTTTGAAGTCTTCTCGTAAATTTCATCAGCATTTTCTGGAGTTAAAATGTCATCAATATCAAAATAGGCTTTTAGCTCTAATGCTGTCCAATGAAACAAAGGGTTTTTTATGGTATAAGGTACAACTTCTGCCCATTTTAAAAACTTTTCTTTATCTGTTGCATTACCAGTAATATATTTTTCATCAATACCAAAAGTACGCATTGCACGCCATTTGTAATGATCTCCATACAACCAAACTTGAGTTATATTTTCAAATTGAGTATCTTCCGCAATCTGCTTTGGCGAAAGATGATTGTGGTAATCTATAATAGGTAAAGATGTTGCATAATTATGATATAGTTTTTTTGCAAAATCATTCGTAAGTAAAAAATCTTGTGTTAGAAATGAGTTCATTTTAAGCGATTTATCAAGTAGTTTTTTTAGCAAAGATAATATCTATCTTCATTTTGTCCTATCAAGAGTTTTAATAAATATTGAATATAAATAAATAAATTTCAGCACAGTGCAGGACACTATAAAACATCATACTTATTATTATTGTAAAGAATAAGAAAGTATCATATTTAGATTTCTTATTTTAGATTAATCAAATTATTTTTTTATAACAAAAACTGAAAGATGAAACAAACTTTAAAAAAACGAAATCCATCATTAGGGATTATGCTTATGCTATTTCTATTGTTTTCGGGTTTTACAACTTTTAATTTGAATGCTCAAGAAAAAGTAACAGGAACGGTTTTAGATAATACAGGCAACCCTGTTCCGGGTGCAAGTGTTATACAAAAAGGAACTAAAAATGGTGCTAGTACAGATTTTGATGGAAATTTTGCTATAACGTTAAGAAGTGGCTCAAAATCTTTAGTAATATCTTCAATTGGGCTTAAAACGCAAGAAGTATCTGTAGTAGGTAAAACATCTATTAATGTAGTACTACAAGAAGACACACAGACTCTAGATGAGATTGTCGTTATTGGTTTTAGGGAAGTAGAACGAGAAAAACTCCTTGGAGCTGTAACAACAGTTAAAGCACAATCAATAGAACAGGCTACACCTACACAGGCTTTTGATGCTGTACAAGGTAAATTAGCTGGGGTAAACATTTTAAGTAATAATGGTCCTGGTCAAGGTTTTGATGTTTCTATTCGTGGTCTCAATTCTTTTGCCGCAGGGAGCCCTTTATTTGTTGTAGATGGTCAACAAGTGCGTAATATAGATAATATAGACCCATCAGACATTGCTTCTTTTGAGGTGGTAAAAGATGCCGCTTCGGCAGCAATTTATGGTGTAGAAGGTGCCGCTGGTGTTGTATTAATTACAACAAAATCTGGTAAGTCTGGTAAATTAAACGTACAGGTTACCCAAATTACTGGAATTAATAGTTTAGTTGGAGATTTATCGGTTGCTAACACCGCTGAACGTTTTTTACTAGAAAAAAAGCGATCAGGTAATTTAGATAATTTACCACGTTTTGAAAGAGACTCGTTAAGTTTACTTAGAAGAAACGACTATGATTTACAAGATCTACTTACAAGACCAGCGCTTAGAACACAAACAAATGTAGCTTTAAGCGGCGGTACCGATAAAATGAAATATTATTGGAATACAGGTTATATAAGAGATGAAGGTGTTGTTATTAATAGTGCTTACAAAAGAATAAATTCACTTTTTAAATTGGATATTAATGTATCTGATAAGTTTAAATTAGGTACTAGAAACTCGATATCTGGAGAGGATAAAGAAGGATTAACAGAAGGTGGTGTTTTTACTCATTTGGTAGAACGTTTGGCATATTTACCACTGTATAACCCAGATGGTACATTTACGCCTACCATTGGCGGCCGTAAAAATCCATTGGCTTTTGCTAACTTACAGGTAAGAGACGACCGTAATTTTAGAATGCAAACGTTTAATTATGGTGAATTAGAAATTTTACCAAAACTTAAAATAAGATCTACTTTAGGTATAAATTGGAGATATAGAAAACGTGATGATTTTGACACTAAACTTATTGCTAATAGACCTCAAACAGGTACTGATCAAGCAAGGGTTCGTCAAGATTTAACCTATAGAATTCAGCAAGACAACATCCTAACTTATAAAAACAATTGGGATAAACATAATCTTAGTGTAATTGCAGGTACGCAATTATTAAAAAACGTTGCAGAAAACACCGATTTTAGATCTAGAATTCTTAATAATGGATATATTGAAACATTGATTAACGCATCTCCAGGTACCATAACAGCAGATGGTGGTAGAGAACGATATTCTACATTCGGTCTATTTACAGGTTTTGATTATGATTATGATAATAAATATTTAGTAGGTGCTACTATCCGTCGTGATGGATCATCAAGATTTGGAGACGAAAACAAATATGGTTATTTCCCATCTGTTAATGCAGGTTGGAGAATTAGTAGAGAAAATTTCTTAAAAGAGAGTGAGCTAATAGACAACCTTTTATTAAGAGCTAGTTGGGGTACTGTTGGTAACCAATCTAACATTCCTAATTATGATTACTTATCAGCCTATGATCCAGGTTTTGCTTATGATGGTGTTTCAGGAATTGCAGCTACACGTTTAGGAAATTCTCAACTAGGTTGGGAAGAAACAGAATCTATTAACTTAGGTTTAGATTTAGATATGTTTAAAAGAAGATTATCTCTTAATGTAGACTTTTGGGAAAAGAAAACTAGAGATGTTTTAGCAACTACACCATTACCAGAAGAATCTGGGTTTACAGGAATTCTTAGAAACGTTGGTGCAATTGAAAATAGAGGAGTTGATGTAAATATTTCGGGTACAATAATAAAATCAGAAGATTTTACTTGGGATGCTAATTTTAATATTGGTTATCTAGAAAACAATGTTACTAAATTAAGTGGAGGAACAGAATTTTATCCAGGTGGAAGATATTTAGTAAGAGAAGGCGAAGCCATAGGTAATATTTTTGGTTATAATAACTTAGGAGTTTTTCAATACAATGAGTCTAATGCCTATGCAGATGATGGAACGCGTTTAACAGCAAATTTTGATGATAGTGGTACTTTTGTAAATTACACCTTAGGTGGATCTGAATATACGGGTACAATTAATAGATTAAAAGTAAACGGAAGAACACTACAAGGTGGAGATATTATGTGGGAAGACCTCGATGGGAATTTTAATATAACTGCTACTGATAGAAAAAAATTAGGTAATGGATTAGCAACCACATCAGGTGGTTTTTCTAACGATATTAGGTATAAGAATTTTAGCGTTAGTTTCTTATTTAATTTTGTTTTAAATCACGATATTTACAACAGATGGGATGAAGATAGAAATGACTTAGCTGCGGGTGCAGAAAGTCCAGGGCCAGAACGTATTTATGGCGCGTGGTTTGAGCCAGGAGATCAAACCATTTACCCTAGATTAGACAGAGTACCACAAAACCGTTTAAAACCTAACAGCTTTTTTGTAACAGACGGAAGCTTTATAAAGTGGCGTTACTTACGTTTTAACTACGATTTTCCAACTGAAATGTTAAATAATATTGGCTTTTTAGAGAAAGTATCTTTAAATTTAGCTGTAAATAATGTATTAACTTGGACAAATTACAATGGATACAACCCTGAGTTAGGAAACAGAGGTAGTGCCTTAACACCTAATCAAGATCAGTTAAGATACCCTAATGATAGAGAGATTATTTTAGGTTTAAAAGTAAATTTTTAAAAATATAAGTTATGTTAAAAATAAAAAATTATAAAATAGCATGTGTATTATCACTTTTAGTGAGTGTAATATCATGTGATAGTTTATTAGATGAACAGCCAATTACAGAAATTGGAGAAGAATCTTTTTTTGCTAACAATGCAGATTTGGAAGCAGCAGTAATCTCTGGATATGATGGTATGCAGTCTTTTTACAGAGACCAATATTTTTATTGGGGAGAGTTTAGAGCAGATAATCATGTGCCAACAGGGGCAAGTGCAAATAATGATGAAGTTGCAAATAATGTAATTTCTGATGGAAACGGCGCTACTAGATGGACCGATTTATACAGAACTGTTAGTCGTGCTAATGATGTGATAAAAAACGCAACCAGTATTACAGGGTTTAACGAAAACTTTTTAGCAGAAGCCTATGCACAAAGAGCAAAATGTTATTTTGATGCAATTAGAGTTTGGGGAAATGTTCCTTTGTTTACCGAACCTATTGAGCTTTTAGATGATGCAACAATACCTGCAACGGATGCAACTACAATAATTAACGATGTAATTATACCAGATATGATTACAGCACAAGATCTTATGCAGAATCCATCAAATGATTTTAGATTTTCTAAATCAAGTATTTATGCACTTCAGGCAGAAGTTTATATGTATTTAAAAATGTACCCAGAAGCTAAAACAGCTCTTGAAAATTTATTTAATTTAGGAACACATAGTTTAGTAAACACACCTATTGATTGGAGAAAATTGTTTTATAATAGTGATGTAGATGCTGTAACGGATGAGGAGTTATCCGGAAAAATACAAGAGGGATCAGAATTAATTATGTCTATACGATATAGTATTGAAGAAGATGCGGGTTCTGGAAACCCAAATAGATCAGGTATTTCACAGTTATTTCGTGGTGGTATTCCGCAATATTTAATGTCAGAGGAAATAGAGAATAAGTGGATTGAGAAGTTTCCAACAGATTCTACAGAATGGGTAACCAAATACCCAACCACTAACCCAGCTACTACAAGAACAGTTTTCGTAGATGATGGTATGGGAGGTGTTGTTGAAGAAGAACATTTTAATTATGGAGATTGGAGATATTTTTATTCTCGTCAAAACGGATACAATGGTTTATCAATCCCAATTGGAGAAGCAAAGACTGGTAAATGGGGAGATACTGTATATCCATCAAATGAAGATGTAACAGATGTGGTAGTATATCGTTTTGCAGATATGGTTTTATTATATGCAGAAGTTCTACATCATCTAAACCCTACAGATGCAGTTGCGCCTATGGGTGTATTAAATCAATTACGTACCGCTAGACAATTACCACAAGTTGATGCCGCTAAATTTGGAGCCACTCCAGAAGAACGTCTTGATTTTATATTAGATGAGCGTCAGTTCGAGTTATATGGAGAAGCAAAAAGATGGTGGGATTTAGTTAGAAACAACAAGGCAATTGATGTAATGTCTCCTATAATACAAACAAGAGGTATTACGGATCCATTAACAGAAGATAGATTAATGTGGCCTATCCATAATGATCACCTTTTGGAAAATCCATTATTAAATCAAAATGTAGGTTATTAAATTAAAAAAATAATACGATGAAAACATTTATTAAAATAAAAATAGCAGTAGTAAGTATTAGTATGCTATTCATTTCTTGTGATTTAGAACTTCAAGACACTTTTGAGTTTGAGAGTGGAGCTAATTTTTCTGATCCTTATGAAAATACTACAGCGTGGGGGTTTATTCAATCGCTAACTACCCCTGTTACCGAAGACGATAATTATAATGGTGAGCACTTTAATTATATGGAAGCAGCCATAAGAAAAGCAGGTATGGTTGATGTATATAATCAAACAGCAGACAAAAATAGAACTTATTTGTTGTTAAACAACAATGCTTTTGTTGGAAATGGAGACGTAATTTCAATTGTAACAGGTTCTGCAGCTACACGTGAAACTGTTTTAGATACAAACGGAGATCCTGTACTTGATGTAGATGGTAACGAGGTAACTGTACTTTTAACACCTGATGAAGTTTTTGAAAGAGTAGATACTCCAGAAAAGTTAGAAAAGCTACAAACTTTACTAAAATACCATATCACTTTAGATTATGTACAACAAGTACCTACTTTAGCAGTATCGTTAAGTTGGTACACTTTCCAGACAATGATTCCTGGGCCAGATGGTGTAATTGCATACAGAAGAGATGACGATTGGGATATAGGAATAAACATTAATGGTTCTCCAATGCCAAGATCGGCAACTACAGGTGGTTGGAATGAGAATGTAAGAAACCATAATTATGTCTTTAATAATGGTGTTGGTCATATTATAGCAGACCCTGTTAGAAACCAACCTTATTAAACTACTATTTTTAAAGTTAAAAAAAATGGTAACCCTTCATTGTTAATGAAGGGTTATTTTTTTATCTTTATTTTAAAAAAAATTAAGAAAATTTATTTTTCAGGATAGGACAGGATACAATTCAGTAACTTTAGATTTAATTTTATGAGCTTATAAGGCTTTATAAAAACGAAGCTTAAAAACAAATAATACTTTAACAATTAAAATATGTTTAAAAACAGTTTTTTATTAGCACTACTTTGTGCTTTTAATGGTTTACTCTCAGTAAATGCCCAACAAAAAACAGATTCAGATAAACCAAATATCATTTTTATTTTAACAGATGATCAACGTTTTGATGCTATTGGTTATGCAGGTAATAAATTTGTACAAACTCCAGAAATGGATAAATTGGCAGAATCAGGTACCTATTTTAATTCTGCTATTGTAACCACACCAATTTGTGCAGCAAGTAGAACAAGTATTTTAACAGGTTTGTATGAAAGAGCACATAATTTTAACTTTCAAACAGGGAATGTTAGAGACGAATATATGGATGAATCTTATCCAAGATTGTTAAAAGATAACGGATATTATACGGGTTTCTATGGTAAATATGGAACAAGATATAATCATTTAGACAAACAATTTGATGAGTACGAATCTTATGATAGAAATAATCGTTTTAAAGATAGAAGAGGATATTATTATAAAACTTTAGGTAAAGATACTGTACATTTAACAAGATATACAGGTCAAAAAGCATTAGACTTTTTAGATAAAAATGCTAATGGAGATAAACCTTTTTGTTTGTCTTTAAGTTTTAGCGCTCCTCACGCACATGATGGTGCTCCAAAACAATATTTCTGGCAAGAACCTTTAGATGCTATGTTAGAAGGTACTACAATTCCTGATCCAGAATTAGCAGACGATAAGTATTTCTTGGCACAACCAAAAATTGTAAGAGACGGTTTTAATAGATTGCGTTGGACTTGGAGATATGATACTCCAGAGAAATATCAACACAGTTTAAAAGGTTATTATAGAATGATTTCTGGAATCGATTTAGAAATCAAAAAAATACGCACCAAACTAAAAGAAACAGGTCAAGATAAAAACACAGTAATCATTTTAATGGGTGATAATGGTTACTTTTTAGGAGAGCGTCAGTTTGCAGGAAAATGGTTAATGTATGATAACTCTATAAGAGTACCTTTAATTGTTTTTGACCCTAGAGAAAACAATCATCAAGATATTGATGATATGGTATTAAATATTGATGTAACTAAAACTATTGCAGATTTAGCGGGTGTAAAAGCACCAGAATCTTGGCAAGGTAAAAGTTTAATGCCAATTGTTAGAAAAGAGAAAAAATCTATTGAAAGAGATACTATTTTAATCGAACATATTTGGGATTTTGACAACATTCCTCCAAGTGAAGGTGTTCGTACAAAAAAATGGAAATATTTTAGATATGTAAATGATAAAACAATTGAAGAACTTTACAATTTAGAAAAAGATCCACAAGAAATTAAAAACTTGGTTGGTAAAAGAAAATATAGAAAAGTTTTAGCAAATTTAAGAGCTAAAACAGATGAATTAATCAAAAAGAATGGAAATCACTTTAGAGCAGCTCCAACAGATTTAACAGTTGAGTTAATAAGAGCACCAGAAACTGAGGTAGAAATTTTCGATTTAAAACCAGAATTTGGTTGGACAGTTCCACTAGGTGCAAAATACCAAGGAGCTTATCAAATTTTAGTGGCTTCTAGCAAAGAAATTATCGACGCCAATAATGGCGATATTTGGGATAGCAAAAGAGTAGCTTCATCAAAATCTACAGATGTAGAATTTGAAGGAAATGCGCTAGAAATTGGTAAAACCTATTTTTGGAAAGTTAGAATTTGGGACGAAGCCAACAGATTAGTAGATTATTCTGAAGTTCAAAAATTTACAACCGGTAAAAGTGATAGTTATATCATATCCACAGAAAATAAATACATTACTACAAAAGTAAAACCTAAAAAGTTTGAAAAAAGGGGTGATTTTTATTTTATAGACTTTGGTAAAGCTGCTTTTGCAACCATGAATTTTAATTATGTAGCAAAATCACCACACACAATAACTGTTAGAGTGGGTGAAATGTTAAATGATAAAGGTAATGTAAACAGAGTTGTACCAAAAAGAAGTAACATTCGTTACCAAGAATTAAAGGTTGATGTAAAACCTGGTAAAACTCAATATCAGATAAAAGTACAATCAGATGAAAGAAATACAAGAGCCAACAAAGCAGTTCCTTTGCCAGATGGTTTTCCTACTTTAGTTCCTTTTAGATATGCAGAAATAGAAGGATTTGAAGGAGAATTAAAAGCAGAAGATTTTACACAATTGGCTTTTCATACCTATTGGGATGAACAGGCAAGTAGTTTTAAGAGTAATAATGATGTTTTAAATCAAGTTTGGGATTTATCAAAATACTCTATAAAAGCAACTACATTTAATGGATTGTATGTAGATGGAGACAGAGAACGTATTCCCTATGAAGCAGATGCGTACTTAAATCAATTAAGTCATTATACAACAGACAGAGAATATGCAATGGCAAGAAGAACCATTGAGTATTTTATGAAAAATCCAACGTGGCCAACAGAATGGCAACAACACGTTCCTTTATTAATCTATGCAGATTATATGTATACAGGAAATACAGAGTTGATAGAACGTTATTATGAGCCTTTAAAGCACAAATCTTTATTCGAATTATCTAATGAAGATGGATTAATTACATCAACTAAAGTTGATGCAGAATTTATGAGAAAGTTAGGTTTTCCTGACGGATACAGAAAACCACTAACAGATATTGTAGACTGGCCTTCTAAGAACTTTGCAGGTAGCAAAACAAAAGGAGAACGTGATGGTTTTGTATTTAAACCATACAGTACCGTAATTAACTCTTTCTTTTACGAGAATATGAAAATCATGGCTGAGTTTGCTAAGTTACTAGGCAAAACACAAGAGGCTTTAGATTTTGAGTATAAAGCTGCAAAAGCTAAAAAAGCAGTAAACGAACAAATGTTTGATAAAGAAAAAGGTATTTATGTAGATGGTATTGGTACAGACCATTCATCTTTACACGCAAACATGATGCCTTTAGCATTTGGTTTAGTTCCAGAAGAACATTACCAATCTGTAGTAGATTTTGTAAAATCTAGAGGAATGGCTTGTAGTGTTTACGGAGCACAATTTTTAATGGATGGTTTATACAATGCTGGTGAAGATGATTATGCACTTGAATTATTAGCAAGTAAAGCCAAAAGAAGCTGGTATAATATGATTCGTGTAGGTTCCACAATTACTTTAGAAGCTTGGGATTACGAGTATAAGATAAACTTAGACTGGAATCACGCTTGGGGTGCAGCTCCTGCAAATGTAATTCCTAGAGGTTTATGGGGTATTAAACCTAAAACACCAGGTTTTGGTATTGCTACTATTAAACCTCAAATGAGCAATTTAAAAAATAGTGAGATAGAAGTGCCAACTGTAAGAGGTACTATCAAAGCAAAATATACCTATAATGGAAGAAGATTACAGACGTATGAAATTGAAATTCCAGGAAATATGGTTGCAGAATTCTCTTTAAATGGTTCAGAAGGAAAAGAGTTTATCCATAATGGAAAAAGTGTTCCATCTGCATTTAAAATTGTAAGATTAACACCAGGTAAACATACCATTCAATTAAAAATTAATTCTTTTTAAATTTTATGAGTACTGTAATTTTTTAAAATATAATAGAAATAAATAAAAGGCAGTTAAAAACTGCCTTTTATTGGTCAATAAACACATCTAAAAGCGAATTCAACAAACCAAAATCCACCCATATGAAAAAAATAATATTATATCTGCTGATGATTGGTTCTTTGAATACAATTACAGCACAAAAGAAATTATCAGCCACGTTAAAAAGTATTACTAGAGTTTCGCAAGAAGGAGAAGGAGGATTGTTTTTTGCAGGAGAGAGAAATGTAAATTATAGGTTCGGAAAAAGAATTACACCTCATGGAGATTGTGTAGATGTTATTAACGGATATGCATTTGTTACTTGGTATAAAGGTGGTATGGACAAACGAAACTTAATGTTGTCTAGAAAAAATTTAACTATAGAGAACTCACCTTGGATAACCATTCAGTTTCCTCATCAACATGTAGGTCAAAGTGGCGAGCTTTTTAAAGGAACAGGAATTAGAGGAGATTCTCACAATACAGCTGCAATAGGTATTAGTACTATAGACAACACCATACATATCATTTACGATATGCATGCATACTCTAAAAGTGCCTTACCAACTGTATTTTTTAACTATTCTGTGTCTAAGAAAGACATGGCTTTTGTGCCTGATAACGAGTTTACTTTAGAAATTTTTAATGCAAAAAGAACATATCTTAAAAATGGGCAGAACTATGAACGTTTAACATATCCCATGATTCATAGAGCTGATGATGGTAGTTTAATTGCTAGATACAGAAAAGGCGGTTCTGGTAATGGAGATATTTTACTAGCACATTACAATGGTACTTCTTGGTCTAATAATTGGATATATCATGATGGTACATTACCAGTACCCAATAGAAATAATATGTATGGAGGCGAACGTTTTTTAAACGGTAAATTCTATGCTGGATTCTCCATCAGATATTCTACAAATAACAATACAAGTACAAGTAATGGGTATATGTTAAATAGTGGATTATATTACGCTTATACAAATGGTATCCCTAAAAATCAAGCTACCCAATGGTTTAATGTAAACGATAACCCAATTACATTACCCATAAAAAATAATATAGACCCTACAAAAGATCCTGTGCAAATTGGGCAACCTGGAGACGATTTTGG
>Ga0209555_10002206_pt1 | contig 13877 bp, 11 predicted proteins | sample SaaInl85LU_5_DNA_FD_184643 | JGI IMG/M metagenome (GOLD analysis project Ga0209555, IMG submission 184643) | Marine microbial communities from expanding oxygen minimum zones in the Saanich Inlet - ESP_85LU_5_DNA (SPAdes) (version 2) | ecosystem: Environmental > Aquatic > Marine > Intertidal... | reverse complement strand
CTTTTAATAATTGATTAGCTAATTTTAAGTTTTTAACTTCTCTAATATCAATAGCATCTTCTAAGTATATTTGTTCTTTAGACAATGCCATTTGAATATTATTTTCAAGCAATTGCTTTTCTTCGTCATCCGGAGACAATTCTAAGAATATACCAAAGTCGTGAAGATGTAATTGTGAAATTTCTTCTAGTGTTCCAACGTTGAATCTACCAATGCTCTGAATAAAGTTGTTCCTTGTATTTGAATTTTCAAGTACATCGGATATTCTAAGAGATATAGCTTCAGCTGTTTTTAATGTTAGGTATAAACCAGCTTGCATTATATGTCTTGTAGCTGTATTTGAATTTGCTGCCGCAAGTTTTTGCAACCCTACTAAAGCATTTGAATCTGGCGTTGAGCCATCTCTTGCTTCATTTAATCCAGTTACATCTCTTATCATTTGTAGATAATAGTTGTAAGAATTAATTAAACTTGATATTTTGCTTCCAGCTGCAGAAGTTTGCAATTCTTGGATAGGAATTTTGCCATGATTAAACTCTCCGTCTTGTGTCATTGATCTACCAATAACAGAACCAGTTTGGAAATACATATTCAATGCTTCCTGTGGACTATAGTTTGTTCCGTTACCTAAATCTATTTCAGATAAACCGTCGGCATCTAAATAAACACCATCTGGTACCATTCTTGAAAGAACTTGCTGCAGTTTCAAATGCGTAATTTGAATCATATCAGCAAACGTAGTCATTCTACTTACTAATGACTCAACTTGACCTTTATACATTCTAGGAGCTACGATGTTGTAACTCATTTGAACTTTAGTAGTATCAGTCTTTGGTCTTGTCATATTTTCAGCAAGCTTCCATTCTAATAGCTTATTAGAGCCAATTACTTTAGCACCATTGTATAACACCTCAATAGACCTACTTACTTTTTCAAATCTTGATCTATCATCTTTAGGTGGATTAAAGGAATCATCTTTTTTAATAGCCTTTAAAGCTCCTGATGCAGTTTCTTTAACTTTGTATACTTGATTTTTAAATGTTTTCCATTCAAAGTATAATACGTATACATAAGATTTATCTTGCACATCTGCTGCAGCATAAGACTTATTGTACATCAAAGACCCTGAACCAGTGCCTTCAATTTCTTCTAAATCTTTTTGAGTTAAATCAGGGTATTCTTTTTTAAGATCAGTTAAACTAACTCTTCTTATTTCTCCAACATAATATATATCGTCAAAGTAAGGAGACTCAGTATATGAATAAACAATATCTGCTGGATCTACATATTTAATTGTAATTCCTTCTGCAGTATTAAAACTATTTTTAGAACAAGCCATACCTATAACAGCAATGTCATAGTCTAATCTTTTCTTTAATAACTGATATTTGTTATGATCAAAAACATTGTTTAAAGCTTCTTCTGAAGCAATTTCAATAGATTGCTTATAATTAAGCTGCATATGAAGATTAAGTTCCTCTTCTGTTTCAGGAAGACTATCTTTATCGTTTTCATATACATTAATACCAAGTTGTTGCTGTATTTGATCTGATATTTCACGAGACTGCATATCTCTTACTACAGACTCGACATACTCAGTTCTTTTCTGAATAGAGTTGGGGTCTTGAGAATATGCTTTAATATCATACGCTCTTTCACCAATACCATTAACAACAATATCTACGAACTTAGGTATGATAGGTACAGGCTTCCAATCTAAGTTAAGATAAGACAAATCACCATTAATAGATAATTCATCTTTATACTTTTGTATTGATTGCTCTCCCCTAGCATATAAGCGTAGTCTGTGAAAGTTGTCTCTGTTTGCATAGTAGCGTGCAGTTCCTGAATCTCTTTTAAACCATTCCGATTCAATAGCCCTAGCAATTTCTAAACCATATAGCTTAGAAGCTTTTTCTGAATCTGAAACCGCTTGGCTCGGGAATACACCTCTTGGTAATACTTTTGACATCTATTTTATTATTTTTGAAAATGCTCCTTTGTTATCATACCTCGTAAAACCAAAGTTTAACTTTGTTGTTGTTTTAACTGACTGAGGCATATATTTGTGTCTGTTACAAGCCATTATAGCTAATCCAGAACTTATAGCGGCATCAAACGCCGTTCTCTTATTTATATCAAACTTAGCCCAATCATTTAGGGTTCTATTAAAATATAATGTTCCGTAGTCACCGTTTTCAAAAGCTCCTACATAATCTTGTATATATGTTTCAATTGCAGCTGCGTGAGCTTGTTTTATATCTTCTGAAGAGTTTGGTATACCACCAATTTCTTTTTCAGCGGGTGATAGCTTTGCAGCCAACTTATCAGGTCTATTCATTGAAAACCCTCTATACCCTCTTCTTTTTATATAATACAGCAATCTTGGTTTGTTATTCTCTGCTAGTATTGGCATACCGTAAAATATTAATGCCATCAATACATCTTCAAAAAATATCTCCGCGGTTTGAGGTCTTGCAATATATTCTAAAAAGAAATGATGAGGTGGAACTCCTTCTGTCATAGAAAAAGTTGTCAACCCATGCAAAGCTCCTTTAGAACCTCTTCCGTCTGTTGTACCTGATATATCGTAACTATCACAACCAAAGGCACCTAAGTCGCTATTTCCTGGCGCTTTTGTACCATTTTTTATTATTACACGGTTTTGAAGGTTTAAAGGCGGAATCCAGGATATATTAAATCTACCGTTTTTGTCAGGATAGAATATAACCTTAGTGTCTTTTATACCATTCTCCCAAGCAAAGTTTCCTTTTGTAACTACATTAGAAATACCAATGCCTTCGTTGTAATCTACTTGATCGTATATTTTTGTTAAATTAAAGATGGAGTTTTTAGCTTCATCTCTAAACGCATGCTCTGTTGTTCTAGGGAACTGTCTGTAAAATTCATTTAAACCATCTTGATCAGATTTTAAACCTTCTACTTCGTTTTCCCAGTGTTCTATAACACCTACTTCTATCTTGTCTCCATAAGGTCCGTCAACTGGTTCTGCAGGCGTGTTGAAGACAGGTAATCCATAAGTATCAATGAATCCTTCGTAGTTCCACTCCATAGGAATGAACAAAGAATATAATCCTGAGCTAGTCTGTCCATTGCGGTTTCTTTTCGTAACGTCTGATGCTTCATATAATTTTTTAAAATTATCTCCCCCTTTATCTAAAGAGTTAGAAGTAGAGCCCATCATACATTTACCTATGATTCTGCTACCTAATCTCAAACAAGTTTTTGTAACCCTCCAGTTATTTAATATATTGTTTGGTTTTTCCCATTTACCACTTTCGTCGTGTACTAGAAGTCTGAGCTTTTCACCGTCGTAGGAGTTATCACCGGTGTTCTTCCAGTCGATGGTCGTATCAAGTCCTTGTAGTTGACTTTTGGTATCCGTGGTTTTTGCAATGGATTTTCTTGTAAGCTTGGACGCGGGTACTCTAAATGCGATTTCGGTTTTGGGCCTGTCCATACCGTCCTGGATCGGTTTGAAGAAAAAGGGATAGTTGATTGATATAGGTACCACCTTGTCTGTAAACATCTTCTTAGCGTCACCCCCAGATTTTGATAGTATTCCGAATCTAGCATCAGAAGATATTGTTGCCAAATTAACCGTTGCTCCGCTTGCCATGAAACTAAAACCGGACCGTCTATTCTTAAGATAGCACATTCCGAAACACCTACTGTCGGCCTGACAAGCTTCCCAGAATAAGAAGAATAATCTATTTGCTTCCCTATAGTCTGGCTGCCCAACATCAATTTTGGTCCACTGCAAGTACATGTAATGGGTACCAGTAATATAAGTAGGCACTTCTTTATTAATAAACCAATATCCTTCTTCCCTTCGCGTAAATTCATTTTCAATATATTCAACCCATTTGCTTTTAAAGTCATTAGAATAAGATTCCCAATCGAATATTGTTTTAATATTCTTAAGTTCTTTAGGATACTCAGACGGAGTCCATTTGCCTCCTGTATTGTGTACTTCTTTAGGAACCTTAGGTAATGCTATTTTTAGGTTTTGGATCTCATATATCTCCCCTATTTGGCCCGTATGACCAATAACGATTACGTCGTGCTCCTTATCATAACCATACTTCCAATATTTAGCTTTATTAAGTCTATTTATTGTAGTATGCTTGATAGGCTCTATAATTTTAAATAATGACTGTTCGTACATTACTTACTTCTTTTTTCAGCAAACCCAGAGAACGCAATTTCTACATCTTCTTTTGGCTTGTTATCTAAAATATTCTTTTCGTCTTCAATTCTATTAAGTATTTCAAACGCGTCAAATATTGCTAGTTTTTTTGTTGCTGCAGCGTTCTTTAAGCGATCTGCGCTAATGTCATCTTCTGAATCTATAATTTGCTCACGAGCAACTTTTATTAATTCTTCAACTGCTTTATAGCCAGCTGTTATGATATTCTGTTTCATTTCCTTCGCGGTCATAGTGTATTGAAATTGATTTAAGTGGTACTCTATATAGTCTATTTCCGTCTATTATAAACTCATACTCCGAGTCAGGAGTAAATCCAACAACTTGTTCTTTTAAAACAAATTCTGAATTATCGGTATATTTAACAATACCTTTCAGTGGCTCTTCTACGTCTGTAGATATTAAACCTTCATCTTCTTTTTTTATTGGAGCCACAAAACAGAATCCCGGTGTTGCAAACCATTCTTTGTTTTGTTTATGTAAAAATATTTGATCTATTGCACAGAAGTAAGTATCTTCTTTAAAATAGCTTTTACTATTCTTTTCATTTCCATGTACATCATAAAATCTTCTGAATATATTATGATGCACTATAAGCTCGTCCCCTGGTTTTATATTTGTTTCAAACGCTAATGGAGTTGCTTTTACTATTGCTTCTCTGCTAACAAATTTATGATCTTCAACAGATGTATTTAATACTAACTCTGTTCCGTCAATTTGTTTTGTGTTGTTATATCTTTTTTCTTTTGGCTGTACAATAAAATCTATTGGACTATTCATAATCTAAATTAAATTCAACGCTTATACCCATGTTCTTATTAAAAGACTTCCATGGTAATATATCATCACCTTTTTTGATATATATACAATACGCGTCGTTCTCTTCTATTATATCACAAATAATGTGTCCTCCGTAAACTTGTTGATTTAATTGATAGTGCATAGCGTCGACTTTATAGTCTCTACCTACACTTAATTTTCTAATTGTATTCATTTTATTTGATTTTAAGCAGTATATGTTCCGCTAGATGTATAAGTTAATATTTGATAGGGTTGTAAACATAAACCCACTTATAAATGATATTTTATTGTCCATAGTTTAATTTTCCTTATAATGAAACGGTATATACAAAAGTCCCATTTTTGTAAAAAGTAACTATTCCTGCAGTCTCGTCTAACAATATACCTATAATGTCGCCTACTGTAAAAGTTGCAGTTGTTGTTACTACTGTATTGTATCTTATAATTTGACCAGTCCAGTTTCTATAAACAATAGCATTATCGTACCAAGCAGATTGGTCTGGGGCGGTACAAACTCTATTTTTTGTTATTCCTAATCTTAATTCAGGGGCTTCCATTAATATTTCAGCATACACACCTCCTTCTAATATGGGTCTGTAAATAAAAGTATCATCTGTAAAATTACCTGTAAATTTAGTAGCCAATCCTCCTGCATCTGCACCAAACAAATAAAATGTGCCGTATTGGTTTTCACTAAAAGCTCCAACATAAAATCCTGTGCCAGATTCTGTTGCAGTTCTGTCGTTATTACTAAAAGATAAAGTACTGCTTCCTGCAGCACAAGCAGATGTTATTGAATTTACAGTGTCCCAAGCACCTCTCCATTCTGTATTTGAATATGTAACAGTACAAGCAGTTTCATTGTACAATGTTGTTACCTCACTTGAAGATAATGCTTTGTTAAAGATTCTTACTTGGTCTATTGAGCCGTCAAAGAAAGCATTATCTGTGTGGTTAGTTCCAAGTTTAAACCCTGTTCCTTGGCTTAGACCTCCATAAGAAAAAGTATTAGCTAAAGTACCATTTACATACATAGATATACTATTGCCTGTCCTTGTTACTACTATGTGATGCCAAGCAGTAGGGTCTGTTATTGTATAAAATGGGTTTGATATTGTGAAATCGCTGAAATATATTTTTAAAGTGTTAGCAGGAGATTCACCTATAACAACGTGTTGGTCATTATTAATTATAAATGCCCAATGATTATAACTTGCCCCTTTGTAGGAGCCAACATTAGCCCATAAAGATACAGAATATGTGGTTGTATTGAATACATCTATGTTTGATTCAATCCTACTACTACTCCCATTAAACACCCCTGCCAAATCAAACTCTCCTACGCCATAAGAAACATCAGTAGGCGTTCCACTATAATTACCGCTTAAATCATTAGCATTGCCATCTAATTGATATGTAGCTATACAAGAACCGTCTCCTAATATGTCTAATGTATCTACTGTACCATCACAAATACATAGTTCTTCTGTGTATAATGCCTCTATTTCTAAAGGGTCTAATGCTTCGTTGAATATTCTTACTTGGTCTATTGAGCCATCAAACCATCTTGCACCTGATGTATCTCTGCCAATTTGCCAATTACCAATAGTGTTTCTTGCTCCACTGCTTATTGAGGAATTAGCAACATTTTCTCCATTTAAGTATAAACTAATTTTATTTCCAATATCAATAACAGCTACTACGTTGCTCCAATTCCCTGTTTGTAAAACAGCAGAACTTGTTAATGTTACTCCTGCTGAAGAACCATTATTAGCTAAATTTAATCTTAATGTCCCTGTATCTGTTACTTGAAAACTAAATCCTAATCCCGCCCAACTTGCATTTGAACCATCAACTAAAATTTGACTATAAGATGATGTAAAATTGTCTATATTAACCCAAGCAGATATAGTAAAATCTGAAGATGAAGATACCGCAGAAGAATTTAAAGCAGTATCTATATAGCTACTACTCCCATTAAAAACACCTGCTTGACCAAAAACACCTGTGCCATAAGTAACATTTGAAGCAGTACCATTATAGTTTCCACTAACATCAGTAGCATCGCCATTTAATTGATACAAAGCAAGACCTCCCCCTCCAAATGGGTCGTAATTATCTACTATGTCCGTACAACCTCCGCCGCCTACTGCAACTTTAGCTTTTATAAGTCTTTTTCCTAACATACTACTCTGTTAATGGTTCTCCTAACTCTCCCAATGGGTCAATAGGCTCTACTAAAACAATATTGTACTTCAGCACCTCTGCTATTGTTGTTAGGCTGTCAATTTCTACTTCTGCAGTATCAGATTTTCTTAATATTTCATCTCTTGCATCTGTTACATCTTGAGGTATTTCTATTCCTTTGATTGCTAATCTTATTCCATACCAATCAGTTGGCTGTAATAGCTTATTAGCTATTTCTTTTACTTGTTGCTTCTTAGTCTCTTTAGCTTGCTCTAAGGTTTGACTAAATACCTTATCGGTAACATCATATACAAACTTCTCTTGCTCTTTGTCAAAGTGTAGGTTAGATATTTGTTGTGTTACTGAATCGTACATTGGCATTACAACATCATAGAATCCGTATTGCGTTGGGTCAGATACTTTCTTAAAATTAGTATGCAGTCCATTTGCATCTTCCCATACACTAGGTAGACGTCTAAATGTTTTAATGTTCCCGTTGATCTCTATTGCTTTCATATTATACTTGTTCTTGTGATATAGTTAACCAATACTCTCCTGCCGCAGTAACAACAACCTGAATTAAATTGCTTACAGCTCCAGTATACGTTCCAGCAGCAATCTTAGTTCCAGTGGGCCATGTAATAACAACATCTCCCGTTAAAACTAGATCCTTAACCATACCTATAGCGGTGTTGGAAAACGTAAAAGTAATGTCTCCAGTTAGTGTTTTTGTAAAAACTTGCGCCGTACTAAAGTCTATATCAGATGCAGCAATAGCAGCCGATGTTGTGAACTCATTTGATAACTTACTATAGTTTATAGCATCGTCAGCTATCTTGCTTGTTTGTACTGCGCTGTCTACTATTTTACTAGTTTGTACTGCATCATCTACTATGTTCTGCGTATCTACCGCTAGGTCTTTTAATACACTGTTTGATACTTTCGTTATTCCCATTGTTTATGTTTTAATTACAAGCTGTTTCGTTATATAATGTTGTTACCTCTCCTGCGGATAGTGCTTTGTTGAATATGCGGACTTGGTCTAATCCTTGAATACTCCTTCCACTTGATTGTCTATCTGCTCCTAAAGTTGGGCCTAAAGTAAATGTTTGAGAAGCAAGAGTGGCGTTTGCGGTTCCTTGTGAAAATAAATTGTCATCTATATACAGTTTAATACCATTAGAATTTGTTGTGCCATCCCAAGTTGCTACAACGTGATGCCATCCATTTGTAAAAGTAAAAGATTGTTCTCCAGAAGAAAAAACTACACCTCCACTTGAATTTTGCCAAGAATAATTAATGCCATTGCCACTTGTTGAAGTTCTTATATGCCAACCTGCTGCAGGCGACGAACTTGTTCTTGTGTAAAAAGGCGTCTCATAATTAGTCCCGCCTGAATACATCCAAAAAGAAACAGAATGACCGCTAAAAGAATTATTATAAACGCCAACAGGTACAACTATATTACCTTGCAAAGCCTTGAAATTTCCAGCTAAGTCAAACTTCCCTACAGGATAAGTAACATCTGTTTGTACTCCGTTATAGTTACCACTTAAATCAGCAGGCGAACCATCTAAAGGATAAGCAGCTACACAACTACCATCTGATAATATATCTAAAGTATTTGTTGTACCTGAGCAAGCTAAAGCATCACAAGCAGTTTCATTGTATAATGTAGTAACCTCTCCTGAGGATAAGGCTTTGTTAAAAAATCTTATTTGATCTAGTTTTCCTCCATTACCATACCATTCGTTTCTTGATGGTTCTTTAAAAATAGTTATATCAGAATTAGTAAAAGTAAAATTACTTGTTCCTGTTGATGTTGCTTGATTATCTAAAGATCCGTTTATGTATATTTTAGCGCCATTTGCATTTGTTGTATTATCCCATGTTACCAATACATGATGCCATTGCGTTTGATCTACAACATTAACAGTGCTAAAATTGAAATAATTTGTTGGTCCTTGATTTAATCTAAATGTATAACTACCTACTCCGGCAGTTACCATCCAACCATTTTGCGTACTTCCTGAACCATTTGCAATATTATAAGCTGAGCCAGAATTATCTTTTGCCCAAAAAGAAATACTAAATGGTGTTGATTGTAAATTAAAAGGTAGCAACGCATAATTAGTACTGCTATCAAATATACCAGCTAAATCAAACTCTCCTACGCCATAAGAAACATTAGTAGGCGTTCCACTATAATTACCGCTTAAATCATTAGCATTGCCATCTAAAGGATATAAAGCTATACAGCTGTTGTCTCCTAATATGTCAACTGTTTCTGCCTGGCCACCGCAAAGAACTACTCTTTCTTGGTATAAAGACTGTACTTCTAAGGGGGTTAATTCATCTGTAAATACTCTAAATTGGTCTATTTGACCATTATAGTATTGCACAACTGTATTATGATTAAATCTACCTATAAGTATGTTTTTACTTAGTTGTGGGTCAGGTTGATAATCTCTTGTACCTGTGGTTTCACCTTGAAATTGCCCATTTACATATAGTTTTGTTGTTTTATAATTCCAAACAGCTACAATATGATACCAGCTTGTATTATCTAAGACAACTTGTGATTCCACTTTAGCTATACCACCACCTTGAAATCCAAGTGTTTGTGTTTCTATTTTACCATTTGTATTTTTTCTAATATAAGCTACATAACCTCCCATTGCAATCCAACCTGAATTCCCTCCATCGTACCCTTGTCCTTTAATCCAACAAGAAACCGTTATAGGACTTATGTCGGTTGGTAAATTATCAAAAACTAAAGGGCAATTCGTGTTTATATAATCACCATTTGTATAACTAAAATTTGCCGCTTGACCAAATATACCTGTTGTATAAGAAGGCGTTCCGACCCAGGCACCATTGTAATTAGTGCTAACATCAGTAGCATCTCCATCAAGCTTATAAAAAGCTACGCCACTACCTCCAAACGGATCAACCTCATCAACAGTATTTGTTACTTGTATGTACACAACTATATTAAACGCTCTTTCAGTAGATTCCTGATTCTCATCATCGCTTGCCGTAACGCTAAAGTTGTATGTAGTCTCTCCAGCCGGCGTAGGAACGCTTCCATCTATATCAGCGCCTGTAAGTGTTAAGCCTGTAGGTAAAGCACCCGTAGTAACACTATAGCTTACTGTTCCGCTATCTGGCTCTGTAGCCACCAAAGTAATTGTTGGGATTGTTGAACCAGCAGGGAATGTACCTAAGTTTCCAGCGGCTGTTGTCCAAGAAGGCAATCCATTATAAGTTATACCATCTACAAATGTAGCAGTAGTATTATCTCCGTTAGTTAGTAATATATCATAATCACCAGCGGCTTTAGCTGGCGCTGTAAAAGTAATCTCAGTTTTAGAAACAACTGTAACAACAGAAGCAAGTGTACCGTCAATTTCAACAGAAGCCCCAGCTAAAAAATTTGTTCCTGTTAATGTTATTGTTTGACCCCCTACAGGATCAGCAGCTAAGTCATCGCCTGGATAAGATACGGATTCAATAGTGGGTGGCACAACCCCTGGGAGTTGCTGCCATATAGTACCATTCCAAAACTCTAGCTTCTTATCAGTAGTGTTATACCTAGAATAGCCTTGCTCTGGACTTGATGGCCTCTGTGCAGTTGTTCCACTGGGTAACTGTATAAAGTCATCCCTGTCTGGGAAGTTTAATAATCCGTCTTTTACTTTAGTTTGAGCCATGTGCTATGAATTCGTCTTTAGATGTATCGTAAAAATCTCCAACAGCTGCAAACTTGCCTCTGAAGGTTCCGTTGTAAGATGTCTGCTTCCAGTTATCCCAATTAGATAGGTGTCTACATATGTCAAGCCCTAGCTTTTCTACTTCAACACCGTTATCGTCTAGCATAGCCTCGTTTGCAATAACAATGACTTGCTCTACTATATTTTCGTTATTTAATTTTGCAAAGTGTGCCATGTCTTAAGCTGTATATGTTCCACTTCCAGTGTATGTTAATATTGTGTCTGTGCCATCGGTAGTTACGGTTGGAGAGCCCGTGGTTGTTCCGCTATACTTTGAAGTTGGCATTCTAAGGATTACTATTCCGGAACCTCCTGCGCCACCGGTTAATCCACTTTCTGGAGTAGTCCAAGCCGCAGCACCGCCGCCTCCACCGCCTGTATTTGTAGCTCCAGCATTTCCGGCTCTATCTACATTATGCCTAGATCCATTTCCTCCTCCTCCTAATCCGCCTGAGCTTATAGATGAGGTAGATCCAGTATTACCATTACCTCCCCCGCCGCCGCCAGCGAAATATGTAGGCGTGCCAGTTATTAATGACTGCAAGCCATCGCCCCCATTCCCAGCCACAATAGAGCTTCCTTGCAATCCTGATCCGCCAGCGCCGCCGCCACCACTAGCGCCGCCGCCACTATTTGATGCATTTCCAGTCCCTCCATTATTTCCTTGACCAAATATCCCAATACCCGCGGTTGTGTCATCCCTTCCGCCACCGCCGCCAGAACCTCCGTTTTGAGCAACTTCATTGGTTCCTCCAGTAAAACCGCCTCCTCCACCTGTTGATATTATTGAACCAAAAGAAGAATTTGACCCCGGATTTCTAACTGTATTTGCAGTAGCTCCACCGCTTCCAACAATAATTGGAATCAATTGACCTGGATCTGAAGAATAAGTAGCAGCTAAATAACCTCCAGCACCGCCACCACCGCCGCCAGCATGATACCCACCGCTAGGCGAAACCCCGCCCCCTGATCCGCCACCAGCAACTACCAAATAATCTATGTTGTACGCAGCAGAAACTTGAATATTAAAATTTCTTATAGCAGTTTCCCCTTCATCATCTGTTGCTGTTATAGTAAAATTTACTGTTTCAGAACTGCTATAACCAGTTAATGTTCCAGATATTTCACCAGAAGAAGACAAAGTCAATCCTGTAGGCAACGCCCCGGTTGTAACTGCATAGGTTATCGTAGACCCTGGTTCCTTTAATTCAGTAGCAACTAATTGAATTGGATTTATTGGGTTTCCACTTTGATTTAAAGCACCTAAATTACCTTCAGGTGTATCCCAAGACGGAAAGCTTTTACTAAATAATAATTTTCTATTGTATGCCATTATACTGGTTGATTAATTGTTACCCAAAACTGTGCTGGCGAAGAAGATGTGCATAAAACCTGAATTAGGTTATCCACTGTTCCATCATATATACCAGTTACAACATTAGCGGCAACAGGGAGTGTTAAAGTGTAATCCCCTGTAATCACAAGGTCTTTAACCTCTCCAATATTAAAGTTAGTAAATGTTAAAGTCGTATTAGCCCCAAGTGTTTTAGTAAATACTTGACCCGCAGAAAAATCAACCGTGTCAGCCGGGATTTCTATAGATACCGCATTTAACAAATCTTGAGCGTCTCCGAGCTGTTGTAGAGCCTTAGACTGAAGTACTATATCTTCCGATGTAGCTGTAGCCGCCGTTATCTTGGCGTCTAAGTAATTAATTACTGATGTGGTTAATGATGCTAATGTTGCCATTTGTTGTTGTTTATGATAATATTGTTGAGTAATATGTTTCTGTTAATCCTACTAATCCGTATACGGCTAATTTTCTATCTGATCCGCCGCTACCTCCAAGTGCTACACTTGCAAAAGTAATAACTTCTACCGTGTATCCATTCTGAGGAGCTGTGCTAAAACTTATTGTTGTTCCATCTAAAGTATATGTAGATTTCTCCTGATAAACACCTTGTAAGAATACAAATGTCTTATCCTTACTATCTACAGCTTGAGGTAATGTAAAGTCTGTTGTTACACCATCCCCAGTAATCAAACTACTGTTTAAAGATGTTAGATCTACAGCCTTTAAATGTACAACCTCTATCTCAACTCCGCTAGGTACATTCTCACTGAATGTTATAACGTTATCTAAGACTGAATAAGTGCTCTTAGATTGATAAACACCGTCAAAGTATACTTGAGTATTATTTTCGCTTGAAAGTGTCTGAGAAAGCGTGTATTCGCTTGTAGATCCGTTACCGGTAAATGCGTCTGTCTTTACAACAGCAGATACAGATAGCAAATGTATCACTTCAATATCTGTTCCTGAATCAGGCGCTTCGCTAAATGTAATAACACTACCAGAAGTAGTGTAGTTTGCTTTAGACTGATAAACACCGTCTATGTATACCTGTGTTTGACTTTCGCTTTGTACAGGAGAAGATAAAGTAAAAGCAACAGTTGTTCCATCGCCAGTGTACTCATTCTTTTCTACAGTTAGCGTACTTGCTGCACTACCTCCTGTAGCTAAATCCCCGTTCTTCCAATACCCTTGAGCCGCATCCCATATAAGGCCTTGACCATTCGATACGTCTTCAATATGTACATCATGCAGTTCGTGTATCCCTTCATTGCCTTGAACCCTTACAGCAATCTTACCGTTTGTAGAAGAGTTTAAAACAAATGCAGTAGCAAGCTTTACAGCCGGGGCTTCAGGTTCTGTAACCGTTAATCCCCCAGGGACCGTTGGGTCGCACCATAGAACATCTCCATCGTTAAATGCATTAGTGTTGATCTGATCCACAACACCAAAGTGCACTGCTTTACCAAACTCACCATTAGCAATAGTTTCTTCTAGTATACCTATATAGTACTTAGGTTCTACAGCACCACTAGCG
>Ga0209555_10002201_pt1 | contig 13904 bp, 13 predicted proteins | sample SaaInl85LU_5_DNA_FD_184643 | JGI IMG/M metagenome (GOLD analysis project Ga0209555, IMG submission 184643) | Marine microbial communities from expanding oxygen minimum zones in the Saanich Inlet - ESP_85LU_5_DNA (SPAdes) (version 2) | ecosystem: Environmental > Aquatic > Marine > Intertidal... | reverse complement strand
ACTTCTCTGGCGTGCATTCCTTCTACTGCAATTGGAAAGGCGCAACTTCTTGTGAAAGAAAAAGGCATTCTTGCTGGTATGGAAGTAGCTGAAGCTATTTTCAAAAAAGTAAATACGGATATTCAATTTTTTCCATTGATGAATGATGGGGAAGAAATGAGCATTGGTGATGTTGCTTTTATTGTTGAAGGGCCTTCAGCCTCTTTACTTACTGCCGAACGGTTAGTACTAAATTGTATGCAACGTATGAGCGGTATTGCCACTAAAACACACCAAATTGTTCAGTTACTTGAGGGTACAAATGCGCAAGTATTAGATACTCGAAAGACGACTCCAGGCATACGATTACTAGAGAAATGGGCAGTTAGGATTGGGGGTGGTAAAAATCATCGATTTGGCTTGTACGATATGATGATGATAAAAGATAATCATATTGACTTTGCAGGAGGAATAGAAGCCGCCATTGAAAAAGCAATTGCCTACCAGAAAGAAAAGGGATTAGATATTCCGATTGAGGTAGAAGCCAGAAATTTAGATGAAGTGAATGAAATAATGAATATTGGTAAAGTCCAACGCATTATGCTAGACAACTTCAGCTATGCCGATACACGAATTGCTGTTGAACGCATAGGAAATCTATTTGAAACAGAAGCCTCAGGAGGTATTACAGAAGAAACTATTCGAGAACATGCTCTTTGTGGTGTGGATTATATATCCGTTGGCGCATTGACACATTCAGTAAGTAGTTTGGATTTAAGTTTAAAAGCACTGTAAATGAGCCTAAAACAAAAACTTTCTTTTCTAATTAATTGGAGTAAGCATATAGTATTGCCTGGATTCAGAGGGATGAATTTATACGATGTAGCTCGTTTTTTTATAAAAGGCTTAGAAAAAGGTGCTATTACAACAAGAGCCTCCTCAATTGCCTTTAATTTCTTCTTAGCATTATTCCCAGCTCTAATTTTCTTTTTTACGCTTATCCCCTATATTCCTATTGATAATTTTCAAGAAATATTACTCCAGCTTTTAGGTGAAGTATTGCCGCCGTCTACGAATGAAATTGCCTTTGGAACGCTAAATGATATTATAAATCATCCAAGAAGTGGACTGTTATCATTTGGTTTTTTGATGGCCTTATATTTTTCTACGAATAGCATCAATTCTTTGATGGAAGCTTTCAACAGTTCTTATCATATTTCTGAAAATCGAGGAATGTGGAAACAACGGCTTATCGCTATTGGCCTAACCCTCACACTTTCAGTAATGCTGATTCTTGCAATTGCTATAATTGTATTTACTCAGTTTGCCAGTGGCTATTTTGTTGATTTAGGAATAAATTCAATTTTTCTTATCAAATTTGGTAAATGGATTACTCTACTGATATTCCTATTTTTTGGACTCTCCTTGTTGTTTCAATTTGGACCATCAAAAAAGACCTATTGGAGTTTCTTTTCTCCTGGTGCTATTTTAGCAACACTGTTCATCGTTCTTACGTCGGTGGGCTTCGGATACTACATTGATCAATTTGGCCAGTATAACAAGCTGTATGGCTCAATCGGCACACTTATTGTTATCTTGTTATGGATGTATTTCAATGCCATAGTCATGCTAATTGGCTTTGAATTAAATGCCAGTATCTTTAGCGCAAAAGAACGACAGGAATCATCGTCTTTTATCGATTTTTTCCAAAAAAAGCAAAAGAGCAACTAGAAGACCAATTGCCACGACACCCATCATTATTTTTGCAAATAACATCTTAGAAAGTAACGGTTTTGTCGCAGTCTCTTATTAGCTCGTACAAATCTTTCATAGTAGAAAGTGGACACAGTTCTGAGCTATCTTTTTTTCTAAGGTTTAGACAAGTGCCACACGCTAAAATTTGCCCCTCATTATCAATGAAGGATTGAGCTAAATCTATTATTGGAAATTTTTCGGAGTGCAACTCACCATATTCTACTCCGCTTGCTAAAAGAAAAAGACGAACATCGTCTTTTTCTTTTAGAGAGAAATTTGCCAATCGAAAAGCATTAAAAACTACTTCTGCATCCGTACTGTAAATTATTATTCCTAGTTTCATTAGTTAATTGTTAAACGAATTCCTGTATAAATTAAACGGCCCATAACTGGTGCCCATATTATAGAAGCATCAAAGTTACTACCAAATGGATCATCTCCACCAAGAATTGGGTTATCTTGTTTGTAGTTCAATAAATTCTCGCCTCCAAGATAGACGTCAAATGTTTTAAATTTCTTGGTAACTTGACTATTCATCACAAAAAACGGATCAGATACGGTTTTATTCTCTTCAATTAAAGGGTGATATGGAACTCTACTCTCGCCTATATAATTCCAAGTCGCATCGAATAACCATTTGTTGATGTGATCAGTAGAATAGGCAAAGTTAACTAATGCTCTATTTTTTGGCACTAATGGAGAAAGCATCTTTTGACCATCAAAAGTAGAGTATACTTGATTAATCTTGTACGCTAACTTTAAATCAAATCGACTAAATGGCGTGTAATTAAAATCAAACTGAATACTGTTGGAATACGATTCTCCGTCTAAATTATAAAACCTTAATTTTTTAGGGTCTTCAATATCTACAATTACTTGATTTTCAAACTCTGTTCTGTAGGCATCAACGTTAAAGGTTGCATCTCTATCAAATAGTTTGAAGCAGTGAGTAATATTAGCTCCGTAATTCCAAGCGACTTCTATCCCCAAACTATCTTGAATGTCAAACTCTCTGGAAGACGCAAAATAGGAAGTGTTTTCAGCAATTGGATTGGCTATTCGCATAGCTTTACCAGCCGATAACCTTAGCACTGTTTGTTCAGTAGGATTGTATTTTACATTCAATCTTGGTAAGTATTCAAATCCATGAGTATTGTGATAATCTCCTCTAATTCCTGCAACAAAAACAAATTTGTTTTCGGCTGCTTTGTAGCTGTATTCTGCAAACAATCCAGTGGTCAAATCTGTACGGTCAAAATTTAATGTCTCATAATTCTCAGTATATCTATCGGCATAATAACTTAAACCATATTTTAAAACATTATCTGTCGTTGAGATAAAGGTCTGGCCTATTAAGTTTAAGTATGCACTTTCTTGAAGCGCATTGTAGTCGGTAAGTCCAAATTTAATGGCCTGATCGTGTCTTCTGAACGCAGTTTGTAACCCCATACTTTTACCAATTTTATTGGGCATTTTTAAGCCTGTTTTAGTATTAAATTCTATAAGCGTATTATCTAGTATTACCTTATATGGATTAGCAATTGTCCGTACTTGTCCTCCAATTCGCTCATCCAACAAAACACGCCCAACCAAATTTACTTCAAAGACTTCAGTTTCTCTTAACCATCGATTCAGAACATTTATAGACTTAATATGCGGCATATCTAAAAAGCCATTTTCATCATTATCAACATCTTTGGAGTGATAGTTAATACTAGTGAAAAGGTTCGTTGTCCATTTTCCAGTTTTTTTGGCAAATTGAAGATTGTTTTCAAATTTACTTTCTGAATTTGTGTAAAAATTCCAAAAGATTTTGTCGGCATTTTCTGGTTTAAAATACTCTAGATTAATTTGACCAGCAAAAGATTCGAACCCATTTATAACAGAACCTGAACCTTTGATAATTTGAATGGACTCAATCCAAGTGCCTGGCACATATGTAAGTCCATACGCAGACGATAAACCGCGTATCAGCGGAACATTTTCTTGTGTTATTTGTGTGTAAACTCCATCAAGTCCTAACATTTGAATTTGTTTAGCACCTGAAACAGCATCAGAAAAAGTTACATCCACTGTTGCGTTTGTTTCAAAACTTTCTGAAAGGTTACAACATGCTGCTTTTTGTAATTCCTTGGAAGATATTTTTTGTACTTGCAAAGGATTAACCATGGACAACTCTGTTGTGTTAACCTTAGCACTTACTTCAACTTCTTTCAAATCAACAGATTCACTTAGTGCTATGTTCAAAAAGGTGAAATCCTTTACTTCCAAGCTTTTAGATTGAAAACCTATGTAAGAAATTTTTAATTTTATAGGTAAAGGATTAGCCAAGTCAAGATGGAACTTTCCATCTGATTCTGTAGTGGTTCCTAGTGTAGTATTTTCTACCACTACATTAGCTCCGATTAAGGTATTTCCATCTTCATCAACTATCTTTCCCATTAAATGTCCCTGTGCGTAAGTAATCATTACGCTAAACTGCAGGACAACAATAAACATGTATTTCATTTTGATTCTTTTTAACTGATTAAAATTAATATAACTTGTTAGATAAAATTTAACAGTTAGGAATCAAATGCGAAATACTTGAAATAATGAAAGTTGTTGAGAATATGTTTTTTGAGGAGGTAACTTATATTTAAAAATAGAATATAATGAGCTACTCCATATATCTGAGATGCTATTTAATTCTGTTGTGTAAGCTGTAATGAAATTAGGGGCTGGGAGTTTTAAACTCACAGGAGTATCAAAAGAAAATGCAACTAATTCTACTTCAAAGAAACAGCAACAGCAAGATGCCAATAAGTTGCAGTCACAATTAGATTCTTTAGTTTCAGAATCTTGCTGTGTTTTTTCTTCAGTTTCGCAACATAGAACTGCCTCTTCGCAAAACACTTCTTCAAGCTCTTCGTATTGGTTTAAACTAATTTCAGGGTTATGAATATGATTGAAAATAACAGGGATACCTATGCTTGTAGTTAAAACTACCAGACATATAAGAACATTTATGGCATGTGTTATAATCTTCACAATGTAAAGTTACAAAATTATTTTTCAAAAGTTATAAGCGTATTTTCTATGATACCAATACACTTCATTAATTCTTCTTTTGAAATCACTAAAGGAGGCGCAAAACGAATAATATTCCCATGAGTAGGCTTTGCTAATAAACCATTGTCTCTTAGTGCCATACACATATCCCAAGCTGTTGAACTATCCTCAGAATCGTTAATGACAATTGCGTTTAAAAGTCCTTTACCTCTTATCAAAGAAACGATATTCAAATGCCCTAAACGCTTATTCAGTTCAGTTCTAAAAATTTCGCCTAACTCTGTAGCATTTTCTGATAGTTTTTCTTCGACAACGACCTCAAGTGCAGCTTGTGCAACTTTACAAGCTAATGGATTTCCTCCGAATGTAGAACCGTGTTCGCCTGGCTTTATGCAAAGCATCACGTCATCGTCTGCTAAAACTGCTGAAACAGGCAAAACACCTCCTGATAATGCTTTTCCTAAAATTAAAATATCTGGACGTGCATCTTCAAAATCACAGGCTATCATTTTACCAGTTCGGGCAATACCTGTTTGTACCTCGTCGGCAATAAACAAGACGTTGTATTTTGTACATAATGCTCTAACGCCAGCCAAATATCCTTCATCAGGAACAACTACTCCAGCCTCTCCTTGAATTGGCTCTACCATAAAAGCACATACATTTGGGTCTTTTAACTCGGTTTCTAAAGCCTCTAAGTCGTTGTATGGGATTAAATCATAGCCTGGCATGAAAGGTCCAAAACCTTTGTATGAAGTTGGGTCATCAGAACTTGAAATAGCCGCTAGTGTACGCCCCCAGAAATTACCATTAGCAAAAATGATTCTGGCTTTATTTTCAGCGATGCCTTTTTTCATATAGCCCCACTTACGCGCCAATTTGTTTGCTGTTTCGCCACCTTCAACGCCTGTATTCATCGGCAGCACTTTGTCGTATCCAAACAAATCTGTCATGAACTTTTCGTACTGACCTAAAATATTATTGTGAAAGGCCCTTGATGTTAGTGTCAAGGTTGAAGCTTGATCAGTTAAAGCTTTGATAATTTTTGGGTGACAATGCCCTTGATTTACTGCTGAATATGCCGAAAGAAAATCAAAATACTTCTTCCCTTCCACATCCCACACATAAACGCCTTCTCCTTTAGAGAGCACTACAGGTAACGGGTGGTAGTTGTGAGCACCGTATTTTTCTTCTATTTCAATAAGTTCTTGTGAGCTATACATATCTTTAATTTTGAGCTACAAATTTAGAAAAATGTATTTGGTTGCAGAATAAATCAGTGTTTTAATATTCTATATTTGCGGCATGGGAAGAAAAAAGAAAAAGATACTACTAGAAAATGTACTTATAGCTGATGCTGGAGCAAAAGGCAAATCCATTAGTCGGCTCGAAAATGGACTCGTTCTTTTTGTTGAAGGTGCAGTTCCTGGTGATGTTTGTGATGTATTGGTTCACAAAAAACGTCGGTCATTTTTAGAAGGAAAACCCGTGAAGTTTCACTCTTACTCTGAAAAACGAAGAGAAGCTAAATGCGAACATTTTGGATTGTGTGGCGGTTGCAAATGGCAATTTATGGCCTATGAACATCAGTTAGATTACAAACAAAAAGAAGTAGTCGATGCACTAAGTAGAATTGGCGGCATTGAATTACCAGAAGTCTCTCCTATTTTGAAATGTGAAAATGAGTTTAACTACCGAAATAAAATGGATTTCGCATTTACTAACAGACGCTGGATTACTGATGAAGAAAGTAAAAATGGTGAAGAGATAAAAGACCGCAACGGCGCTGGCTTTAGAGTCGCTGGATTTTGGGATAAGGTAATAAACCTCAACGAGTGTCACCTACAAGCTGAGCCTTCCAATGCCATTCGTAAAGCAGCCAGAGATTATGCTATTAAACACAAACTAGACTTTTTTGATATTGCTGAAAAGGAAGGATTTTTAAGAGCCCTGACCTTAAGAATGAGCAGTACAGGTGAAATAATGGCACTTTTTCAATTTTTTTATGAAGATAAAGCAAAAAGAGAAGGTCTTTTGAACTACATACATGAACAGTTTCCTGAAATTACTTCCCTTCTATACACTATTAACGATAAAGGAAATGAAAGTATTTTTGACTTAAACATTATAACCTATGCTGGAGAAGATTGTATTTATGAAGAAATGGAAGGCTTAAAATTCAAAATTGGTCCTAAATCGTTTTATCAAACAAATTCTAAACAAGCCTATGAGCTGTATAAAGTAGCGAGAGATTTTGCTGACATACAAAAAGATGATATCGTTTATGACTTGTACACTGGTACAGGAACTATCGCACAATTTGTTTCCAAAAATGCTTTGAAAGTAATTGGTGTAGAATCTGTTCCTGAGGCAATTGAAGCTGCTAAAGAAAATGCTAAAAATAATGGCATCGACAACTGCAAATTTTATGTAGGTGATATGAAAGAGGTGTTCACCGAAAACTTTATTCGTTCAAATGGCCGACCAGATGTCGTTATTACCGACCCTCCTAGAGACGGTATGCATAAGAATGTGATTGGTCAATTATTGGATGTAGGGGCAAAGAAAATTGTATATGTCAGTTGCAACCCCGCTACTCAAGCTCGAGATTTAGCACTAATGACCGAACATTATACCGTTACGAAAGTTCAACCTGTTGATATGTTTCCACAAACCTATCATGTAGAAAATGTTGTATTACTAGAAAGAAAATAAATGCTTGATAAAGAATTTTGGGATAATCGCTATAAATCTGAACAAACAGGCTGGGATATTGGCTATCCATCTACACCAATTAAGGCGTTTTTTGATGGCTTCAACAACAAAAGTGTTAGCATACTAATTCCTGGTTGTGGAAGAAGTTATGAAGCCGAATATTTATTCTCTATTGGATTTAAGAATATTCACGTCTTAGATATATCGCCAACTGCTCTGAATGAATTTTCAGCTCGATCGACTAACTTTCCTGAAAATCAATTAATTGAAGGTGACTTTTTTAATCATTCTGGAAAATACGATATCATTTTAGAGCAAACGTTCTTTTGCGCTATAGACCCTGACTTAAGGCCTTCTTATGTTGAGCATTGCCACAGTTTATTAAATGATGCTGGACAAATTGTTGGTTTACTTTTTTCTGAAGAATTAAATAACGACAAACCCCCATTTGGTGGAAGCGAAGAAGAGTATGTGTCTTTATTCTCTTCACGCTTTAATATTCAAACCATGGAAATTGCTAAAAATTCAATTCCTCAACGTGCAGGCAGGGAATTTTTTATCACTTTTCAAAAGAAGAATGTGTAAATTAGCGATATGAAAATGAGTTCCTCAAATACATTAGTTTTAAACGCCCAGCAGATTGAACAAAAATTGCGCCGCATGGCATGGCAAATTTTTGAAAAAAATCATCTTGAAAAAGAAATTATTATTGCTGGAATAAGTCCTCAAGGTGCGATAGTATCGCAACGTCTTTGTCAATTTTTAATGGAAATATCTTCGGTTAAAGTTGAAGTTATTGAAGTAAAACTCAACAAAGACAACCCTCTATCAGAAGAAATAAAAGTCAGTGCTCACAGTAAGCTAAACAATAAAGTTGTTGTTCTAGTAGATGATGTTCTGAATTCTGGAAAAACCCTAATGTATGCTGCGCAATACTTTATAAATCAACCTTTAAAAAAGTTAATGACGACCGTTTTAATTGATAGAAACTATAAACGATTCCCTATCAAAGCCGATATTGTAGGCTTATCTTTGGCAACTACTCTTCAAGAACATGTAAGTGTAGAATTTGGAGAAACGGAAGCCGTTTTTCTCAATTAAATCGTCATAGAAAATACCGCCTTTTCAGGCTGATTTCTCAAAAGGTGTAGATCAAAAGCCATGCATACATTTCTAACAAATGGTATCCCTTTTTCGACTACAATCAATTTATTATTACTAACTGTAATCAGTCCGTCGTTTACCATTTCCTGCAAATGCGAAATTGTATTTTCCAAGCCCTCAAAACGCATCTTTGACTCTACCCATGACGTCTCAAAGTGACACATAATATTCAAAATATGCTTTCTTATCACTTTGTCTTCTTCACTAAGAATATGCCCTCTAAAAAATGGAAATTGACCAGCGTTTACGCATTCTTCATATTCTTTTACATTTTTAATATTTTGGGCAAAACCTCCCCAACTGTCGCCAATGGAAGACATTCCCAAACCAATCATCAATTGCGTTTTATTTGTGGTATAGCCCATAAAATTTCTATGCAATGTTTTTTCGAAAGTAGACTGGTATAAACTATCGGTTTTTAATGCAAAATGATCCATGCCAATTTCTTCATAACCCAAATCTTTAAAAGCTGATTTTGCAGTCTCGTAGAGTATCCTTTTCTCATCAGCTTTTGGTAAATCTTTTTCATCAAAGCCTCTTTGCCCTACTCCTTTAATCCAAGGTACATGGGCGTAACTGTAAAGAGAGATTCTATCTGGCATAAGAGCAGCCGTTTTTTTGATACTATCCTTAATATTTTCAAGTGTCTGAAAAGGTAAACCAAATACGAGGTCATGACTAAGTGAGGTATAGCCTATCTCTTTTGACCAATTACTTACTTTTTCGACTTGCTCAAAAGATTGTATACGATTAATGGCTTTCTGAACCTTCTCTCCATAATCTTGAATACCAAAGCTTAATCGCCTAAATCCTAAGTCAAATAAGGTGTGTAGCTGTTCTTTAGTACTGTTATTGGGGTGGGCTTCAAAACTCAATTCGTGTGTAGATGCCAAAGATGACATACTCAAAATACCATTTATCAATCTTTTTAGATTCTCACTAGAAAAAAAAGTCGGCGTTCCCCCACCTAAATGCATCTCTTTAATGCAGGGTACTTCTTCTAAAAAATCAACATAAAGTTTCCATTCTTGTAGTACAGCGTCAATGTAACTGTCCTCTACCTCGTGTCGCTTTGTAATGTACTTGTGACAAGCACAAAATGTGCATAGACTCTCGCAGAATGGCAAATGAATATATATGCTTATTCCCAATGACCTACTTTTCTGAAAAGTAAGCTTCAATTCTTTTAAATAAGAATCAGTCGAAAAGCTAGAATTATCCCAATAAGGAACGGTCGGATATGAAGTGTATCTAGGACCAGCTTGGTTATATTTAGAAATTAAAGATTGTCGCACAATGTAATGCGCAAAAATCAGAAAGTAAAATTCAAATGAATATGATTAAAATCATGTTCTCTTGAGCATTTCTGTATGTGGAATCCCATCTTCTAAGTATTCTTTTCCTGTAGATTTAAAGCCAAATTTTTGATAAAATGGTAATAAATGTGTCTGAGCAGAAATTCGGTTATTGCTTGTGCCAAATACTTTAACAGAGTAGTTAATTCCTTCATTCATTAAAGCGATACCTAGCCCCTTACCTCTATAAGTCGGAGCGGTTACTATACGACCAAAAGACATTTCTTCATAACTTATTCCAGGCTTCACCAGTCGAAGATAGGCTGCTAAAGAATTATGCGCGTAAGCCATGAGGTGATATGAATCTTTATCCTTTTCATCAGCATCTAGATAAGGACAGTTTTGCTCAACAACGAAAACCTCTTGACGCAATACCATTATGTCGTGTAATTCCGACTTTGTTAAATCGTCATATGATTTGAATCTCCACTCAATATACATTAGGTAAATGTAGAAAAAAAATAAATTCTCAAAAATATTTTAGGTAAAGCTAAAAATAATACGAAATAAAATATTTACATTTGCGAAATGACTACTTTAGCAGAAGAAAATTATTTAAAAGCAATATTAAAATTATCCAATTATAAATTGGAAAATGTGTCAACCAATGCTATTGCCAAAGAGCTAAACACCAAAGCATCGTCGGTTACTGAAATGATTAAAAAATTAACCGACAAAAAGCTAGTCAATTATCAAAAATACAAAGGAGTTTATCTCAGTGAGAACGGTTATAAAACAGCCATTGACATTGTGAGAAAACATCGTCTTTGGGAGTGTTTTTTAGTCAGTAAACTTGAATTCGATTGGGATGAAGTCCATGACGTTGCTGAACAACTTGAACACATTAAATCATCAAAACTAATCAACTCCCTTGATTCATTTTTAGGAAAACCTAAAATAGACCCTCACGGGGAACCCATTCCAGACATAAATGGCTTGTTTCCAAAATCTGATGCTTTACCATTGATTCAATTCCCAGAACATTCAAAAGGGGAAATTGTTGGCGTTACCAACGATAACCCTTCATTGTTAAAGTATTTGAATTCACTTTCAATTACCATTGGAAGCACATTACTCATCTCTAGAAAAATAGAATTTGACAATTCTCTAGAAATACAAGTTAATAACTCCAAAAGCCACATTAGTCATGAAGTGGCAAAAACGCTTTTAATTAAAGAATTATGATAAATGAATTTTATAGTTGGTTTGTAATTCAACACCCCATTCTTCAAGCTTTACTAGCAGGGCTTTTTACATGGGGACTAACAGCCGCTGGAGCTGCATTGGTTGTGTTTTTTAATAAGTCAAACAGAAAATTACTAGACACCTCATTAGGCTTTACAGGAGGCGTTATGATTGCAGCCAGTTTTTGGTCGTTATTATCACCAGCAATCAGCTATGTTGAAATGCAAAACGAGATGGGCACCTCCAACCTACCCTCCTGGTTCCCTCCAGCTGTAGGCTTTTTTATGGGTGCTTTATTTTTATACTCCCTAGATAAAATCATTCCACACTTACACTTATTTAAAAAAGTAGAAGAAGCTGAGGGCTATCCTACAAAATGGAAAAAAACCATTCTTTTGGTATTAGCTATTGCCCTACACAACATCCCTGAAGGATTAGCTGTTGGCGTTGCTTTTGGCGCAATTGCGCATGGTATTCCTGGTTTTGAAATTGGTGCTGCTATAGCGCTGGCAATCGGAATTGGAATTCAGAATTTTCCTGAGGGATTTGCTGTTTCTATACCCTTAAGGCGACAAGGTGTTAGTCGATGGAAAAGCTGGAAATGGGGTCAGCTTTCTGCTATCGTTGAGCCAATATTTGCAGTTATCGGAGCTGTTGCTGTAATGTACACCTTACCAATCCTTCCATACGCCCTAGCATTTGCTGCTGGAGCAATGATTTTTATTGTAGTGGAAGAAGTTATCCCTGAAAGTCAAAGTGGTGGTAATACTGACTTGGCTACTATGGGCTTAATTGCCGGATTTATAGTGATGATGATACTGGATGTATCGCTAGGATAAAATCCGTAACTTCGCCTTCTTATGAAATCGGTGAATATCCAAAATAAAAAAGCACGTTTCGAGTACGAATTACTGGATAAATACGTGGCAGGCTTGCAACTTACAGGAACGGAAATAAAATCCATTCGTGAAAGCAAAGCTACTATTACCGATTCCTTTTGTTCATTTAAAGCTGATGAACTCTTTATTACAGGCATGCATATTGAAGAATATGCCTTTGGAAACTATTCCAATCACCTACCAAAACGCGAAAGAAAACTTTTACTAAATCGTCAAGAATTAGAAAAAATTCAAAAGAAAATGAAAGATGTAGGGCTCACCATTGTTCCACTTCGATTATTCTTAAGCGAGAAAGGCTGGGCAAAACTAGAAATTGCTGTAGCTAAAGGTAAAAAGCTACACGACAAACGTAACACCCTAAAAGACAGGGATGTACAAAGAGATATAGACAGAGCTAAAAAATAAAAAAAGCCCCTCAAAAAGAGGGGCTTCACTAACTAAAGAAATTAATAAGAGTTTACTTATCTTCCTTTACTTCTTCAAAGTCTACGTCTGTAACATCATCGGCACCACCACCCTCAGCGTTTGGCTGAGCAGCACCATCGGCACCTTGTTGCTCTTGAGTAGCTTTATACATTTCTTCAGAAGCAGCAGTCCAAGCAGTATTGATAGTTTCCATAGCGGCATCAATTGCGGCTAGATCTTTGCTTTCATGCGCTTTTTTCAAACCTTCCAAAGCATCTTCAATAGGCTTTTTCTTATCCTCTGATAACTTTTCGCCATACTCTTTAAGTTGCTTTTCAGTTTGGAAAATCATAGCATCAGCAGCATTGACTTTTTCAACTTGCTCTTTTGCTTGCTTATCGGCATCGGCATTGGCTTCAGCTTCTTTCTTCATTCTTTCAATTTCTTCATCTGAAAGTCCTGAAGACGCTTCAATTTTAATGTTTTGCTCCTTACCTGTTGCTTTGTCTTTAGCAGACACGTTTAAGATTCCGTTTGCATCGATATCAAAAGTCACCTCAATCTGAGGTACTCCTCGTGGTGCTGGCGGAATATCAGATAATTGAAAACGTCCGATAGTTTTATTATCCGCAGACATTGGTCTTTCACCTTGTAAAACATGAATATCAACCGCAGGTTGGTTATCCGCCGCCGTAGAAAACACTTCTGATTTCTTTGTTGGAATAGTGGTGTTAGACTCAATAAGTTTTGTCATCACGCCACCCATAGTTTCAATCCCTAAAGACAATGGCGTTACGTCAAGTAATAAAACGTCTTTTACATCACCTGTAAGTACTCCACCTTGAATGGCTGCACCAATAGCTACAACTTCGTCAGGATTTACTCCTTTAGATGGTTCTTTACCAAAGAAATCCTTGACGATATTTTGAATCGCTGGAATTCGTGTTGAACCACCAACCAAAATTACTTCGTCAATATCGCTAGCTGACATTCCCGCATCTTTTAAAGCTTGTTTGCATGGCTCTATTGTTGCCTGAATCAATTGATCAGCTAATTTTTCAAATTGAGCTTTTGATAATGTTCTAACCAAGTGCTTAGGACCTGAAGCCGTTGCTGTAATATATGGCAAATTGATTTCTGTTTGAGAACTTGAAGACAGCTCAACTTTAGCTTTTTCAGCAGCTTCTTTTAAACGCTGTAAAGCCATTGGGTCTTGTCTTAAATCAATGTTTTCATCAGATTTAAATTCTTCCGCCATCCAGTCAATCAATACTTGGTCAAAATCGTCACCACCTAGATGTGTGTCACCATTGGTTGATTTTACTTCAAATACGCCATCACCAAGCTCAAGAACAGAGATATCAAAGGTACCACCACCCAAATCAAAGACAGCAAT
>Ga0209555_10002198_pt1 | contig 13912 bp, 12 predicted proteins | sample SaaInl85LU_5_DNA_FD_184643 | JGI IMG/M metagenome (GOLD analysis project Ga0209555, IMG submission 184643) | Marine microbial communities from expanding oxygen minimum zones in the Saanich Inlet - ESP_85LU_5_DNA (SPAdes) (version 2) | ecosystem: Environmental > Aquatic > Marine > Intertidal... | reverse complement strand
GCACTTAAAAAAGTATCACCAGTAGAAAGTTTTAATTTTTGGGCGATTGCACTTCCAATGACTACTTCAAAGTTTTTATCAGTAATTCGGCCTGTTTCTATTGTTGCTTTGTAAAGCCTCATAAAGTCTTCTGTTTTTGTTCCAATAATTCGATAGCCTTTGTAATTGTCTCCATACGAAATAGGAACAGCGCTTTTAATCAATGGATTTTTACTAATTTTTTGAGCATTCGTAAAGGAAATATTTCCTGTAGGATTGTCTAAATGCAGCACAGAAGATAAGACCAACTGTAACGGACTACCTTTGGCTCCAATAACCAAATCAATATCACCTAGATTGTTGGTTATTTGATATTCAAAAGAATTTTTTAATTGTTTGATACCCAATAAAAGTGAACTGCTTAGTGCCAAAATGAAGATACTTACTATTGTGTAAGACAGTTTTGCTTTTATATTTTTTAGTGTAATCTTCCAGATGTTCATAAAACAATTGAATTTTGAAAGAATGGTTTTATTCTATTGTCATGCGTAATTACAATTAAATTGGCATTGTTTTGTTGTGCTTGTTTTTTAAGTAACTCAATTACCAAAGTACAATTTTTATCATCTAAACTCGATGTTGGTTCGTCTGCTAAAATCAATTTAGGGTTGTGAACCACAGCCATGGCAATGCCTAAACGTTGCAATTGACCTTCACTTAGTGTTTTTGGATTGCTGTTTTTGTGTTCAAAAAGGCCTAACTCTTTTAGTAAATCGTCAATGGCAGATTTGTCCACTTTTTTCTTGCTTAAAAACAAACGTGCTTGTAAATTTTCAACTACAGTTAACGATTGAATGGCATGTTTTTTTTGAAAAACAAGTCCAATATGTTGACCTCTATATAAATCAAGTTTATTGTTAGAAAGCGTGTTTAATTGTATTTTATCAATTGTTATAGAACCATGTAAAGGTTTTACTAATCCTGCTAACAAATGTAATAAAGTGGTTTTTCCAATTCCGGATTGTCCTAAAATTAACAAATCTTCATTAGCTTTTACGTTTAAATCTGGAAAATTAAAAGTTTGTTCTCCCTTGTTGTAACGAAATGTAAGACGTTTTGTTTGTATCATACAATATCAAAAGTATTGGCACTGCTACAAATTTACTGTATTTATTGACGTTGCTTTGTAAGAAAAAGATAAGTTGTTGTTAATGTTACGAGATGCTTGGCATTTCTCTTAGTTCAATTTCAATTATCTTTGACCACGAAAACCACAAACAAACCAATGGCAGTTCAAGATACTGTAACGTATACCTATAAAGATATCTTTTCGTTGAGTACTGTTGCTTTTGACAAAGCATGTACTATAGACCATTCTGTTCTACAGCATGCTTATTCTATTTATTGGATTCAAGAGGGAAAAGGGACTTATACTATCGATTTTCAACAGTACACGTTTGAAGATAACGTGTTGTTTTTTCTCTCTCCGGGACAAGTATTTACAGTAGATTCAGAAGAGATTAAAATTGCCTATAAATTTACTTTTGTAACAGATTTTTACTGTATACAAACTCATGACAAAGAAGTAGCCTGTAACGGAGTTTTATTTAATAACGTGTATGAAACCCCCTTTGTAAAGCCTTGTGAAAAAGACATCAAGAAGCTTCAATTTATTTTAGAAAGTTTGATAGACGAATTTAAACAAAGTGAGATTGCACAATACGATATGTTACAATCGTACTTAAAACAATTTATGATTTCTGCAGTTCGAGTAAAAAAAGAGAATAATACAATTAAAGAAGGTATAGAAACGCGTCTTTTTAAAGACTTTAGCATGCTTGTAGAGCAAAATTTTAGAAATTTACATTCGGTCACAGACTATGCAAATAGGTTGGGAGTATCTCCAAAATCTATAAGTAAACATTTTCAAAAGATTGGTAGCAAAACGCCATTAGATTTTATTAAAATTCGAATAACGCTAGAAGCGAAACGATTACTTATTTATACTGATAAGACTGTAAAAGAAATTGCGTTTGAACTAGGTTTTAATGATCCTGCGTATTTTACACGTTTTTTTACAAAGGCTACAAAGCAATCTCCACTTCAATTTAAAAAAACATACTAAGTTTTATTTTTTAGAGCAAGTCTTTGCAATTCCTTTTCGTCATTTACAAAGTCAGGCTTTCTCAACTCGCTTTAAAATCTAGAAATTTCTTTTCGGGTTTTCAAGAGCTCAAACAAATTGTTCAATCCTTCATGCAGGGCTAAGGTCTTGTAAATACTTTTACTACAAATATTCTTTATTAACACAGTTCATAAACACCCTTTTTTTGGTTTTAGTAGACTGTCCAAACAGTAGGAACCTTTGTCCATTTTTAAACCTTGATGTTGGTTGCATCTTTGCAGTGTCAATTACAAGTAACAACATACCTAAAATAAAAAGGAATCTAAAAATCAAATAAAATGGAAATACAAATTGAACAAACAGACGCAAAAAATATTCTAGAAAATAACCCAAATGTATTGTTTGACTTTTATGCAGATTGGTGTGCCCCATGTCAAACATTATTGCCAACCATTCACAAGTTAGCAGACGAATTAAAAGATGATGTGGTGATTAAAAAAATAAATGTAGATCATAATCAAGAATTGGCAGCACAATTTAGTATTAGAAACATACCTACACTTATTTTCTTTAAAGATGGTCAACCTATAGAGAGGCACACAGGCTTAATAACAGAACGTAATTTAAGACAGAAAATAAACAAACTGAATTCATAAAAAAAGGGCTGTCGAAGGCAAAGGAACTTTTGTTCATTTTTAGACCCTTATCTCAGTTTCATCTTTGCAGTGTCAAACGATAGTTTTAGTAAAAATTAAAAACAGAAATTATGAAAAATACAGAAAATACACAGTACCCAAATTGCTGGGGTTATTACGAGCATAACGAAGAAAATAACAATGCATCTCTTAACGAGTACAACAACATTTAAATAATTAATAAAAATCAAAATTATGAGCACATTTAATGTACCTACAAAAGAAGAAGTTTCAGAAAACAATCAAGCTATCTTCACTCAATTAGAAAAAGGGTTAGGATTCGTACCCAATTTATATGCTTCTTTCGCGCACAGTGAAACAGCATTGGGTAACTTTTTAGCTTTTGGAAATTCAAAAACTAGTTTTTCAGCAAAAGAAAAAGAAGTAATCAACTTAGCAGTAAGCCAAGTTAACGAATGTGTGTACTGCTTATCTGCACACACAGCAATAGGGAAAATGAATGGTTTTTCTGAAGAGCAAATTTTAGACTTAAGGAGAGGAGTTGCTCCATTTAATGAGAAATTAGATGCCCTAGCAAGATTTGCAAGAAGTGTAGCCATTAATAGAGGAGCTGCTAGCCAAGAAAGTATTGATGCATTTTATAATGCAGGGTATACAAAAGGAAATTTAGCAGACGCTATTTTAGTAATAGGGGAAATTACCATTACAAACTATTTCCACAGAGCAACAGAAGTACCTGTAGATTTTCCAGTAGCACAATCTTTAGAATTGGCAACGTTCTAATAAAAATAATACAAAAGTAAACTTTAAATAAGTAGCCTTAATAAAAGCAGAATGCACACTTATTTCGAAGTAAAAGTAGTTAAGGTTAATTTGAAATACGCTAGGAAAATTTTCTAGCGTATTTTTTTTGAATGTGTTTCCCGTATCCTTAGAAAGATTTCAAACCCTTTGGAAGGGCGGTAAAATCTACCATTCTAATTTAACCTGTAATTAATGTAAAGAGAAACGGATTGTTTTGGAGTAACATTACCCTCAAATAAATCGTGTTGAATGGGTAAGGTATAATTACCTCCAATAATAAATTTATTAAATAAAAATTCAGTACCAAGAGACGCATTATATATAGTGCCATTCGTATTCTCAAGCGTTTCTCCAAATTGTGTTATGTTGTCATAAAAGTTTCCAGCAACACCAATAAAAGGCATAATATTGAAATTATTTTTTGGTATGGTGTAGAAAAAATTACTTGAAAAACTAAATTGGTTTCCAAAACGATATTCGTTTTTATTTTCTCCTTTTGCGTAATAGGTAAGGTTGGTATTGATTCCAAATGTATCTCCGGTGTAGCTGTGCACAGCAGATACAATGCCGTCTAAACTTCCTGTACCTAATTGAAAACCTGGATTTATACGATCTGATAAAACCTGTTCAAAAGTACCCGTGGGTAATTTTGTACCTAAGCCAAATTCAATTGTATGTCTAGTAGGTATTTTTGAAACGCTTGTATGGTTTTTATTCGCTTCTTTTCTTTGTTTTTTATAAAAAGGAATTTTAAACCAACCAATCAAGGTTGCATCTCCAATACCATTTACGTGTTCATTGCTATGGGTAAATTTTCGTTTTAAATTCTGGTATGGTAAAATAGCACTCAAATAAAATCTTTCAGATATCGAAATTCTTCCCCAAATCTGATAAGTATTGAAGTGCTCTGTGCTTTTGGGAGAATTTTTAAAAATACCAGCTTTAGAAACAAACCTTTGATATAGGTAACGCGTACCAATAAAAGAGATATTATTTAATGTGTTTTGTCCTAAACTTCCACTGCTCGAAGCGCAACTACATAAATCGCAATCAAGTGTATTTAGAACAGGTGGTCTGTGGGGGGTTGTATTTGCAATACCATTTACAAACCAAAATAAAAGTATGATATGAATGCTGTTTTTAAAATTCTGCAAAACGTTTGTCATTTAAGTATTCGTAATCTGTGAGTGTTTGTAAAAAAGCAATAATTTGGGCTTTTTCAAGTTTAGTTAAGTCAATGCCAAAGCTGCCATCAGCGTTGATCAGTGAAGGATCTATAACCCCTCCATTTTCAGTCATTCCATCCGTATAAAAATCAAGTACACTCTCTAGTGTTCTAAAACGACCGTCGTGCATGTACGGAAAGGTAACTGCTATATTTCGTAAACTCGGCACTCTAAATTTGTAAAAATCTTCAGCAGCTCCTGTAACTCGTTTTCTACCTTCTTCTTCTGTTGCAAACTTTGGGTTTACAGGAATTCCGTTATTTCGATAGGTTTTGTCAGTAAATAATGCACCTGAATGACAAGAAGCACATTTGTTTTTAAAAACCTGAAAACCTTTAGCTTCTGTTTCTGTAAAACTTGTGTTTTCTTCACTTCTAATTACTTTGTCATATTTGGAGTTTGCAGAAATTTGGGTTAGTATAAACTGAGCTAAAGCTTTTAAAATCCGTTCAGAAGTAACTTCAGCATCACCAAAAGCATTGCTAAACAAAGTATTGTATTCTTTTTCTACAGCAATTTTTTGAACGATAGAAGCTAAAGTTTCGCCCATTTCAAATTCGCTTGTAATCGGTATGATAGGTTGTAAGTCTAAATGAATGGAAGCCCCATCCCAACCAAATTCTGAAAAGAAAGCTAAATTTTGAGTTGGTTGCGCATTTCTAAACCCTTCATTGCCATTAATTCCATGACTTATTGTGTGCCCATGATGTGTAAAACCAGAAGCTTGTTCGTGGCAAAACCCACAAGAAATAATATTGTCTTTTGCCAACTTTCCCTCGTAAAACAGTTTTTTTCCTAATGCAATACCTTCTTCTGTTAAGGTGTTGTTTTCAAAGTTGTACGCTACTTCTGGAAAATTATTAGGAACTTCTAAATTTACAGGGGTTGGCACAGGAATATATGCTTCCTCTTCTCCACAAGAGCTTATCAGAGAAAGACCAATTAATATGAAAAGTATTTGTTTCATAAGCATTGTATTAATAGTTGTTCAATTAGTTGTGCACATGATGTACGCTAAACATTTGCTGAACATTTTCAGCTATTTGAGGTGATTTTATTGCGTCTACATGAATTTCAGCAGCATCTTCTAATAAAAAAGCTGTTGTTCCATTCAATACCGTTGCAATATTAGCAACAATATGAACAGATGGTTTAGCCTCTTCTCTAACTTTTATGCTGTTTGGAAAAGCTAATGACACTTCTTTGTAATTGTCTAATTGAGAACCATGGCTACCCATGTGAAAAGCAAAAGCAGTTGCGGTAGTTATTGTTGAGGAGGTGTAATCTCCTTCAAAACGAAAAAACCTGTACCCAGCTTGCCAACTCCACATCATGCCCATTTCTTGGGCTTTTGCTAACAATGTGCCTTGCCCATCTGCACCTTTTGAGTAGGTTTCTTGGTCTACTCCAATACCAAAAGTTATCTTTTTATAAGATCCAGCAGGAATGTTATATAAATTAACTTTTTGAGAAGCTGTATCAGCTTCATCTATGATAAAGAAGGCATCCTCTTTTGGGTAAGTAAATACATTACCGTTGTTATCTTCTAAAGAAATATTACTAACGATGTATTTTATAGTAGAAATTTTTACTTGTTCTGATCCTACGGCGTCATAGCTTGTCGTGTTTAAGAGAAGATCATTGTCATTGTATGAATTGTCAAACTTCAACTCAATAGTTCCCTCTATGTCTGATACCTCGTCTTCAATGTTAGCAATACATGATAGCATTTGTGTTGCTAATGTAATTATTGTGATGTATTTTAAAAATGTCATTCTAGTTGTTTTTTTGTATGAGTAATTTGAGTGCAAAAGCACAAAGGTTGATAGTCAAATTTTAATTTGACTATTGCTTGTTAATGTCTTTTACAAAGACATTTTTTAACTATTTATACAAAAAAATCGGGAGGTTGTTCGTCTTTACAAACGAGTAGTACTTGGTGAATTGTAAAAGCCTTACAGTTGTTGTTTACTTTTTCTTTGATTACTTTTTCTTTGCAATTGAATTTGAATATATCTTCTTGAAATACTGGAAAAAACGCTTCTACAACTGAATTTACAATAGCTGTATCTTCTGTGTTTTTTGTTTGCAGTGTAATTTTTTTAGCCAAATGACATTTTCCGTTACACTGGAGTTTTGGTTCGTCTTTATTTATGCAATATTTTTCTACGATAGCATCGATGTTACATTCGTAATAGATAATGTATGATAAGTGGTAGATTGGCCTAAAAGCCAACGTTAAAAAAAGTACTATGCAGAAAAGTTTTTTCAATAAAAAATTTTCTGCAAATATAACTTAGAAAGAATCAACTAAAAATTTTTTCTATTCGAAATAGAAAATTAGCCGTATTTTTGTGGGATATCTCTCTTAGATGCTAAACTATTACACGTATTTACATGAAGATTCAAAAGAATGGGTAACCTTTGTTCATGGAGCAGGAGGTAGTAGTAGTATTTGGTACAAACAACTTCGTGATTTTAAAAAAAAATTTAACGTTTTAATTTTAGATTTACGAGGTCACGGAAATAGCAAACCTTCATTAAAAGATGCTTTCAAAGTACAATATACTTTTGAATCTATTACTCAAGATATCGTTGAGGTAGTTGATTTTTTAAGCATCAAAACATCACATTTTGTTGGCATTTCTTTAGGAACAATTTTAATTAGAAATCTTGCTGAAAAAAGACCCGATCTGGTAAAGAGCATGATTATGGGAGGAGCAATTTTAAAAATGAATTTTCGCTCTCAGGTTTTAATGAAATTAGGAAATACATTTAAGTCTGTTGTGCCTTATATGCTTTTGTATAAGTTGTTTGCTTTTATAATTATGCCCAAAAAGAATCACAAAAAGTCAAGATTACTCTTTGTGAACGAAGCAAAAAAACTATACCAAAAAGAGTTTATTAGATGGTTTAAGTTAACTTCAGAAATTAATCCATTGTTGCGTTTTTTTAGAGCAAAAGATATTGAAATACCAACGTTATATATTATGGGCTCAGAAGATCATCTGTTTTTGCCATCTATAAAACAAATGGTCAACAAACACATCCAATCAACCTTGCATATTATAGAGAATTGTGGTCATGTAGTAAATGTGGAGAAGTCAGAAACCTTTAATGCAGAAAGTATCGGTTTTATTTTAGCAGCACTGATTTGATTTTTTTTTTATTGCGAATATTGAAGCAACTAAATTTTAAAAATATGCAGCGTTAGAGTAGGGCTTTTTAAACTCACGTTTTTCAACTCACCAAATCTAGTAGGATGGTATCTTGGGTAAAAATCTCTATTTTGTACTCAAATAAAATTCTTCGTAAGTTTCTAAAAGGTTCATCAAGGCACTTATTAAATCTTTAGTTTCTAAAAGTAAACTAAAGTATAACGTTGTATTTTTTGGACTTGATTCGTCTGTTCTAATTCTTGTAACTTGTTTTTCTATAGATTTAGAAACATCGTTTAACAATTTGCGTTTTGCAATTAAAATATCATTCAATTCATCGTAACTTCTTTCTTTAAAAACACTTCCTATGGAAACTAATAAATCAGCCAATTGATTGTTAATTTCTTTTAAATCTTTGAGCTGTCCTTTTTTTAAGTTTTTATGATTGTTGTTTACATGCTTAAAGGTAGCACTAGAAATATAGCTGATCGATTGTGCAGCATCTTGCAGATAACCCAATACCAGAATATAGAATCTACTGGCTTGAACAGAGTCTTCTTCTAAAGATTTAATAAAATAGAAAACACCATCTTTTAAACCATCAATTTCATCGTTTAGTTTTGCAACGTGTTTGTCTGTTTTTCGTAATTTATTCAAATCTTGATTTGCCAAATCATTAACAACACTAGTATACAATTTATTTATTCTGTAAGCAACTCCAGAGATGTGATCTGCACTTTCTTCTATGACTCCATTTACGCTTATAGATTCAGAACGCTGGATGTAATCTTTCTTTTTAGACTCACTGTTTTTCTTTCTGTGGTTTATTGTATTTCTTGAAATTAGAAACGCTACAACAATTAACTGAATGGGAATCATTACAATAGACCAACTAATTAAGTATGCTACAATTCCAGCAGCAATAAAAGCAGTAATAGCGGTTAAAAACCATCCGCCAATGACGTTAAGTACACCGGCAACTCGATATACTGCACTTTCACGACCCCAAGCTCTATCGGCTAAGGAAGTACCCATGGCAACCATGAAGGTAACATAGGTTGTCGATAATGGCAATTTCATAGAGGTAGCAATTGATATTAAAACACTTGCCATAATTAAGTTTACAGAAGCTCTAACGAGGTCGAAAGCAGGCATTTCAAAAGTTTTGTCTCTAGGCAGTTTTACAACAGGTTTTTCAAATTTTGAATTGATGTATTGTTGTGTTTTTTTAGGGATAAATAATGTAATCCCTGAATTTAAAAACATAGAAAAACGAACAACAAGTCTAGAGATATTGTTGGGTTTAAACTTTTCATGGCCCTCACCTTGTCTAGAAAGGTTAATTCCAGTTTCAATTACCGATTTTGCTTTAGAAGAAGTCCATAAAGTAACCACCATTATTACGCCTGCAAAAAGTAATAGCCAAATATTAGAAGGTACTTTTTTAGCCAAAATTCCCATAGAAAACAATTCGGGACTCACTCCAGAAGCACTCCATGCTCCATAAGAGTTTAAAGCAGCAATAGGTACTCCAATAAAATTTACCAAATCATTTCCTGCAAAAGCCATGGCCAAAGAAAACGTTCCAATTCCAATAATTAGTACTAATATATTCAGTTTGGCAACTTTAATTAACAAATACGAAATTACAGTCCAAATTAAAAAGCTACTACCAACAATTTGAAATGTGTTACCTTCTAAAATTCCTTTGATACTTCCGTAAAAATCAGTTCCTTTTAGTCCTTTGATTATGATAAAGTAGGTGATTGCAGTAATGGCAAAACCACCAAAAATAGCATTGACACTAATGGGTCTGCTTTCAAAATTAAAAGAGTATAAAATTCTAGAAAAATACTGTACAATGGCCCCAACAGTAAAAGCTACAAGTACAGAGAGTAAGATTCCTAAAATAATATCAGTAGCAGTTTCATGATTGATGTAGTTCCAAATGGCCTGTATACTTTCAGCATCGTTTGTAGAAATTTTTAATAATGCAATTACTACAGCAGCGCCTAATAATTCAAAAACAATAGAAACGGTAGTAGATGTAGGCATTCCTAAAGAGTTAAAAATATCCAACAATAAAATATCTGTAATCATTACTGCCATGAAAATAAACATCACATCCTGAAAAACAAACATATCTGGATTGAATATCCCCTTTCTTGCTACTTCCATCATTCCACTAGAGGTTATTGCGCCAAAAAAAACGCCTATACTAGCAATAATCATGATTTTTTTGATCGAAATGGCTTTAGAACCAATGGCAGAGTTTAAAAAGTTAACGGCATCATTACTAACACCAACAACCAAATCTACGACTGCTAAAATAGCTAATGCGATAAGCATTAATACGTATGGATCTCCCATAGAAAGTTTACTTTTTTAAGTGAGTAAAGTTAAATCGAGTACCTAAAGTATATGTTATGTAAACGTTATGAATTTACCCGAATAATACGGCGGTAAAAGTACTATTTTAAATTAAAACACATCAATTAATTATTACAGCATATATACTTGAATAAAAAACCAGTTAACGTTTACTTAACAGGTAAATAACGAAAGGTTAATTTATAACTAACACATACTTTACACAATAGAAGCAATTTTGCTGCATCAATAAAATATAAAATGAAGAAATTTTTATTCTTAGTATTTTTTGTTATTTCGACGGTAACAATAGCACAACAAAAAGGAACGTTAAAAGGGTTGGTAACCGATAAAGAAGCCAACAACGAGTCACTTCCATTTGCAAATGTAATTCTAAAAGAAACAACCATAGGAAGTACTACTGATTTTGATGGAAACTATATTTTTCAAGTTCCGGTAGGAACTCATACGGTAATATTTAGTTTTTTAGGGTATAAAACAATAGAAAAAACATTTACGATACAACCAGGAGAAACAATAACAATCAATCAAGTTTTGACAGCTGAAGAGGGTGTTGGTTTAGACGAGGTTATTGTGAGAGCTTCAACTAGTAATGAGAAAAAAGAAGCCTTAATTTTAAAAGGTAAAAATGCTGTTGCAATTACCACAGCAATTGGTGCTCAAGAGCTTGCAGTAAAGGGTGTTTCTGATGCCTCAGGAGCAGTTACAAAAACAGTTGGAGTTTCTAAAGGATCAAAAAATGTTGTCGTTAGAGGTTTAGGAGATCGTTACAACGCTACTACTATGAACGGGTTGCCTTTACCTTCTGAAGATCCAGAATATAAGAACATAGCATTGGATTTTTTTGATACCAGTATCATTCAGAATATAGCGGTAAATAAAGTGTTTACATCAGATTTAAATGGTGATGTAGGTGGGGCAAATATCAATATAGTTTCAAAAGAATTGACTAAAAATAACGCTGCTGCTATTGGTTTTGGTTTAGGGGGAAATTCTCAAACCTTAACGCAAGACTTTTTAACTATTGATGGGACCAATAAATTTGGAACACAAAAAGCAACGCATGCAATATCAGATTTCTCTAGTTACAATTTTGACAATTCTTTTCAGCCCAACAGTCAAAACCTGCAACTGAATAATAGTTTTTCTTTTAATTATGGGAAAAAATTTGTTCTTGGAGAAAATTCGTTAAGTGTATTTCTTGTAGGAGGTTATAATTCAAAATACACTCTTTTAGAGGGGTATATTCAACAAAATTCAAATGGGGGTTTTGTGTTTAGAAATCAAGATTTTTCAAAATATACGTACAATGTTTCTCAATTGTTAATGGGTAACGTTAAGTTCAAAGCTGATAAATTTAGCTTGGCATACAATCATCTTTTTATTCATAACAACAAACAGTCTATTGGAGATTATTTGGGGATAGATGATCCACAACAGGAAGGAGATGTATCCTTTTTAAGAAGACAACAAACGAACAACAACGAATTGTATGTAAACCAATTCATTGGTAAGTATGATTTTACAGAAAGACTAGCATTCGAAGCAAAAGGAGCATTAAACTTTATACGAGGTAATGAGCCAGACAGAAGAACAAATGAATATTTGGTAAGAGAAGGTGTAACAAGACCAAATACCAATTCTGATGGAACCAACGAACGCTTTTTTGCCAAACTTCAAGAGAACGATTATGCTGCTAAAGGAAAACTATCTTACAAGTTAAGTTCAAATGAAGACGATATTAGTACTCTCGATTTAGGAGCAGATTACAGGTATACAGAGCGTTTGTTTTCTGCCACAATATTTAACCATAGATTTTCTGGAAACGGACCAGAAATAGATAGAGACAATCCAGATCTTATATTTAACCAAAATAGTATTGATAGCAATATCTTTGAACTAACTTCTTTAAATGTATCTGCAGCCAATCCAGATCAAATAGTACCGTTTACCTACAGAGGTAAAAAACTAATCAGTGGCATTTTTAGTAATTTAACTTTACAGCTTTCAGAACAAATAATTGTTTCAGGAGGTTTAAAATTTGAAAGAGCAGAACAACGCGTAACATTTGCAACAAATATTGCGAGCAGCAATACAGACGGTCCTTCTTTTATTAGTAGAACATATATTTTACCAAATTTTAATTTTAAATACACGCTAGACGAAAATAATATCTTTCGATTGGCAGGTAGTCAAACGTATACCTATCCTCAGTTTAAAGAAATTGCACCGTTCAAATACCAAGATGTTAACTTTTCTAGTCAGGGGAATCCAAATTTAATTCCATCAGACAATTATAATTTTGATGTAAAATACGAACATTATCTTTCTTCTGGAGAGTTGTTTGCCATAACAGGTTTCTTTAAGTATATTCAAAATCCTATTTCAAGAACAGAAATATCTAGTGCGGGTAATACATTAACATATTTAAATGTTGGAGACAATGCTAGCGTATTTGGTTTAGAATTAGAAGCTGTAAAAACCATCTTTAAAAGCGGAGATTATGATGTAAATGACTACAAAGTAGACTTAGGTTTTAATGCTTCTTATTTGAATTCTAATGTAAATTTAGATGACAATTCAATTGCACAGTTTACATCAGGCACAAGTCAACTAGAAGGCGCTACACCAATTTTAATCAATACAGATCTTTCCTTCAATCAGAAATTTGAAGATAGTGAGTTAACCTCTACAGTTGTCTTTAATTACTTTTCGGATAGAGTTTATTCAATAGGAACAAGAGGTTTTGAAAATATTATAGAAAAAGGAATTCCAACGTTAGATTTTATAACAAACTATAAATTAGGAAAACACTATAGTTTTAAATTAAAGGCAACCAATTTATTAAACCCATCGTTTCAGTTGAGTAGAGGTAATAATGGGTCAGATAACATCGTGTTAAGTAATTATAAAAAAGGGGTTAATGTAAGTTTAGGAGTTTCTTATAACTTCTAATCTTGGTTAAAATTTAAAGACAATTACACAAAAATCATATTACAATTTACAAACAATTCAGTTTCATATTTGTACAACAATAATTAAATAACTAAAAATGAAAAAATTATTTATATCTTTAATAGCAACATCCTTATTAGTGTCTAGCTGTGCGTTAGATAATGACGATGAAATTTCTAATGATTATATTGGAGGAGAAGTTACTGCTCAAAATTTAGCAGGAAACTTAACTACAGACTTACGATTAACTTCAGGTATTGCATACAATTTAATTGGAGCTCTTGTTGTAAAAGATGGAGCAACATTAACCATTGATGCAGGCGCAAGAATCAATGCGTTGGCAGGAGGAACAGACGTATATATACTGGTAGAAAAAGGGGGAAAAATTATTGCAAACGGTACAGCAGATGCTCCAATAGTACTTACTTCCAATGCTACAAATCCAAAAGCTGGAGATTGGGGTGGCTTAATTATCAATGGAAAAGCGCCTTTAAGTAGAAAAAGTGGTTCAGAAAGTAATTCAGCCTCAGAAGTAAATACTGCTATTGTGTACGGAGGAAATAGTGTAAATGACGATTCTGGAATTTTAAATTATGTAAAATTTGAATATACAGGAGC
>Ga0209555_10002192_pt1 | contig 13923 bp, 15 predicted proteins | sample SaaInl85LU_5_DNA_FD_184643 | JGI IMG/M metagenome (GOLD analysis project Ga0209555, IMG submission 184643) | Marine microbial communities from expanding oxygen minimum zones in the Saanich Inlet - ESP_85LU_5_DNA (SPAdes) (version 2) | ecosystem: Environmental > Aquatic > Marine > Intertidal... | reverse complement strand
AGCTGGTGAAAGTATTTGTTGGTGATGCCATTGTAAATTACCTCAATTTCCTAGAATTAAGTTAAGTGCGTCATCAATTGACCCACTCTGCTTTAGCTTTTGTCGAGTTTGCCTCTGAGCCTGAGACTTAGAAGATGTCTTTTTAGCTCCTGCTTTCACAACCCTGCGATTCTTTGGCTTGGTGGTCTTCTCGGCTTTACCAGACATCAGCTCCTGATACTTCAGGGCGTCATTTAGGACTCGGATAGCCCGGTGATCCATGACTGCTGATATCTCTTCTGCTCCGTAACCATAAACCTCTTGCCCCATCGTCATTAGACGGTCTCGGACTTTCGGTGCCTGCTCTGGGTCTGCAAATTCAGGTACAATCTGCTTTAACGTCTCCATCTCACGCTCAAGATAAGCGCGCTGAGCGATCTGCTGAGCCTGGGTTTGTTGCTGAGCAATTTCCTGCAACTTACCCATCTGCTCACCATAAAGCTTAGAGTCTTCATCGAACTTCAGTTTGGCCTCCATATATCCAATAGGGTCGGACTCAAACATCTCACGAGAAGGCTCTTGAGGCGGTGTAGGCAATCCATTTTGAACTTGCTGGATTGCTTGTGCCACCATCTGGCGCTCTTGTAAAAGGGCTGCGTAAACTTCCTCGGCTTGCTTTCGCTGGGCCGCCGCTTCCTGCATACCTTTTTGGACATACTTCTGACCGCTAAAACCTCGCTTAAGGTCTTCTAGGCTTACCTGCTCTTCCTTGCCGTCTACTTTGACGGTGTATAGTTCAGGCTCTGAATCCTCTGCTTCTTCAGCGTCTTCGTCGTCCTCTTCTTCAACGACTTCTTCTTCGTCGTCGTCTTCGTAAACCTCTTCCTCCGAGTCAACCTCTTCAGCCTCTTCGGCCTCCAAAACCTCTTCGGTCTCTACAGGTTCTTCTGGTCTCAAAAGACCAGCAATTGCACTCTCAATCGATCCATCATTAGGTTCAGTCGTGTCCACGGTACTGTGTCCCCTTAGCTATGTTTTTTGTCGTAAACCGCCTCATCCGCAAGGATGGTGGCCATCCGGTTATCGACCTCTGAGAGCGCACACACAACATTGTGCGCCTTTTCCCTTTCATCAACCGATGAGTGAGGGTTTAAAAAGATATTAGCCTTATCTTTTTTAATACTTTCGATTATATAGCAAAACGTCTCATCTCGTTGCAAATGGCGAACGCCAGCGGCTAAGTCTTTGACATTCATCGTGGCATTGCCTGCATTGCTTTAATGCGCTCAACATCTACCGCAGTGCCATATTTACCAATCATTTCAGCAGCCTTCACAATTAAGTCCTGATCCATCTGATCCCGTTGAAGGTCATCATCGGCCATTGCTTTTTGCATCTCAAGTTGCATCTTAGCCATATCGTGCTGTTGCTGAGACTGAAGCTTCGCCATATCAGTCTGAGCCTTAGCCTGAACCTTGGCCATCTCAGCTTGGAGATAGGCTTGTGCTTGCGGGTCTGGCTGTGGCTGCTGCTGTTGCTGTTGCTGCTGAGCCATCAACTGCTGCTCTGTCTGCGGGTTCATGGGCATAAAGTAGCGGGTAGAGTTTCTTAGCCCACTCATAGCCAAAACATCTGCCAGCGTGTTCCTGACCTGAGTCAGCGACACCAAGCCGTTTGCTGGGCCGTACGCCTGCATGATCTGAGACTGAATCTGGAACGCCTGCATGAGTGCGGCGCGCTTCTGGTCTTCTTGACCAGTTCCCAAACCAACATTCACAGTGACATCCATCATGAGATTCCATGACCGGGGATCAACTGGGACATAGTCAGCACCAGCAATTCGCATCATCTGCTGCTCATCAACGTTCTCGACCATGACCTTGAGCATTAACCTAAACATCTGGCGCATACCGCCCTCTGCTAGGTTGCGCGCCATAACCTCGATCTGACCGGCCTGAGCAGCCACTGTAGCGTTTACGGCTGCGGCAGTAGTTGACTGTAGGGCGTCTGGCGATAAGCCCGTAGAAGCCTTTGTAACGCCTGTCTTGCCTTCAATCTCCATGTCGAAGTATTGGAGTGCAGTTAAAGTCTGGCCCGCCACGAAGGGTATTACCTGTGGCTGTACCGCACCGCTTTGCTTGACCCGGATGATTCCACCGATCTCATTGTTGAGAACGTCATCCATGTTGGCGGCTCCATCAAGAACCTCCAGGCGTGGGTTGTTCGTCAGTGCCACGTTATCCAGCACACCACGTAGCATCGCAGTGGCTGCGTCCTGGTCGTTAATAATCAAATCAGCAACTGATCGGCCATAGAAGGTATGCGGCTCTGGATCAACCTCAAAGGCTGCGAACGGGATGAATGAGGCCCGCTCAACGCTTAGTAGCTTGTAGCTCGCGCCACCCAAGAGAACCTTTTGTAATGTGGGTATGCCGGTGCCATCAACGTCGATCTTCATGTAGGCTTCAGTGATCGCCACAATCTTCATCGAGGGGTCTTGTACGTCTTCTTCAGAGGCGTCTTGGTCATAACCACGGCGCTCGTAATCCTCAACATCTGAGAACGTGTCAGAGTTCTGTAGCCCGGAAAGACTTTCTACTTCTTCATAATCAAAACCCATCTGAACAAGATCGCCAACGCGCATCTCTGTGCGGTGAGCGACGACATATGAAGAGTCTAGGCACTTAGCATTTCGATCAACAAAAAACTCCTCTGGGGGTACTGACTCCACGCACATCTTGCCCTTGTCGTGGTACTTTGCCACAACCAGGTCATAGCGAGGGGCTTCCACCTGCATGCCCATCTGATCAATCTCGATGGACATTGTCTTTGTTTCTTCAATGATCTCAACATCATCCGATGTGATGGCTCGGTACTCCATCTCATTGATGTCGTGAAACTCAAACGTCTCTTGCTCTTGATAGGTATCCCAGTAAACCTTAGCGATGCCAACCTTCTTGACCATTGCGTCATGGAATACGTCATTTAAGACTCGGTAGCCGTTCTGCTCATTAAATACATAGTGCATGTACTCAGTTGCCTGCTCGGCAGCCTGAACGTCCTCCGGCCCTCTAGGGACGTACTCGACAGGCTTATCAGTAGACAGAAATACACGCATAAGCGATGGCTTAATCGCGCGTACGGTATCACGTACCTTTGTCGCCACAACCTTAGACCGGCCATCCTCAAAGCCAATGTCAACCTCTCCATCAAAATATCGCTGAGCCTTAATCCGATCCTCGGCAATCTCAGACTCCACAAAATCTACAGCGTCAGTGACCGCCTCGCGGGCAATTGACTCAATCTCTTTCTCTGTCATTGGCTTGAGCATTATTCGTTCCCTATTGACGGCGCTTCTGCTGCTACCGGTATCGCAACACCCTGAAGTATTCTATTAACGTAGTTGGCTTTTGCTTGGCTTATCGCGCCCTTGTCCATTGCATCTCTAACGTATTTTAGAGCCAGAACAGCATCACGGCCTTGAATGCCAGTTAACACGCCTGCAACCTCAGAAAGGATTTCATTTTTTCTTGCAATTAACGCATCATCTGTCATTCCCGTCAGCGCCTGAATGATGGATTTTCCGCTGGCTATTGGCTCACCACGAGCCAATGTGCCTGCCACTCCCGGAGCCATTAGCTCGTCCATTTGTTCTTTCAGTTTTATGCGCGGCGCTGTTCTACTGTTTGGCGCAGTGTTTGCAAGCAACTCAAGAGAAGACCTAACCTCATCGATTTTTTGTGCTAGGCGCTGGTATTCTTGTGGGCCTAAAAGCAACTCAAGCTTTTGACGGCTGGATACGGAGCTTAAATCTCTCAGTATTGTTTTTGCTGCCTGAATGTTGCTATCACCTCCAGTAGTGATAAAGCTCTTTGCGTTGCCCATAGCCTCGTTAATTTGATTTCTGGCTCCAAGCTTTAATGCGTCAAGTTCGGTTTTTGATGCGCCACGAACAGCCATCATAACCTCCTCAACTGTCGTGCTATTCTTAAACATCACATTGCCAACTTGTCCGGCAGCCACCTCTCGGATTTTGTCACCGCCAAGCCTCACGGCTTCGTCGTACTCTGGAACTAATTGACCAAGCTTTGTGCGAATGTCGCTGGCAAGGTTGTTTAAGGTTATTCCCAAACCGGACGGGCGACCAAAGTTATCCGCATAGTTGCCATATGCAACATCCTGTAAGCCTCTCTTCAGATAATCTAGCTCAATTACGTTTGGTTGCTTGATTATCTCAGTCGCACCGTCAAAAATTATTTTAAACTGTGGCGAGCCTTTGCCCTCTGCCTTCATGTACTTTTCCGCAATCTCCATGGCCTTCTTCATGTCAGACTCTGGAACACGCAAGAGCGTTTGCTCTAATTGCTGGCCTAAGTCTGATGCATAATCAATGGGCGATTGATATGCGGCTTCATAGGCGGCCTGCCTTGCATCCTTGGTTCTTGCGGAGGCGGCTTCAGCCACCGTTTGCATACCTATAGGTGCTGGCCCGAAAGCCTCATCCATTATGCCGGACAGCCTTGCTGACGCAGAACTGGCTCGACCTTCAACTGCACCCCTGCCAATGGTAGCGGCCTTATCACCTGTGGCAATAACCGCATCCAAAAGGTATGCGGCGGCAATATCAGCATCTGCAATCATTCCCGAATCGCCAGCACGCCTGATTGCTGTTATGGCATCATCAATGTTGCCACCATTGCCCAGCGTCTGACCTATTATCGCTGCCGCTCCTTTAGACACGTTAAGCTCTTTTGATATTGAGTTAATTGCCTGCTCAATGTTTCTCGTTCCTTGAGCGCCCTTCGTGAATGCCGATATTGCGCCACTGAGGGTTGAGCCAAACCCAAATCCAATAGCGCCTTCTTTTAGCGCGTTTTTTAACCTACTTTCTACTCCGCCCTCACCCGCACCAAATCCAGATACGGTAGACTCACCACCAGCCATTAGGCCGCCGCGAACCATTTGTGCTGGCACTCCACCAGCGGCTGCTACAGAGCCAGGAAACAGCAAAGAAGGGGCAACCGCCCCCGCCATTCTCAAGCCTGCGCTAGAAACTGGGTCTTGCGCTTCCTTGGCTTTCTGTAGCCTTTCGATCCCTCTTTGCATCTCAGGGTCTAATAGACCAACCATTTCTGGGATGTATTCACCAATAAATGGTATGCCCTGAGAAAGCTTTAAGGCGCTGGCAGTAAACGGGCGACCCTCGACCATTTCTTTTTGTAGTTCAGATGAAACCATTGATCGCGGAGTCTTTCCGCCTTCAGCCTCTGCTTGCCTCATTATTTCTGCTATTTTGGCGGGGTCGCTTGTTGAATAACCCGGAGATACAAACTGCAATCCATTTGGAGTCTGTAATACACGACCACCATCGCCTGTAGTCATAATTAGACTTACATTGGTTAAAGAAGCCTCTTGAGGGCTTCTAGCCTTTATGATTGAGCCAATTATCTCTTCGCCATTCATCAGTGCAATTTGCTCCACTCATTAAGTATATCCATGTCGGAGCCGCCCCTGTTTTTTGCTTCTCGGTAAAACTCTTCAAAAGTAACCCATTCTTCGTCAACCTTAATGGTTGCACCAAGAGTGCTGTTAAACGCATTTAGCCGTGAGAGCAGGTTTTTATCTGAATCAAACTCGTAACTTCTTCCCGCTGACAGCCTGCCATAGATAGAATCCAGAAGATTCCGCGACTTTAAATAAGAGAGGATGTTTTCGTTTGCTTCTGGTTGCTGTCCAAGTCCAGGCAGGTAGGTTTCGGCAAATTGAGCGTCAAAGTTTGTTTGCGGGCCTTTGTTCTGTCTAAGCTCATCAGCAACAATTTGGCGAGCGGCGGCTTGTAGTTGTTGCGCGTCCGCCAGTGACTCTGTATCAACTGGAATGCCGAGTCGATCAGCAAAAGATAGGACTGTTTGCTTTGTTTCTGCAAAGCCTCCGGTATCTACACCAGACAAAGCTCTTCCTAAGTTATTTAACGCACTGTTTTGTCGGTTTGCCAACGCGCCGCGCTCACTATATTGTCCCAGCGCCTCTGGAATTTGTTTGGCGTACTCTTTGCTGACTGCATCGTCTCCTAGATTGACGTTAACTCCACCGCCACCAACCTGAGTTATTTTTCCTGTTGAGGAAATGTTGTACGTTTTGCTTGGGTCTACACTATAACCGCGAGCAACGAGATCGCTTCCGCTGACCGCTGTGAACGTCTCCTTGGGGGCAGAAAAATCACGGGTAATGGCAGCAGACGCCAATGCTTCCGCCATCTTTGGAGATGACATCATTTGTGCGGCCTGCTCTCTAGTAATAAGGCCCTTAGATAGCAGGTAATCAACGTAAGCCTTGGTGTTTTTGCCTTGTTGCCGATTTTCTTGCGCTGTCTTTAGATGGCTTTGCGCCCACCTTGCGGCGGTTCCACCCTGACCTCCAGGCCCTCGAAGAGGCTCAAGGGCAAGGATAAGCTTGGCTACCTTGTCTTCATCAGAAAAAAAGTTGCTTATTTTTTGACCAAAAGAAGGCTTAGCAGCAGTAGGTGGTGCCATTTGTGGTGATACTGCGTCTCTACCGGCAATAAAGCTAGGGATAGCACGAGAAGTAGGCGCTGGCATCATTCGGCTACCTGCCACCGTCTGCACCTGTTCCTGTGGCGTTAGGCCCGTAGGGTTTTTTCTTGGCCCCATAATATCTTCTAAGATACCCATAATTACTGCCTCATCCCTTTGGCTGCCATAAGAGGCCCAAGCCTAGACATAATCCCCGGCTGTTGCTGCATCGCGTTAGGAAGCAAAACATTCCCTCTGTTATTGAATATCTGGCTTGGCATCATCTGTTGATCGCCAGACATACTTGGATCAATTGCTGACATAGCAAGCATGATGTTTTCCATTGGAATGCCCGAAGACCCAATATCGCCAATTATGCTTTTCATTTGCTCTGGGCTCATTCCGGTTGGCCCAGTCATTGGCCTTCCGGTAACCATTGACGCCTGCTGCTGAGGGCTAAGCCCAGTCATGCTGCTTTGAAGTGCTGGGTTCATCCCAAGAGCCTGATTCTGCTGTAGAGCCGTCATTCCGGTTGTTGGCGCTGCCGGAGAATTGCCAAGCATTTGCAAAAGTCCATTCATCATATCAGTGCACCATAATTAACCGTTAAGTATCCGTGACTACCTTTAACCACAGCTTCAGGTATTAACTCTTGAACTTCTTGAGCAATAACCCCAATCTCAGGCTGGTTATTCAAGGCAAGCTTCCTGCCTTCTTCGTTCCACTTCCATGTATAAACATTTAATCCGTTATCTAGCTCACCAACCTTTTTGATGTCTTTCTTTAATCGTCGATCTGATAGCAGTGAGTAAATCAACGCGCCTGATACCCCCATATCTAACAAGCCTGGGGTGCTGCTTTGGCTTGTTGATGATGGTATTGGCGCGCCGCTAACAGCCCCAATTAAGTTTTGAAGTGCGGCATTGCCAGCGCCGGTATAGCCTTGGTACTGCTGCTTAGCTGCATCAAGAAGCTGTTGCTGTAGAGCCTGCTGCATAGCGCCCTGCTGCTGGAAGTTTGACTGCACATCTTGCGCCTGACCGAACCCAAGGTTACCGATATTCGCCAACTGCTGACCGGCAGCCAAACGCTGACCAGAGCCAGCAAGCTGCATGCCTTGGTTAGCAAGCATAGCCTGTAGCGCGTTCTGAGCATTGGCCTGTGAAAGCCTAGAATTAGCAGTTGATGCCTGTAGCCCGGCTGACTGATTTGCCAGCATCGCTTGCATCTGCTGCGCCGCATTCATCTGGTTGGCTTGCTGTCGTCGAGCAACATCCTGCTGGGCAAGGTTTGCCGCTTGCGTGAATCCTGCTGAGCGCAACTGAGAGCCAGTTCTAGCCGCCTGATCCAAGGCGTTACGACCAATCTCAGTTTCCATTAGCGCGCCACGAGAACCTCCGAACGCACCCGCCGCTTGAGCTTGTGCTGCCGCTTGGTTCTGCTGCATCTGACGCACCCGGTCAATATCAGCGAGTGACGTATCTACAACCTGATTAACATACGGGTTATAGAATCGATCCATGTCCGCTTGCGTGGTCTGTGCCGCCGTCCAATTTGCTGCGCTAGGGTCAATACTTTGAAATCCAACCTGGTCATTTGCGGCGAATTTAGACGGATCAATCATCATCGGGCTGAAGCCCATCTCGCCATAGGCACCAGCCATCCCGGTGTTGATTGCGTTAGACGCCTGCTGGAACATATTGGGGGGCTGGCCGCCCGCTGTCTGTCCACCTGCTCCACCCTTGCCACCGGTGGGTGCGTTCGGGTTTGTTGGAGCCGTAGCGGCTGCTTGTTGACTTAGTGAGCTTCCCATAATAATTACCTAAAAAATGTTATAGCTGAGCTGGTTCGGGAGGATGCCAGCATATTGAAAATACTGCTGATTTCCTTGGGCGTCGGTGTAAGGAATTGTGTAGCCTTGATATCCAGACCCTTGCTCTGGGACGCCTGTAGGCACAAAGTTTCTGTTGTACATGGCAGCCTGCACTGGATTGCGAGCCTCAAACTCGGCCCTTGCCTGCTCAAAGAGGTCGCCAGATGAGTATCCCCTAACACCGCCCTCAAACTCTTGAGCTTGAGGCATTCCGGCCATGGCGTTACCACCCTGAGGGGCTAAACCATACGCCGCCGCAGCGTCATAGGACGACTGCATACCCAGTTCTTGCATTGGCGAAAAAGCCGCAATATCTGGGCCGTAGTAAGGCATGTAGCCAACCTTGCCCAGCTCTTTTGACATCCGTATAGCATCTTGAGAGGCTTGCTGCGCCCAGACAGGCATCTCTGCGCTTGATTTTTGTGATCCACCTAAAATGCTTCCCATATATCCTTCCCTAACGCTGTGTAGAGTGGGCGATAGCCCTCTTTGTTTAAAATCTTAGCCCAACCTGGGCGACCGGCAACAGAAACACCATTACAGCCATTAAGCTTTGCAAATCGTTCCGCTGATTCATTCATGGCCACAATCGTTTCCATGTTTCCACCAGCGAGAAAGATGTGCAGAACCTTCTTCTTTGGGTATGTGAGTATCTCGGTAATCGCGCAGGCGTCTGGCGCTGGCCAGAACTGAAGTATCCCCTGCTTAACCTGATTAACAACATCCTCAAAGTCATGGGTTCCCCCGCTATACTCAAGTGCCGCCTCTATCCATTCGCGGCATCGCTCTAACTCTTCATCAAGTCCCATTATATCACTGATGCAGTCTAGTTATTGAAAGGGTTGATGCTGGAGCGGCTGGCTCAGTCGAAATGGTGTTCGCTGCAAACGCCTTTAATTGACCGCTTGTACTGCTAGCCGCCCCAAACGCCTGAAGATAGTCACCAGCCTCTACCGTCAAGCTTATAGTCCTGCCTATAACCAATGCTGACGCATTCTGATGCAAGGTTGAGTGAATAGTCGAATTGGGAGTGTTTGAGCCGTTTATCTTGGCCCAAAACACAAAATCAACGGTCGCAGATGATGTTGAATATATCTGCGCCGTAAATGACAGTAGGTAATGCCCAGCCTCAACAAACTCAATCTGGCTTCCATTCAGATTAATGCCGCTAACGTCAGGCCCAGCGGTATACGTTAAAGGATATCCAGTGCCAGCCGCAGCGAATGTGACATCGGAGTTTATTGATAACGTGCCCTCACCGTCAGCAAGAACAATCTGCCGAAACTCACCGTTCTTAGATACAACCGGGTAGCCTGCCGAGTTCCATAGAATAATGCCGTCAGTTGTCGCCCGGTCATCATCATTCAAATACCCCAATGTCGATCTAGCCCGACCAAGGTAGTCGTTCAGGTCTTCCGCCCAGATAGGTGTATCGCCTGAGTATGGAGGGGGAAGCTCTCGACTCATCGACGACCGCCGTTCTCAACTCTGAGGCGAACATCGCCAAAGCGCCAGTTAACCGTGTCATCGCCCTCAATAAGCACCTTAAACTGCCTACCCGTAAACCGTACGTTTGTCGGGTTTGATGGGTCGTAAGGGCCGTACACGCGCTCCACATCGTTAGGGTAGAACTTAGCCTTAAAGCTAATGGCCATCTCCCCAATGGTATCCTCTTCAGGAATAAACTCGGACACCTTCACCACGTTGTCGCCTTCGCCAAGGTTAATTGGCCCCGACTCAATAAACGGCTTCACGCCTGCGTGCGTATAGCCCGTCTCATGGCGATAAATGTACCCATCCTCATCAATGTATAGGGGCGCGTCAAACGAGCCAGAATCAACGCCTGCGGTTCTTGAGAGGGCGCCTACAAGCCAGTGCCCTTCATTGTAGTCATAGGCCACGTAGCGAGTGTTCTCATTATCGCCATCGCCGGGATAGAACCACCAAACCTCGTTAAACTTTTGGTTTGAAACGCAGAACCCGTGGCTCATACGTGATGTGCTCATCTCGGTAAACACCTTGTCATGCACATCGCATTGCAATACGCGAACGGTCGATCCGTCATACACGAAGAAGTTTCTCTCTCCCATCCATATTGCAGAAGCGCCAACTGCGGCTGCCATACTCTTACCGACAACACCACACGAGTCACCAACCTTCTGGAATCCATACACCAGTGGCGGGCCTTGGTAGTTTGCCACCCAAGCGTCGTCAGTTGTAAGAATGATCGTTCGTCCACGGACATTCTTAGCGCAAACAATCTCGCCAGTAGTTTGTAGTTCAAGGTCACCAGCCTGGTTGGTTACCGCCGGTGTCCACTGGTTGCTGTTTTCTCTGTCGCTCCAGCGAATAAGCCGTGGGCTGCCATTATTGCCTCTTGACCCCAAGGCAAATACAAACCGCTCAGCCGTAACAATTATCGACTCATTTGCTGTTGGTGCATTGGGTATGATTGTCGCATTGACTGTCTGGTCGTTAAGAAAGCCGCCTCCCTGGCCATCATCCATAATCAACTCATAGATGTTGCCATCTGCATCAGAGCAGGCAATAAGGTTTTGACCGAAGTTGCTTAGCGTCCAAGTAGTCGCTGCGGATATTGTGTAGTTCGATTGGCGAGGAACGCCGTAGCTTTGATCGCCGTAAACACCGCCCCCATAACCAAGGTTTTGTCCGGCGTCTTGCTGTCCAGGAGTAAGTCCTGTTGGCGTTATATCAACAAGCGCATTTGTCCCAGTTAGCAAGTACAGCGAGTTGTACGAACCAAGCGCCATGTATGGTGCGTTGCCGTTTGTTGTCCACGCATGACTACCCCTAAACAACCCGGTTATTGCTGTGTTGATCTGAACGAATGTACCGGAGTCTTCAAGGTTAACCCACCCGCCAACAGGCTCTGGGGAGTTGTTTGTCCACCGAACAAAGTTGGAGTCCAGCCATCGCCCCTTGGAGTCCAAGTCGGAGCCGTGGCTGTAAATGCCAGCCGGTATATCCAGCTTAATAAGCGGCATTAGCTGGTGTACCCAGTGTAAGACCCGTAAAGCGTTCCGCCTACATTCCAAACGCCAATCCAGTTTGTTGCTGTTGAGTTTAGTTCTGGAGCCAGACCAAACATCCACTGCATTGATGGCGGCCACGTAACTTCTGAAGTTCCAACGCTTGTTATACGCAGTGTAATGTACTGCCCAGACGCGAGCGATGAAGTAATGGTCACATTATCTGTCATCTCTATTGTTTGGATGGTTCCGTTTGTCGCATCAAGATCAATAGTACCGTCTGTCCCGGCATCATGCACTGCCTCGGCTATGTCGCCAGAGAAGCTAACTGATGCGACGTTAGTAAGCGTCATGCCGTCAGCAGTATAGCTATCAATGTTTATGGCTGTGCCGGTGCCATTTAAGATACCGTCAAGCGACTGCCAGTTTGCGTTAAGAAGAGTTCCCCAAGAGTCGGCGTCTCCACCGACTGAAGGAAGGTTAAACGTGTAATACTGTGTGGCCATCTTATGCCCCTACTATTTCAATTTTTTGTACTCTAATGTCGTCAGTGATTTCTCCTATAGCATACCAGCCACCGGAGGAAGTGGTGGCGGTATTGCGTATCCTCAACTGGAGAATTCCGCCCTGGTTTTCAATGTAATCACTAACCGTGTCAGTAGTTATAAAGCTACAGTCTCCAGAATACTTGCCCTCGCCAGGCCCCATTCCATAGGCGGGCAGTATATCTACATATGAGCCAGATGAGTTTCTGTATTGAGTTCTCCCAACCTTATCTGGATCGCTTTGTGCAAATTGGGCGGCAGCATATGATACTGGCGCAGAAAAACCTATCTTTCCGTACCTGGCCCTCTCTGGAATTGACGACAGATTGATATTAAAGCGGATATCCCACCCGTAAACTTGAATGGAATGTCCCGGATTCGCCCAGCCAGCCTGCATTGTTGATGAGCCTAGGTCATGAACGGGCGACCCATTATCAAGAGAATAGTTACCGCCTTGATTAACAATCTGCATGGTCGTAAAGTTTCTCAGGTCACCGCCTGACTCATACAGGGTGTAACCCTGAAACGCCGGGCTTAGCCTTGCTACCTTGTTAAACATTTAAACCCCAGCATTGATTATCAATAGCCGCCATTATACCACCACTCCTAAAGCTTAGATGCCGACTTAAACAGTTCATCCAATCCTACCTCATCAAGTCCTAGTGCAGAGCCTAGCTGTATCCCACTGCGCTGCACGAGCAGACGTAATGTACTCTTCAGCACCAAGAGCGACTACTTCAGAAGAGCCATTCTGTGTGTATAACAGCTTGTCAGCTACGTTGACTGCCAGTTCACCTACGTCTACCTCAGACGTTGTAGGTACTGAAGAGGCCGTCTGGCTGTTCTTGGTTATAATCTTAGTTGCCATTAATTAATCCTCTTCTTCAATTGTTAGCTCAAGATTTACCACGGTACGCCAGTGCCGCTAGTTGGGTTAGTCTTTTCTGCAATCTGCGCGTCAACGCTGTCTTGCACTGCTGTAGCTTGCTCCTCTCCCATCTCAGACACAGCCCACGTAATAACCGTGTACTCGTCTAGGTTATCCCAGTCTGTAAAGTTGCTGGGGTCAGGCGCAGGTAAGCCTTGTGAGCCGTATGAGTAACCTGAGTTGCCATTCTCGTCCTCTTTAGAACAAGTCCAGTGGACGTTAGTGACTACGTTAGACATTCCGTCTTGTGATACTGCGTAGTCGAGTGCTGCTACTTTCCATGTGTATGACATCTGTTATGCTCCTTCTAATTGGGCAACTCTTGCGCGTAAGTCTTGAATTTCCTTAATCATCATTGGGACAAGCTTGCTGTAGTCCACACCCCACGTTTCGCTTTGCGTTACTGCTTCAGGCGCAACCTCAACAAGCTCTTGTGCAATCACACCGTAGGTTTGGTGTGACCCGTCAGCTTTCCAATCAAATGAACGTACTTGGATAGCATCAATGTCGTCAGAAGCAGAAGGTGCGTCTACAATGTTGTCTTTGAGGCGTCGGTCTGAAGTAGTGTTATAAGCTACTGAACTAGACCCAATGTCAATAGAGCCTTTTAGGCTTGCGCTGGTGCCGTTGTGGTAATAAAAAGCTACACCTGTGTTTAAAGTATTTGTTCCTATAACAACAGGGTCAGCACCACTAGTGCTGTGTACTTTATATCTACCATTTGACAATAAAGCACTACCATTTACATTTGCCGCTATTGGGTCTGTAGAGGTAGTACCAACCAGCAAGTTGCCGAAGCCGTCGATACGCGCGCGCTCAGTGTCGCCTGTACCAAACCCTAGCGCGCCAGAAGGTACGCTAACACCATTTACGCTAGGAGCAAAAGTCCTGAGCGACATATAGCCCGTGGCTGTTATTCCATCGCTTAGCCTAAGTCCAAGTTTACCTACACCAACACTATAAAGATAATGTTCGTTTGTATTGTTTAGAACTACTCCTGCGTCTGCCTTAACAATACCGCTAACCTCTAAACGCTCGCTAGGCGAACCCGTCCCAATACCCACGTTACCGCTGG
>Ga0209555_10002190_pt1 | contig 13927 bp, 17 predicted proteins | sample SaaInl85LU_5_DNA_FD_184643 | JGI IMG/M metagenome (GOLD analysis project Ga0209555, IMG submission 184643) | Marine microbial communities from expanding oxygen minimum zones in the Saanich Inlet - ESP_85LU_5_DNA (SPAdes) (version 2) | ecosystem: Environmental > Aquatic > Marine > Intertidal... | reverse complement strand
TTGTGCAAACCACAAATCAAGAATACCTGGTATACATCCAACAGTATCAGTTCTATAAAGAACTCCATTGGAGGCAACTGAAAACTTACTGTCATCTAAATACTTTCGTAAGTTTTCTTTAGAAATTGAGTTATCTCCGATATAATAAGTATCAACTTCTCCTTTTACGAACTTATTTGCATCCCAATCTTGAATTTTACCAATCTTAGATTCTGGTGAAATATTCAAAGTCATAATGATTGAAGGATATAGTGAAGTTAAATCTAAATCATAAATCCATTCGTACTTACCAACGATTGGTGGTTTTACATAAGCACCAATAAACTTTTCTTCATTGTTATCACGAATGGCCTGCATTCGTTCTTCTCTATCTGCTGGTTTATTAGGAGCAACAAGATTTCTTCTTCTTAAATAAGTAAGTAAAGCACCTTCCAAGTATTTTGAAGAATAAACGAAATCCTCGTAAGTAACGTGTCCTGCGTGTGTAATACCTCGACATAAATCTATAAATTCTAATTTTTTATCAAATTCAACTACCAACTCAACATCCACCAAGTTATACTCAATGAACTTATCAATATCATCTCTAAATAATTGGTCAAGATTACCACTATATTCAATCTTACCTCTACCCAATTCGATTTGAGCAATAGTATCTAATCGATAATTTGGAAGTTCACCATAGTTAAATTTCTTATACAATGTTATATAATCCAAATAAGATACACCAGCCATGAAGAATCTTTTACGATAAGGAGACCAGAAACATTGTCCAATTGGTGATAAACGATTTGCCTGTCTTTCACCTAACAATCTTTTGATTCTGTTGTATAACATTGGTGTATCGAAATAATCAATATTCCAACCTGTAACAATAGATGGATTAATCATTTCGTATAAATCCAAATACTTCATCAACATATCTCGTTCATCTGTAAATGGAATTACAATTGCCTTATCAGTAGTTTTCTCTACCATCTTACCAGTTACATCCATTACCAATACCCAATATTGGTTGGTAGCAGAATCGTGGAGTGCAATAGAAGTTAGAGCATTTTTTGCTTCTTGTGGGTCTGGTAATCCACTTTCCATCTCACACTCAATATCATATGTAAGGATAACATGACCAGTTGATAGTTCATCTGAATCTGAATATAAATCTACTAAAGCTCGTGTAGTTTCAGGAACATCTGATTCAAATAGATTTGGGTCATCTTTTTTGAACTTGTAAATCTTGGTTAACTTATCACCATAGATAGAAGTGTATTCACCTCTTTCTGCGGGTTCATAAGCATATCGAGTATAAGGGAAACTCATATAACCCCTTACATCATCCCAAACATGCATTAAGTTTTTTTCTCGTTGATAATAAGCGTTTTGATACAAATTGTTTTATTTTTAATTATTACAAATATACGAAATTTATGCGGTTATCCAATCAATTTTATCTTCAAATCGGAAAGATTCAGCACCATCGTATTCTTCAATGATGAACTTTCTACCTTCATCAATCCAAACTACTTTCAAATCGGGAACACCACCAGGGTAAACACCTTCCCAAGTTTCTTCAACAAAATCAATAGCTTCCTGCCATTTTTCATTTTCAACCAACCCAATCAAAGTTGGATTGAAGATTGCTTCAATAGGAGCACCCCAAGTTAAGAACCCTGCTCCATAACCAGGTGATACCAATACACCTACTTTACCTTCTTTTATAACTTTTTCCATAATACAAATATACGAAATTTATTTTACTTATCCAACTTTATTCGTAAAAACTTACAACCAAGTAAGTCTTTTATTTCTTTTTCTCGTGTATCATCATTTTGATAATACTTGTGTCTTGGTTCATCTATTTCTAAAACTACATTTTTTTCTTTATCATACGCATCTACCCAATACCCAAGTTCTTCAATATAATACTCCCCACCATTTTCAGCATGTTGAAAGTTATATCCATGCTCTTTTCCGTATTCTTCAATGATAGGTATTGAATCTACATTGTATTTTGGAAACATCTGACCTTTCATTTTACTGATATAATCGATGTGTGATAATCTCATTTTCTTACGAGATTCATCAGTATGAGTTCTGTCATTCCAAGCGTTATATTCTTTTAAATGTTTTATTCTCGATTCACTCATTTTCTTACGAGTTTCATCATTAAAAGTTTGTTCTTTTCGTTTTTCTTTTATCTTCTGTATAGTTTTTTTAGAATGAGTTTTTCCATACATCGGATTATTTTCACCTTGTGATTTTTGTTTATTAGAACAACTTAAACATAAAACATTTCGTTTTATGGCAGAATTTAAATCAGATTTTCTTTTATACCCTTGTTCTTTTCCACATTTAGGACAATTTTTAAAATACTTTTTCATTTTACTCCTATCTATTTAAGGTTTTATGAACCTATCATATATATAAGTATTAAAAATCTTTAGAAAACACCCAGATAGGCTCACAAAATCTTTTATCTTTTGTTTCTTCTGCCAACTTTAATGTTTCTTCTTTATATTGTGATTCATCTTTTGCAGTTCCCGCTCCACCACTATTCGGTCTTTTTGCCATCTCCATACCTATACAACCTTTGTAAGTTAAACCTTGTGAAGTAAGGAAATCTCCCATCGGGTTAGTTATTTCTAACCACTGTCTATCTGTACTCCAAGATGAGTTAGTATAAACATCTGCAATATTTACCGCAATCAAACCACCTTTCTTTACGGTTGGTATAATCTTACCAAGTGCTTTATGTAAGAAATGTTCATTCCACACATCAATATTTTTATATCGTACCCAACTTTGTGTATCATCGTGTGAATATCGTTCTACTGAGAAATATGGTGGTGAAGTAAAAACTAAATCAAAATAGTTTTCATATTCACTATAATCGAAATCCTCTGCAGGAGAACAATAGAAATCAGTTTTAGTTGGTGATTCAAAGAAAGTTGTATGTTTGTTATAAAAATCTCTTTGTTGTTCGTAGATAGGGTGATTTTCTTTTCTTGGGTCTAATCCTACATAATGTTCAACACATTCTGCAGCGAAGGCACCAGCTAATCTATCACCCCAACCCATTGAAAAATCTAAAACTGTCTTTGCATTATTGTATTCATAGAACATTTTAGCTACATTAGGTTTGAACTGAGCACATATGTACTTTCTCAAACCAATCATTGTTCTTAGTTCTTTTTTACCAATCTGTTCTAACTTTAAAGAATAAGCAGAACCCATAAGTGAAGTCATGAACTTTTTTGATGCCCATGTCCTCTGTGGACCTGGACTTACACTCCCATCAACTGACCACCTGTTACGTTCCTGATGCCAGTTAGAACTTAAATTACCTGTGTTTAATCTACTAAAATATTTTTGAGTACCTTCATAAGTTAAAGGATATCGAGATTCTGCTGCCTTTCTTGGAAACCACTCACCTTCTTTAAAATAATCTGGCCATTTTATTCCTTTCAACTTACCATAATCATCAATACAATCTTGTTCTGTATATGAATCTGTTCCATATGGTAATGGATAGGTCATACAAATTTCTGCTAACCTTTCTTTTACATAATCTTTTGGATAGGTTTCTTTTATCTCTTGCCATTCATCAGCAGAGATAAAGAGATAGTCTCCTTTGAAACTATCTCTTTTATATTTCTCAAATATATCTTCTCCGTTTGTCATTAAACTTCTTCTGTTACGATAGATTTCTTATTTCTATCTTTTAAAGTAGGAACTAAAGTTTCCCACAAATCATAAGGTAAATTAGATTTCATCTCATTACATTTCTTACAAGAAACAACTAAGTTATCCATTGAAGTTTCTCCGCCATGAGAGTGCGGTACTTTATGGTCACCAACACCTTCATCTAATTTTAGTTCTACTCCACAATAACCACATTCACCACCTTGTTCTTCAAGTTTAGCGATTTTTTCTTCTCTTGTAAAAACTCTTCGTGAATCAAGTTGAATTGGATTTGATATTTTAAATAACTCTTCTAATACCAAATTAATTATCGTTGGTATCTGTGCCATATCTGAACAGATTCTAATCAATCTTCTAAAATCAAGAGTTTCTTGTTCACCATTTAACTTGGTATAAGTTATAAGTTGATTTTCTACTTTTAACTTATTTAAAACTCTGAAGTAATTAGTAAAGAAAGTAGCAGAATCTATCTTATAACCATTATCTAAGTAATGTTTTACTACAAACCAAAATAAAAGTAAAGTTCTTCCTTTAATATCTTTTGATTTTGGATAGTTACATATACATTTATCAATTTGATTTAAAATCTTTTCAAATTGTTTTTGATATTTTACTTCACCTGAGGTTCTGAACTCTTTGTAAAGTTGATTCAATTGACCTTGAGAGATTTGAAACCTATCACCACTATGAAGAGTATTATACCAATGTGCAACAACTTCTTCAAGTTGTCTACCTTTAAGTGGAACATTTAATTTTAGATACTCTCCACCAACACCACTATCACTTAGTTTCATTTTAAACATATTTCTACTCGGTGAAGGATTTGATAATCTTTCACCATCTTCAGGTACACCATCTACAATTCCTTGTAAAAAAGCTGCTCCTTCTGATAATTCTGCTGACCTTTTGTCTTGTGCAGATAATGGTGTTCCATTGTTAATTAACAAAAATCTTTTGTGAAGTTCTTCTTGAGTTAAATCTCTACCATTAAGTAAAAGAATCTGTGTATTGTAAATTTTATTTTGTAGTGAAGCAGGTAATTCACTAAAACACATATTTTGATATTGAGTATAATCATCACCTAAAAAAGATAAATCTTTTGGTAATTTTACCATATCTTTTATAATAGCACTAAAAGTTCTATATCGTTGTTGACCATCTTCAATCCAAATAACATTCCCATCTACATTGATTTCAAATTGTGGAAATGGAATTCCCATAATCAAAGAAACGAAAACATTTCTTTGCCAGACATCTCCAGCATTACCTGGTCTATCTTGGAATAAATACTTCCTTTGTCTTTGATGATTGATTTGAAATGTTGTTTCTCTTACAACAAATTTCTCTAAAGTGGTTTTAAATAAATCCCACTGGTCACCCATGTTTACATCTACATATTCAAGATGTGGATGTTTTTTAATAATTTCATTTGAGTCCATAATTTTTAATTTTAAAGTTGCCTATTAGTAATACAATTTATATTTTGGGTATTACCAATATAACAGGTTAATATTAATTTGTTGGTTTTATCGGTTACACATTGTTTCACCGAGCCCAAACCATAAGCCACAATGTTATCTTTTACAAAGATACGAAATTTTTCTGATTTAAACAAGTCTTTTTTAACTTTTTTTACTAAAGATTAATTTCATACCTTTATACCAACCAAATCGTTCTTTTTCTTTTGGTTGTTTATTTAAATTTTTTTCAAAATTTAATTTACGCATTCTTACTTTTCTTCGGAATACTCTTCTATCTCTTTTGTAACTCATTATCTATGATATTTAGAAAATCCGTTACCTGAGATTCCTTTCTGTAAGTAGAATCGAATTAGATTCTTTTCTACCCACATTCTATCCTTATAATCTTGGAAAGATTCTCCATCCATTCTTATAGGGCCTTTTAAAAGATGAGATACTCCCTCATCCAAATTAAACCGAGAGTTAAAAAATTCTCTCTGGTTTCTGTAAGTTGATTTCAACCTATCCCACTCGCCTCGCAAGTAGGATAAATCATAGTTCACCGAAGTACTCATATTAGATACAATACACAGAATTACGATTCTGCAGAATGTTATTGATGTTAAGTACTAAGTTTGAGAACCCACCAATAATTCCCTCAAGATTAGGAATCTTTTGGTACTCTTTGAGGAATTGACGGTACTTTGGTTTCGAAACCCATTCCTCAGTTGGTCGGTTGAAGTGAATGTAAATCGTAACACCCAATCCATACTCTCTACGAAGTTTTTTGATGTAACTTCGAGTGTTACCCGCCAGAGTATGACCAGTAGGTGCTGATTGACCTAAAACAATGGTGTTTGTTTCTGGGTTGTAAAAAGTGTTACGAGTTTTGTTGATTCGATTGAATCCTTGAGATGTGAGATAGGGTGAAACTTGTGTTTCCATTCTCTTCCGAGCGGCCTCCCTATCGAGGTGGGGCATCCCACCTTGGCCTGGTGTGTAATCTCGCATAATTTATTGCTTTAAGTTTTATCTGTTCGTTACCGATAAAAATCACAAACATAGCTTTTATCTATATTTCTGGGTATGTGTGTGATACCAGATACTGTTATATTTCGGACCTTTTATAGAGGTTATCCAGCTCATATACTATATTACAAACACCATACCATTGGTGTTTTAAGACGGTTTGTCATGTTTTATGTCATGACAACTTGTCAGTTATTTTCTAAATATTTCATCTCTTTCGATTACAGTACTCATGTGGTCTGCCCAATGCATTATGTAACCCATGTTTGTAGTTTTACCTACAATTTTGTCCTGGTCGAACTGAATTAAATATTTTTTATTATCTTTATCGTACAAACCATCTGTAAGTTTCATTCCAAGATATTCTTTTTCATTAAACTTAATACCATATTGATTAAGTAAAAAGATAGTTCTATCTGTATGTGATAAGTAAACAATATTTGGGTTTGTTTTATAAACTTGTCCTAACTTATCAATGTGCCATTGTGAATCATTATCAATATAATGAAGTTCACCCTTTTGACCTAACTTACCCAAATCATGATGGAATGCTGTAAACAACAATTCTTCTTGAGTAAAATCAACAACCCCACCAGCTTCTTTATAAAGTTTCATCATACGAAGTGCATTTCTTGCCACATTCATAACATGGTCAATATACCCACCTTCATAGGCATTGTGGAAGTTTTTATTTCCACTCGCTGGAGATAACATTAGGTTCGGTCCTAACTCTTCCATTGAGTACATATGAAGAAGTTTTTCTAATCGTTCTCCTTCGAATGATTTTTTAAGAGCTTCTATAAACTTGTTATAGTTTTCTTCGAGTTGTTTTTCGTTGTATCTATTCATAATAATGCTTTAAGTTTTAATACTTGTACAAATATACGAAAAATATTTTTAATATACAAATATTTTTTTATTTTTTTGCAATTAATATCCAACATTCCAAAATAAACAATTTGGTTTCCCAAATTCTTTAACAAATTTCCATGCCTTCGCATCATATGTAATTGCAGATTTAAATGGTAATTCTTTTAATTCTGATTCTTTGATTGGTTTATCAAATTTATATTCACTTCTATAATATTTTGCTCTTCCAATTTCTCTTTGACTCATTGTATGTCCTACTGAAACTACATTAATATCTAAATCAGGGAAAGCAAGTTGTAATCCTCTATTCAAAGTACCACTTGAACCAACAGTCCATATTTCAGATATCTTTGTTGGGTCTATATGTTTTCTAGCAACCTTAATAATAGAAGCAATTACTGTTGGATGTTCTAATCCTATTGGAAATTGAATTCTTTCTTCTGGATTTTCTTCTACATACTTTCTAGCTCTTGATTGGGTTACTGATAACATTCCCATATTAACCCATTTATACTCAGCCCCAAGTGCCATTCCTCTTTTTTGATATTCGTGATAATTTTCAGGATTTCTTTTAGCCATAAACAAAACAGTTTTTTTATCATATCTGTTTGTTACTGCTGGTAATGAGATTTGAGCATATCCTGTAGCAGGAGATGAACCAAATACAATTTCTTTATGAGGAGTATCTCGGATAAACTTATCTACAAATCTAATTTTAGCACCATAATCTAAAAGCTCATCTTGTACTACATATACATCATCAAACTTTGTTATAATTGGGTCTGGATTTGGGTCCTCCCAATCTTTTACCAATTCTAATAATTCATCTACTGTCCAAAATCTACCATTGTTATCTTCATAGGTAGGTTCTAAAAATTTACTTATACTCATTTTACCAAAATTTTGTATTTACTTCTTTTTCTCTTTCTTCTGGTAGTTCATATCCTAAATGTTCTGCCAATATTCTTGTTCTTTTTGATGGGCCTTTGTTATTCTTCGTTGTCATAAAATAACAAATCTTAGCGTTTGAATAATCAACCTCTTCGTAATTTGGAAACTGGTCAATAGCCAAATCTACAATTTGATTATCTGGCCACATTATGAATCTATGTAAACCATCATCACCAGGTATACCAGGTAACTTATATGGTTTTGAACCTTTTGGTGAAAGATAATAATAAACAAATTCTGCAATTACATAACAATAATTTTTAGTAGGATTATCCTCACTCCAATTATCTTTCATTGCCTTTGTTTTAAGATGCTTCTTACCCATCTTAATTAATGCTTCATGTAACTTTTCTTTTTCAATACCAGCCAACCGAAACATTGATTGTAACTTATCTTCTTTTATTCTCATTCTACATAATCATCAGGTTCTTGTGTAGTGGGGTATTTATCAGCTCCCCTTTCTAACCATCTTCTTGTTTCAGCATTTGATTGAACATCAATAACTAAGTGATATCTATCATCTTCACCAAAATTAATTGCTGTATGTGGTTTCCTCATATCTAAATACCAACACTCACCCAATCCCATTCTAAGAGTTGTTTTTGAACCATCATAGTTCCATTGAGTAAATCTAACATCAGGATTAGTTTGAAGTGGGAAATGTATTCTCGTCCATTGACCATCACCTATACCAGCATCTTTATCTTGTCTATCCGTATGTCTTTCTAATTCACCCTCACCTTTTGATAATTTAAGAATTCTAATTCTTTCAATATGTGATTCATCTTTGAGATGAGGAAGTTCTTCTTTTAAAATATTAACAAAATGTTCCACTTCTGTTACAACACCTCTAAGTGGAGTATCCTCAACCTTCCATTCCATTTTATCTTTATTATCTTTTTTCCATGAGTTTGTCATCTCAGCTGGTTTGATAATAAAATCAATTTTTCCACCATATCCTCTAACTACCATTCCTCTCCAACTATTTCCTTTATTATAGTTTGAATAGTGATTAGCAAAATCATCCATATTCAATTTTAGGATTTGTTCCATTATTTTTGATGTATCTTGAGTAGGAACATCCAATCTTTGTAGAGAAAGTTGTTGTGCTCGTTCTATCGGTTGATATTTACCTCCCTTAACCCAAATACCATATACATCCGCAAATGATGTAATAATGTTATCTATACAAGTAAATCCTAAGTTTTCAAGAATAGTTCTATTTCTTTTTAATTGATTATCAATTTCTACTAAAGTTATAGGTTCATCATCATCTGTTGTTGCAAAAAACTTAGAAGTTTCTTTTGGTTTAGCTATATGTTTTTCTACTAATTTCTGCAACCACTCTTCATAACCAGGATAACAAGCCATCTCTTTAATGTACTTATCCCCTCTTGTTTTCAAAAGAGTATAAGTTTCATTTGAAAAAGAATTTACCTTCTTCTCGGTAGTACTCATTTTATTTAAATCATAGTACAGGATAATGGCTTTAATCTTGCCATTATCATCTTCAACCCAATCCACTTCCTTATACACATTTGCATCCATGTGGCCGAGAAATTGTTGAATTTTATATTTGTTTATTTTTCTGAAAGGGTCTCTTAATCGTGTATTACCATCTGTTTTATATGGTTTTACATCTTCAGGTCTTTGTGTTTCATGGAAACAATTCAGAATCTCATCATATATAGGAGATTTTGAATAATCCCAAGGATTACTTCCATCTTTTGTTGGTGCTACATATTGTTGATTATAATCTCTAAATTTCATAATAGTTTGATTTGTTTATTATAAGTATGCCTCAAAGAAAAAAACGGGTTATAAGTGATTCCAAGTTTTTCTTTTTACAATTTCTTCTACATTCCAAGTAGAAACTTTAAAGTTACGAGCTATGACGTTAGTAGAGAACCCCTTTGAATAGAGGTCTCTAATTTGTAATACTTGTTCTGTTGTTAATTTTGCTCTCGGATGAGATTCTCCTCGTAACCGATTAGAGAAAAACCATAAGGTTTTTGACATAAATTTATTTAATTAAATTCTTTCTATTGGTATTGTAATTAAAGCAAAATTAGAATCTTGTGGATGTTTCTGTGTGAAGTCCACTTTAGAATCTATTTTCATTTTAAAAGCAGTTTCAGTATGAATATAATATAATACCTTACCAGAACCATCCATACTACTTAACTTTTTACTTTTGTTAAAAGGAACTTTTGGTGTTCCTTTAATCACTTGTTCTTTTTCTGTTTTGTCTACAAATTTTATTGATGCCATATTTTATATTTTATTTGTTATACAAATATACGAAAAATATTTAACAATTCCAAATATTTTATCAACTTTTTAATTCATTAAGTGCATTTGAGTATGCCATCTCAGATTGTAATCCTGCGAATCTCTGAATTTCCTGTCCATCTTTTTCAATAATAACCGTAGGAACTGAACGAACATAGTACTTTTGTGCTACTTCGAATTGTTCATCAATATTAATATCTTGGAATGATACATCATTAAACTTACCTTTAACTTGTTCCATAATTGGTGTTAACATTTTACATGGCCCACACCAAGTTGCATAAAATTTCTTTACTTCTAACATAATTTCTCCTATTTAATATATTCTGATATTGGTTTTTCACTAAAATAATAACCTGGTTTCATTGGAATGTTTCTTTTAGATAACTTATAATTTTTACTATGTTTAATAGGTAGCAATCTCAAATCAATAGATAATCTTGGGTTTTTAAAAGATTTTCTATTACTAGCAGTATGAATATGATAACTATCAAACACCATTATTTCATTTAAATCATTAATTTTTAGAGATATTTTATCTAAAAACCACTTTCCAAACTTTGAATTTAAAACAGATAGTGGAAAAAGATTTAGTATATGACTAAACCAACCAACTACCTCGAATCCAAATTCTTTTTTTGTAATAGGAATCATGACATTTATCTCATCTTTATTATGATTAAAAAACCTATCACTATGCCAAACTGGATAACTATCATCTTTAGTATTATATCTAAAGTTAGGATATTTTTGAAAATAAAAATCAATACCAGTATAATGGTATAAATCTTTTACTATTTTCAAATAATCACCATAATTATTATCCATTATTTTTTCGTACTTATCAGAGTCTATTGTTAAATATACATCACCAGCTTTAACCTCCTTTTTAGGATTGCTAAACTCTTTTTTTAGTGTAACTAAAAAATTATATCTTTTTAATTTAAAGTAACGTATCATATTTTTATATTATTTTTTATATTATCCATCGCAGGCTACACAATCGGGGTCAACCGCTCTTGTTGCGATATCTCCTCTGAGTACTGATTCAGTTCTCATGTAATAAAGAGTTTTGATTCCTTGTTTCCAAGCTTCCATCGTAACTTGATTAATCCACTTTGGAGATGCAATAGAAGGGAATGCTAAGTTCAAGGAAACGGCTTGGTCAATATACTGTTGTCTTACACCAGCTTGTTTAACCAAGTCCATTTGATTGATTTCCTTAAACGTTCTGAACACATCCTTGACAGGGTAGGTTTTAATTCTATCTTCTTCCGATACTTCGTTGCATTGTACCATTTTTCCATTTAAAAAACACCAAGAATCAAGTTCTTTAAGGTCTTGAACTGAACCACCATCTTCTAAGATTTTATCCCAAGTATCTTTATTATTGATACCAACTTTTCTTAGTACCTTTTCTAACTCTTGGTTTTTTCTAATGAAAGTTCCTTTAGCAGTTTGTTCCGTAAATACGTTTGCAGCCCATGGTTCAATACCAGCAGATACATTACCACTTAGTTTCGAGTTTGATACTGTTGGTGCAACTGCTCTAAGGTGTGTGTTTCTGAATCCACTTTCTTTACACCATAGTGGTTCACCATATTCTGTTGCTAAATCTCTTGAAGCTCTTTCAGATTCAATCTTCATTTGTGAGAAGATTTTACGAGTTTCAAACTGAGCTTCCATTCCTTCAAATGGAATACCTCTTTGTTGTAGATAAGTGTGCCATCCTAAAACTCCTAAACCTAATGCTCTACCTTTTTCTGCAGATGCAACTGAGTTTTCAAATCCTCTCATGTTTTTAGCTTTTTGGATAAACTCTGAAAGTACTCCATCTAAGAACCAAGTTGCGGTATAAATTAAATCAGTATCCTTCCACTCATCATATTTTGCTAAGTTGATTGAAGATAAACAACAAACAAACGAGTGGTTCTCATCGGTATGTAGTGTAATTTCAGAACAGATATTAGTCATGAATACTTTTAATCCATTCTTTTTGTACATTTCAGGGTTTGCATTATTTACATTCCCTTTAAACATAATATAAGGTTCACCTGTTGCCTTTCTCTTTTGTAGTAGTTTTCCCCACTTTCTACGAGCATCTTCATCGCCTTGTTCAAGTTTTCTCATAAACTTGTTTCCAACTACAGCACATTGGTGTAAGTTAAGTGATTGTCTATTCACATCACCTTTTGGTTCTCTGATTTCTAACCACTCTTCAAAATCTTTGTGTTCAATATTAAGGTTAACCGATGCAGCACCTCTTCTTACTGAACCTTGATTAGTTGCAAGGATTGTAGAATCATAAATTTTTGTAAATGGTACAACACCATCAGATGTTCCATTACCTGTAATTGGTGCTCCTGCTGGTCTGATTTGGTTGATTCCAATACCAACACCACCACCATGTTTGGCAAGTAACATTAGTTCTAAGTTCTTTTTACCAATATCGTAAATAGAATCGGCTACATCGATACCAAAACAAGAAATAGGTAATCCTCTATCAGTACCAGTATTTGAAAGAACTGGTGTTGCTAAGTTCAACCAACCCTTCCATATATAATCGAAGAATTTGGTTGCCATGTGTGGTTTATTTAATCTTTGTGCAACTTTAGTTGCAACTCTCCAATAAGCATCTTTTGGTTTTTCACCAACTAACAAATATCCTTTTGAGATTGTTTTAACATAAATTTCTGTATTTGCCCATGATGGAAAATCAACATCTAATTCCCAACCAAGTTCTTCACCGTAGTTTTTAACTGCCATTTCTTTTTAATTTTATAATATTATACTTTATTGCTCTCCACAACATATTCATGGTAATACCAGAAGTATTTGGATAATATTTAATACTCCTACCTCCTATGACTGGGTGTTTTCTAATGTGATAATCAGTTTTCATTTTTTACAAAAACACCATCAACAGTTTTACCTGTTCTATCTTTTATTTCATTCCATGCTGCCTCTAAACATTCTGTTGGTGTTAATCCCAATTGTTTAGATAAAATAATAAGAGTAACAAGTGAATCTCCAATACCATCTTTGATTTCATCTTGTTTATCTTTTAAAAGTGCACCTGCAGTTTCACCAACCTCCTCTAACACTTTTAACATTTGTTAGGGGGCATTATCTTTTACGAGAATTCCTTTTTCTGCTGCCCAAACTAATACGTTTTCTGATAATTCATCAAATGTCATAATTGTAACCTTTTATTTAAAACAAATCTCCCCAATCCTCACCCTCATTTGCCTTTGAATAATCAGTAGGTCTTATAGCGAAGAAGTCGGTGTGAGTATGTCCACCAGTTAAATGGTAGAACCAATCGAGATTATCTGCTTTTTTCTTATTGTATTCAAAGATACCTTCGTATCCTAATTCTTCCAACTTAGAGTTGGTTCTTGCTTTTATAAATTCTTTTAAATCAGATGCTGATAGATTTTCTAAATCACCCATCTCAAACATCTTATCAATAAATTTAGATTCAAGTTCTACGATTAATTTCGAAGCTTCTTGAATTGATTCTTTACATTGTTCTAACAATTCAGGATATTCATCACACATATGTCTGAACAACTGACAACCCATTCGAGAATGAAGAGATTCATCTCTTACACTCCATTTCATTT
>Ga0209555_10002189_pt1 | contig 13935 bp, 23 predicted proteins | sample SaaInl85LU_5_DNA_FD_184643 | JGI IMG/M metagenome (GOLD analysis project Ga0209555, IMG submission 184643) | Marine microbial communities from expanding oxygen minimum zones in the Saanich Inlet - ESP_85LU_5_DNA (SPAdes) (version 2) | ecosystem: Environmental > Aquatic > Marine > Intertidal... | reverse complement strand
TCGTGAAAAATCTAGAATGCCCGAGACACAGCCGCACGTGACCCGACGATTAGAATGGAAAAGTTTACGAACATCATACGATTACATATTGGGTCTCATGGAAAGAATAAGACGAACCGATGAACTTTCTTCGAATGTAAAACTTTTTTTGCTGGAAGCTTTTGGAAATCTTCTTCAGGAGATAATCGAAAATATTAGGGCTTTGGTATACGGTGAGGTGCCCATATCAGTCAATACCAAAGTGAATCAAAAATGTCCAGCGGAGGAATGCAGGGGATTTTTATTGGATGATTATTCGTGTGGTGTATGTAAAGTCACCTTTTGTGAAAAATGTCACGAACCCAACGATGATCATGAATGTGATCCGAATACCGTCAAAACTATAAAACTCTTAAAGAAGGATACGCGTCCGTGTCCATCGTGTAACACACCCATACACAGAATAGAAGGATGTGCCCAGATGTGGTGTACACAGTGCCACACGGCGTTCGATTGGCGAACGGGTGCAGTCGTGACTGGTCGTATCCACAATCCGCATTATTTCGAATTCAAAAAGAGAGGGCGAGAACACGCTGATATTCCGTGCGGAGGTAGACCCACTCTCGAAGAACTCACCAATGCCGGTGCAACGGACAAACTTATGAACGTAAATGCGACATTATTCGTGATGAATAGGGAACTCATGTACAAATATGGGTACACATATGGGGATAACCTTCAATTGAGGATTCATTACATGATGGGGAACATGTCCGAAGAAGAATTTAAGATTCAGATTCAGCGCAGAGACAAATACAACTGTAAGATGAGGGACATTCAGGACATATACAACATGTTCATAGATTCGGTGAGTGACATACTCAGACAGTTTGTGTTAGACCCTTCAAAAGTAGAAGTGTATACGAACGATATCGATGAATTACTAGAATATACAAACAGTGTCATGGCGCGCATTAGGAAAAGATATGTTTCGAGAGTACCACATAATATTATGTTATAATATATTAAATGCTTTGGCTCATAGTATTTGCTATCATCATTCTCGCTATACTCTTGAGACCCGTGTATCATGAACCACGCGTCATAAGGAACTTTATACCCCACGAGGTATGTGACTACATAAAAGAAACTGCTTCTGAAAAACTTGCTCCGTCTACCATCTCCCACGACAGGGTGGTGGACGAGCGTGTGAGAAAAAGTGAGACGGCTTGGTTGAGTACCGACGATCCCATCGTCGAACAGGTCATGAAGAAATGTACTTCTTTGACCGACAGACCCCTTCGAAACTGTGAAAAACTTCAGGTACTCAGGTACACACCGGGTGGATTTTACAATCCTCATCAAGATTGTTTCAAAGATGATAAAAATAAACGCTTGTACACGTGTATCATAGGTTTGACAGACGACTATGAAGGTGGAGAGACTGAGTTTCCAAACTTGAAAAAAAGGTACAGACTCAATAAGGGTGATGTGTTACTGTTCGACACGTTGAACGATTGGGGTAGGATCACACCCAAGGCTTTACACGGTGGTATGCCCGTCACGAGTGGTGAGAAGTGGATTTGTAATCTTTGGATTCGAACGTATCCTTACGACGCTTGATTATTTCATGCCAATCATCGTACATGAGTATACCGTGGGCGACCCCTCCAGTTAAAAGTCCCTTCAAAAGTGGGAATTGTATAAATGGAAGTGTCAATAGGCTCAGTAACCAATGATGTAAATGCAATATGTACTTTCCGATAGGTATCTGGTTAAATGTATATGGACAGTTTGGTGTACAGCTTTTCCTGTACAACCAAAAAGCTGAAACAAACCCTAACACGAATAGGATCATATACTATTAGCATACATAAATTGCATGGGTGATGTCGATATTTTTATTTTTTTGTTTGTACCAAGCTGGACCCACGCGGTCTAAGTTGACGACATGAAGATGAAAACTCTGTACACTGTTGTGGGGATAGCAGTGAAAGTAGAAACCTGTGTTTGTCCATTTCCTGCTTTTTGAATAGGTTATGGCCGCTGCCATAAGTTCGGACAAAAAGTTCATGTCTCTCTTCAAAAGGATTGGTAAAATGTTGAAAGTATCAAAGTGTAAGCTCTTGGTCGTGATGAATACATGACCAGGTCCATTTTCATCGGGTCCAGCCATAGAAGCTTTATCGAATGTCGGGTCGTCCCACTTTTCATCGTTTATGGGAAGATTGTGACACACCATGAATTTTTCCTTGTATCCACCGAGTGTATTCTGGTTGACGGGATTTTTCCACGCACCCGAAGCATAGTTGGCGAATACATTAGAACCTGTGGTGGTTAGCATGTCATTTTCGTCGAGTAGACCTTCTTTCAAGAATGTATTTTTAATGAGATCATAATGATTGTTGTTTCTCACGTACTCGAGGTACTTTCGAAGTGTCGCCTCGGAGTTGATCACGGGAAAGAGATCCCTGACGGTCTGTGCGTCGTACACGAATTTGGATTGAGGACAGCAGCCCATTTTTATTTGTTGAAAACATCGTTCCGTTTCTTCACTTAGGTTAACTATGGTTACACAAACAAAACCTAAGTAAAGAAGATACACGAAGAATATACAAAAGCAAATATGAACGCTTACACCATCAAAACGTTTATCATCAAGCTCGAGCGCGAAAACCAGGCGCTTCGCGAAGAGAATGCACAGTTGAAGGCGACTATCGAAGAGATGTCCCACGATGATTCAGAGTCTGTGACATCCACTGAAACCATTGTACCCAAAAACCTGAATGAGGGGCTGGTGGATCATTTTCGAGCGCGCGCCTTATCCGAACAGGATATTCACAAGAGCAGGGCCTTTCGAAAGGCTGCAGATGTAATCGACGATCTCACCTTCAAATTATCTTGTGGCGAAGACATTCAACATCTAAAGGGGATCGGTCGAAGCATCATCAGAATCATCAATGAATATTTACACGGTTAAAAAATACACACCTAAAAAATAAAATGAGTATTCCAAAAGAAAAGAAAGAATTTATAAAAAAAGTTTCACCTGGTATCCATGTGTATATGGCACTGACATACAAAGCTGATGAGATTTATATTAACCCAGAATGTGATGAAGAAATTTTCATAAAAAAGAATCTTCTCTCATATGAAAAATCTGCTATCCGTGTGAAGCGTCATTGGTTTTCAGAAGAAAAATTTCATGAAGCCATCGATACCCTACCCGACGATGAGTTGAAAAAATTACTTGTATATTTTGATAGTATTGACATGCCCCTGTGTGACGTATATGTTGAATCCTGTATTGTTCCTAAAAATTTGACAGAAAATGAAAAAAAATATGAAAAGGTTATTATGGATGGAGACTTGATGACGTTTGAACAATTTTTATGTTGAAGGAAGATTCCAACATAGAAATGAGTGATCCTAACGGGGATCGAACCCGCGACCCTGGCGTTGCCTTTAGATGTTTGACCATCTTTATGTATACCATTGTATAAGCACCATGCTCTAACCTACTGAGCTATAGGATCCTACATATGTAATGTGAAATTTCTTTAAATACTTTTACTTAAAAGAAAACACCCTTTGAATACTATGATTCACGAATACGTGAAGGAAGTTTATAACGCACTCGGGCCAGGGTATAGTGAGCGAGTGTATCACAACGCCATGGAGGTTATTCTTCGTGAAAACGGTGTGTCCTACGAGACGGAGCGCATCGTACCCATCGTATTCAAGGGGCATACCATAGGTAATTTGAGGGCTGATATAATCATAGATCGTAGGATTGTTTTGGAACTCAAATCAGTCAAGACTATGAACGAGTCGATGGTTTCGCAGGCTCGCAACTATTTAAAACTTTTGAATCTGGAAGAGGCATATCTCGTGAATTTCCCTCCGTGCATGAATGCGGAGCCAGAGGTGGTGCACGTGAAACGAGAAGATTTTATTGTGTAAACCCGTTAGATTGTGGGTATGAACTCCCACTTTAGATCGTGGCAAATCTTTTTCCATATGATATCTTGTTGATGCAATTTTTCCTTCGATTTCAACAGTGGAAAGTATTGCAGATATGAATCTTCGCTGAGGAGTTCGCAGAATTTGTAAAGTACGTATGAGTAGCTCAAAAAGTTTTTCCTCTCGCTGGGACAGTTATCATCGAATGGTTTTTGTATATCTTTGAACATGAGCCTGAGCCGATCTTCGAGTTCACTAGGCATGTTGGGTGCTCTGATGCCACTCAAAATATTAGTGATGTACGGCACGTGTTCATAATATTTATTGAGTTTCAACTTTTTGAGAAAGCCTCTGACCTTCGCATGGGTAATCTCATTCACACTTTTTATTTTAGTCTTTTTGAATTCGTTTCTCAATTTCTCTATGACATCCGGTGGTATATTGGTCATCTCCTGTGCCTGGAACTGTGACAGCCATTCATTGAAGTGGTTGTCTCTCTTGTAAGAATAGTTGATAACCTTTCCCGATGTTTCCTGTTCCTCCTTGTACGTGAGTTCTTCGCTCAATATGACATCGACTACCATGCCACAACTGTCACACACGAGTTCACTGGTTTCGTTAAACTGAAAGATGTTACTATCTACACACGTGGGACAGGCGTCTATCTTTTTCTCCACGGGTCTGTCGATGTTTTTCTTTTCCACATCGACGAGATAATCTACGAATATATCTTTTCTTTGAAGACCAACAGTCTCTTTACAATTAAAGATATTATCAGTGCTCACTTCTACGTCTACTTCTTCCGTGTATTGTTTGAGATAAGGCATGCATTGCATAATGTATTCAGACATTTCGGATTCGTACAAAGATTTGTTGTTAGGGTCATTATCAATTTTAACAATCCATTCATTTATTCTACTATTATACCTGCTTAAAAAATTACCTTCCATACCTAGATAATGAATGTTCTTCACAAATTTTTAATTAACATCATTTGTTTTTTCAAAAATATACTTAAAAAACATGATTACACTATCATCTCCCGGGAACTTGAATATTGGGTGGAACATGGAGAAGATTATATCACGGATGATGAAACGTTTTGGGAAGAACAGTCAAACGAATGGGATGGTGAAACGGATGCGTATATAGTATCATTGACTGCAGATGAAAAGGTGCCTCCACCCCCCGATGTCGTGACCAAGATGCTCTTCAGGGTAAAGTATTGGTACAACAACCATGTGTATAAATACTTGACGTACGATCGCGAATACAAATGGCCTCCTCGTACGAATAAGAGCATGCGTTTCAACATACCGCTATTGAGTGCAAAGTTGTTGAACGCAGAGGGTACACCCGTGAAGGATCTTCTCGGAAAAATAAAAAGGTACGCGGGACCACGGGGTGATTTTTACGAAGGTGAAAAAATAAAAATTGCAGACATGCTATACTACGACGAAGAGACGCTCAAAGAGATGTTTCCGAAGATTTTAATTCGTAACATATTTGGAAAGGAAAAGGTGGTGAGTACGGTAGATGGATACATCACTGATCTTCGCGTACCTTAGTAGCCAAATAGAATTTCAGTTCCCCTAGATTTGCCACGTTATATTTTAATATGAGAAACCTGTTTTGTTCCTCCTGCATAATTTGTACTGTCGCACACATGCTCGTAGCTTTGGTAAAAATATTCATGTACCGAAGGGAATACATACCCGACATAGTGGGACTCTCTTCTGTACATTGGATGACAGTCTCCTGATCTGCAAAATCACCTCTGCATGTGAATGTGAGACTGTGACCACTTCTCACAATCTCTATATCTTCACCGATATTCGCCATGTCTCTGCAGATCCGCTGAAAGTCGACAGAAGGTATGGGTGTATTCATGGTCATGGTCATCTTGGGTACTTCGATTTGGTTTTCATTAATGTCCAATAGTTTGAGTGCAAACTTCGTGCAGGTCTTTTTCTGTTCACTATGAATTTCTATGTTCATGTACTCTTTACAATTTATGGATATGATCAACACATCGTTGCTCGTGATGGTCTTCAATAACTTGTATACATTCGTGATGTTTACACCGGTATCTATATCATTATCACATGAATATTCTTCAAAATTTTCGGCTGGTAAACACATGTCTATGAGAGAGGTTCTCGCCGTGTCGAGGGTGACGAGATACATACCACTGGGTTTGAAATAGATGGTGACATCGTTGAGAATATCCTTCAAAACTTCAAAAGTTGATTTTATAGCCGAAGCCTGAACCGTGACTAATCTCATTCTCGTTGATTATATGTTTATTTCTTTATATCACCATACGCATCCGTAACATCTCGACTTATTTTCGCTTGAAGTTCAGGGGTCATGGGGGGTTGAAGGGATTTTCCATACTCATCCAGTCCGAAGAGGAGGTCGTTAGATTCACCTTCCAGGGTTGTCATAGTACATTTACCAAAGTCACAAGCATCCAGCTCTTCTACTGGAAGAAGAGAGTCCAACCAATTTTTTATTTCGTTACCGACGAGAATCTTTCCATTCTTGGTGAGCATGGTGGGAACCCTCGTGATCTTCGTCCTGTACTGAGGGGGTATACCCATAGTATGCACGTTATGAAACTGTACAATCTGTCTCAACTGTGCATGTTTTTGAATGTAATTCACTATGTCTACACTATGAGTACACTTGGGACTAAAGATTAAAAGTGACATCTTTGATGTACGATTGTAAAAAAAATAATCCGTTATGACACAGTTTTTTTATAATATATAGTAAATGGAAATACTATTACTACTCATCCTCATCGTACTGATGCTTGTGTTCTCCAGCAGAAAGGAGATGTTCGGGTACGCTGGATACAAAGACCCCGTGAAGCAGGTGGTCATAGACGACCCTTCGTTCGACACGACTGAATACATAGAGGCGACTGACGTGAGTGTGGATAATGATCTCATGCAAAAACTCGTGTTGGCGACCAATAGGTACGTATCTGAAAAGACGGGTCTGTGTACCTATGTCATAGAGACGACTTCACTCAAAAAATACATTCATAAAGAAAACAAGAAGGAGCTGTACAGGTGCATGTTCATGCTGATGAAACAACATGGTTTTACATTCGGCTTCGCGGTGACAACAGATGTGGTGGTCAACCCTGATGGTACCGTCACGGTGATGTCTGCTCGCACACAACCCATCGACGTGATGCCACCGACCGATCAGAGTCCCTTTTCTAGTGACATTGAGGGACATGAATTCGTGGACTATCAAAAATTCAGGCAGAGTGAGTTGGATTTGATAAAAAAGAAGTAGATGTAAATAATAATGATAAGCGTCGATGAGATATCACGGCGAGCTGAACAGAAGAACAGGATGAAAAAAGAAACCTACCTCAAACTGTACGAACAGGCTTCTAGAAAGATTAGACAGTCCGTAGAGTTTGGTTCGAAGCATGCGATATTCCAAGTTCCATCGTTCCTCTTGGGCTACCCCATGTTCGATAGGTACAAAGCGACCGCTTACATCAAGAGACAATTGGAACGTGGGGGGTTCATAGTGACTCTGATGGGAGATTCAGAGTTACACATATCGTGGAAAGTGAAGAAGCCCAAGCCAGAGTCTAAGGAGGAAGCATCTGTCGAAGATTTTCCAACCCTCGTCAATCTTAAAAAAGCGGCTAACAAATACAGACAATACGCGGGAAAAGGTTGATAAAAAAATTACTGTTTAACATAAATGGATAATCTCAACATTTTGGTTGAGGCTAAACGCGAATACCTGGAACAGTTGTGCATTCTCATGTGTCCCGTCATGATAGATGTGTTCGACGAGATGTATCAGGAGGCTACCAAACTCTCCAAGGGTAGAAAGGTACTCATGATGTTTCAACAGTTGCTCAAAGATGTTCCAGAGTGGAGTGAGACCATGGCGAAACAGAACACGGATAACATAGCCAATAGATGCGCGTGGTACAGGGATCTCGTGGCTGCCGTGTTCGTAAGCTCCGTGAAGATTCTCTCGGCCGTCAGGCTCAGTAAGGATTCTAAAAAACTGTCAGTGAAACTTCCTACGAATGAAGTGTTCATTCATACCTGTTACAAAAATGCAGCCAAGGATCTTTATAAAAATCCTTACGTCTTCAGTGACAACCAGACCGAGCATGATAGAAACGATAAACTCTACGATAGATTCTGTCTCTGTGTAGAGAACTCAGTCAAGGAACTCATCCCAGTCCAGGATATATTACAAACGTATATGACAACCCAGGATGATATGATCGAACCCCAAGATGCGAATTTGGAAGAGGATAACGTGGAAGAGTTCGATCAGCCAGAGCCAGAGCCAGAGCCAGAGCCAGAGCCTGAACCTGAGCCAAAGCCCGAACAGGAACCTGAGCCTCTCACAGGTGAAACACCATCCCTCGAAAACGAATTCAAAACCATACACACTGAAGGTACACCTTCCCAGGAGTCCATCCCTGAACCAGAACCCACCGAAGAGCCGATTCCGGAGCCAGAACCAGAGGATCTCTTCGCAGATGCTGCGGACACTCGGCAGAGAAGACCGCTTTAAAAAAACCTATGAGTATTACAAATGGAACAACTTCGCGATCCATCTTGGGCTGCCGTAGTGGCGGGTGTGATTACCGCACTTTATATTCACGGCAAAGCAAAACTCAATAACGAAGGTACTCTCACCACGAGTGCCTATGCAAAACCAGCGGCACTCGTTGCTATTTTAGTGTATTTTATAGTTTCAAATGGTATAGGTAAACGTGAGCAGATTTCAACCGACCCCTTTTAAACATAACTTAAAGATTTACTTCGTGATTATATAAAAATGTCCTCCGTCACCGCTTTCAATGACATGATGGGTCAATTTCTTATGGAATTGCACAAGACTTTTCCAGAAGAGAAGGGACTCAAGAAATACATAGCAGCTTTCGAACTCATCAGAGATACGAATCCCAAGAAGATTGTGAATAAGTTCATGACGAACATCACCCCTCATGTGGATAAGATTAGCTCTCGTGACGAATCACTATTCCTAGAAGATTCTTCGGAACTTGAATTCATGCAAGCCATCAACATCAAGGAATGCTGGCCGAAGGCTTCGGATGGAACGAAGGATGCCATTTGGCAGTACCTACAGACCCTGTACATGCTGGGTACTACCATTACATCCATCCCAGCGGAGACACTTTCTATGATTGAGAATGTGGCGAAGCAGTGTGCTGAGAATATGAAGGATAGTGGTGAGAGTCTCGACGAGAATCAGCTCATGAAGTCGATGCAGAGTATGCTTGGTGGCATGATGAAAAAATAAAAGTCTATATAATATAAATGGTTTCTGTGTTTGAAGACCCTAAACAATTGATTCGTTCAGATGAGATTATGAAATTTTGGCCGACGAATGAACATTCAGCAGAAGAACGAATTAACGCCACGGCGAGATTTATAGTGTATGCGACTTGTATTTTGTATTTAATCAGACGTGATATTCGCGTGTTTGTTTTAGGTGTGACTGGTCTTGGTGTTCTTTATGTAATGGAAAAATCTAACATGATCAAAAATGAACGCGTGAGACCTACTGTGATGCAAGAGAGGTTCACGGATACAAACTCCCCTTGTCAGCTCCCTACGTACGATAATCCAATGGGTAACGTGCTGATGACGGATTACGCTGATCGTCCCGACAGACCCACTGCCTGTGATTATTCTTCGGTGGATGACAAAGTGAATAAAATGTTGAGTGACCGCATCCCCTACGGCCCTACACGTTCCCGGTCACCTCTCCCCGAACATCAGCGCAATGGATATTCTCGGCAGTTCGTCTCCATGCCCGTCACCGGAATACCAGGAGATCAGACTGCCTTTGCTGAATGGCTGTACGGTGCGAAGAATGCACCCACGTGTAGAACCGATCCTCGTATGTGTGACCCCAACGCCCGTGGTGCGCAGTTAGAAGCTTTCGCGGGTCTCGATCCCAACGGAGACAAAAGAAGTGGTTTGTTCGGTGGAACAATTTCTTAGTCAATAGTAAATGGCGTATCAGCTTCAACCAGGAATGAAAATTGTTCAGAATCCGGCGCATCCCCCGGTGTGTGCCACCGAAGAAGTTTTCGTGTATCCGCAGCCCAGTACACTCAACTACGGTTCCAGTCGTCCAAACACGATGCTCTACGGCACCGCCCCCTTCATGGCTGGTAAGGGTGCTCCAGCACAGTTCATAGAGACGAGCGATCAACTTCGTCCCCAGAGTACGAGTCAGTTTAATAAGATTGTCACAAAGACGTACGAGAAGAATTTTTTCCCACTTCAAGATGTTGGGTGCATGCTTCCGCCACGTACACTGTCTTACGAACCAGCGAGTACCCGTGCTGAACTTCAAAACGCGCAGTTTCAACAAATATATCTCAATAAAAAATATTAATTAGAAATAAGAATGGCGGATCCTTTATCTATAATAGCTATAGCCGGTCTCGCATATTTAGGAAAAAAATTAAGCGAACCTAAACCAGTGAAGAAAGAGTTATACGAGACGCAACAGGAGGTCAAGTTGGAACCTCCTCCTTCACAGGTGGTGGATGAATCCATGCTTCGGATGCCCGACAGGAAGATGGAAGTGGCGAATTTCGGTGTCGTCGCCCCTCAGAGCAGGTCTAATGGAAGTGAAATTTTGAGCATGCGTAATCGCATGTACGACGCTGGGAGGATGAACAATATTTCACCCGTTGAAAAGCAGTTAGTTGGTCCGGGTTTAGGTGTGGGTCAGAATGTCCCAGCTTTTGGTGGGTATCAACAGTTGTTCCGTGTCAACCCCGAAAATGTAGGTGCGTACCGCCTCACGACTTTACCAGGCAGAAGTGGTCCTGCCATGGATATTAAGGGTGGTCGCCGTGGTATCGTCGGTGAAGTTGCTCATAATAGACCCGAAAAAACAGCCTTTTTACCAGGCCGTCGTCCCGAACAATTCGGCCGAGCGCAGGGTATGTCCGGTGTGATTCCCCGTGGCGAGCATGAACAGACGAAGCGCCTCACCAACCGGTCCGTGACTGGTCAGCGTGATGATGCACTGGGTTTCTCCGGTGCTAAACGCGTCGTTTCCGCTGGCACCCTCGCACAGGATCCCACGCGCAACAAGAAGGATGGAAACATGGAACAGTTTGCCTACAACAATCTCCCGGCACCCAATATTCATTCGTTTGCCCACGGATACGTGAATGCACCCGCCTCGAAGATTGGTGAGAAACGCACTTACGGCACACCTCACACCGTAGAAGAACTCATGGCTTACGGTTTCAGACCCGATGAAAGGCGTGGTAAGCCCAACAGGCAGGGTAACGCTGGTCGTATGAACGTACGAGCGGGTGCTCTGAACCAAGGTGGTATGCCCACCGCCGCGAGAGTGGATGTCACTCGTGTGGATGGACGCACCGGACCCGTGAACGGTGGTTGGACTCAGCAATACAAGAATGATTCTATCCATCAGTACAACGTGTACAAGGGTCACGAGAATCCCTACGCGACGAGCGCCAGTCTTGACGTGGCGAAGAATCAGCTTCAGAACAACCCCATAGCTCAGCAGATGTACTAAATACATGTCAATTTAAAAGCGAGTAACACTACGCATTAAAATATTATCCCTATATTTTAATGAGCGTATACACGTTCGACATAGATAGCAGCGAAAGAGATCCTTTGGCTTATCCGGATCCGTCGGACTATGTGATAGAGTTGAAGAATCCCATCTACAACGTGACGAAGATATCTGTGATTTCAGCACGGATTCACGCGAGTCAATTACTGATCAACGAGAGGAACAACACCTTCTCCATAAGTGGATCGACCGTATCCCTGTCTAACAATAATTATGACGGAGAGGCCCTCGCTACCGAGATGGTCACACAGAGTTCTAACATCACGAGTGCTGTATATAATTCTGATATCAATAGCATCACGTTCACTGGAAGTCAACCCTTTACCCTAGACTTTTATGGTGGTGTGAATGGATACAAGACGGGTGATGATGGATACACCACTCCACACGATATTTTAGGATTACCAGCCAGCAACGTGTCGTCAGACGGTAACACGCTCACCACGGGGAGTTTGAATCTCCAGGGACCCGACGCCCTCGTCGTCAAGTTGAGCAGTGGTTCTGAAGAATTCAACAAGACTGTCTTTTCAGAGATTCCCTTTTACACGGGGCGTATACTCATGTGCGGTGATGTCATAAATTACTCGGGTGCTGATGATGCTGTGGTTCATAGTTTTGACTCTGGACCACAGAAGAGCATTCAAAGTCTGAGAGTCCAATTCTTTTACAGTAGTAATAACCGATTGATACCATACGATTTCAGGAACGCCAATCACGTGCTGAAGCTCGGTATAGAGTGTTCGACTGGTAAACTGGAAAACGTACCGAAAGTGAAAAAGGACTTTTCACTTCCACCGCCTATACGCATTCCTGAGATGGAGAATCCGGATAGGTGGAGTGGTTGGATTTACATAGCCCTTATTGTCTTCACGGGCATCATATTTATATTCTTCACGAGACCTAAAAAGGTTTAACGAGTCACGGCGTAGATGGGAGCCTGGGGCTTGACGACGCGTTTCGACATGCGAGAGAGAAGCATGTACACCACAATGGAGAGGAGGGTGGTGATGACGGCGGTGAGCGCGTAGTTGAGACCACTGTTCTTCTGAACCTTCACGACCTGGTGAATGCTCCAGCGAACGAGGTCCATCCAGGAGAGGGCGGCGGCGAAGGAGAAACCCGCGACGAGGGCGTTGAGAGACTGGGTCTCGAACTCAGATGCAACTTGTTTGGACATTTATAATAGTAAAATATTTTATTCTGGTAATAATTCTTCTACGTAAAGAATTTTTTTATATTTTTCTTTCTTGTACCCCCTGATGACTACTACCTCATCTTCTGAATCCGTGTCAGAATCTGATGTGTCGTCACCAGTTTTGAACTTTTTATATTCCGTGTCATACCAACCCTCCGGACAAGTGTTCATTACTATCAATAGCATTTTTTAACAACTGTTCTGACGGATTGGTGGGTACCCAACTTTCCCATGCGTCGTAGGCTTCCGTGATGGCTTTCATGGCTACGTTCGAACCGTTATAGGGTTCGAACGCATCCTCATCCTCTTCATCCACAATCTCAATGTCATCTAGGTCTGATTCATCACTATCGTATATATCAGGAAAGTATGATCCAATCTGTTTTCCCACGGTGTGCATGGCGCAATATTTCATGCAGTATTCGATATCTTTCGCCAAGACGGCTGACCGACCACACGCCTTTGCGTATTGCCCTGATAACACCATGGCATGTTCTAGGACGGGGGTCACTATGTCAATTGTCGCCTGTACCATTTTCGAAGAGAAGTCGTGCGGTTCCATTTTCAACTCTCAGAATATTATAACTGAGTGCGTAAACTCTAAGTTCTCTTTCTGAAGATTCTGTGTTGAGAGAAAGAGTCACGTGTTGTTCTTTTGCGAGACTGAAATTTCTTTGACCCGTGGGATACCATCGCTCTGGTTCGAGGGCGAAGCTGTATGAATAAAATCTCCTGAACAATTGTGTTCTCGAATGATGTATACCACTCTGAACTGCCCTGATGTGAATCAAGTTACCCGTCTTTTCATCTAGTATCACGTCGTCATCTAGTCGCAACTGAAGATTTTTCAAATGCTCGTAGTTGTTGTATACGCTACCGGCGACCTGATTTGTATTGTCGTAATCGAATACGGACACACCAGTTCCGAGTCTCTGAATGATAAAGTACAGCTCTTTGACTGGATTTACAAACTGTAACTTTTGTCTGAATGTGGTATCACCCGATGGAATTCTAGAAGTGTCACTCTGTACTTGGGTGATGATAAAGTCCATGGGAACCTCTTGGTACCTGATGCGTTCCGGTGTATCGAGTGTCACGAGATCGGTTTGAACCTGGAAACCCTTTACGAGTCCCTTTTG
>Ga0209555_10002188_pt1 | contig 13938 bp, 10 predicted proteins | sample SaaInl85LU_5_DNA_FD_184643 | JGI IMG/M metagenome (GOLD analysis project Ga0209555, IMG submission 184643) | Marine microbial communities from expanding oxygen minimum zones in the Saanich Inlet - ESP_85LU_5_DNA (SPAdes) (version 2) | ecosystem: Environmental > Aquatic > Marine > Intertidal... | reverse complement strand
TTCTCATCGGTACCTGATGCGCGAACGTTGGTAAGCTGCTTACCCTTAGTTGGGTTAACGACCAGGTCGTTATTGCGGCTGTGGATACCGATGATCATGCCTTCGTACACGTCGATGTTAGGACCGATCATCAAGCGGCCACGCTCCTGTAGATTGAAGAGTGCAAAGCCGAGCACCTTGCCCTTAACCATAGAGACCAGTACACCGTTGTTACGGGTAACTGTTTCACCCTCTTTAACCGGACCGTAGTGGTCAAAGACTGAAGTCATGATGCCGGTGCCCGAAGTCATTGTCAGGAACTGGCTACGGAAACCGATCAGACCACGTGACGGAGTCATGAACGTCAGGCGCACACGGCCTTTACCATCCACTTCCATATTGGTCATATCAGCGCGACGTTTGCCGAGCTCTTCGATGATCGAACCCTGGTGCTCCTCTTCGACGTCGATCATAACGACTTCGTAAGGTTCCTGAATCTGACCATCAACCTCTTTCTGGATTACCTCTGGACGTGATACGCCAAGCTCGAAACCTTCACGACGCATCGACTCGATCAAAACCGATAGGTGCAGCTCGCCACGACCGGAAACACGGAATTTCTCGGGAGAGTCGCCATCTTCAACGCGCAGCGCAACGTTGTGTATCAGCTCACGTTCAAGACGCTCTTTGATGTTTCGGCTGGTGACGAACTTGCCTTCCTGACCTGCGAATGGCGAGTCGTTCACCTGGAAGGTCATTGATACAGTTGGCTCGTCAACTGAGAGAGCTGGCAGCGCTTCGACCAGTTCTGGATCACAGAGGGTGTCGGAGATGTTGAGCTCGTCCAAACCTGTTACACAGACGATGTCGCCCGCCTGAGCGTTGTCGACATCGACACGCTCCAAACCGTGGTAACCCATGATCTTCAGTACGCGACCCGTACGCACCTTGGCGTGGCTGTCGATAACTTTTACCGGAGTGTTGGTCTTAACTTTGCCGCGAGTAATACGGCCGACACCGATTACACCAAGGAACGAGTTGTAGTCCAGAGCTGAGATCTGCATCTGGAAGGGGCCGTCGACGTCAACACGCGGTGCTTCAACATATTTTACGATGGCCTGGAATAACGCATCCATATCTTCGCCCATCGCTTCGTGGTCATCGCCAGCGATACCGTTGATTGCGGAGGCATAGACAACGGGGAAGTCGAGCTGCTCATCAGTCGCGCCGAGGTTATCGAACAGATCAAAAACCTGATCCATAACCCAGTCTGGGCGAGCGCCTGGGCGGTCGATTTTATTAATAACTACGATTGGCTTGAGGCCTCGTGCGAAAGCCTTCTGCGTTACGAAACGGGTCTGCGGCATTGGGCCATCGACCGCGTCTACAAGCAGTAGAACCGAGTCGACCATCGACAGTACGCGCTCTACTTCGCCACCGAAGTCGGCGTGTCCCGGAGTGTCAACGATGTTGATGCGGTAATCGTTCCATGTGATGGCTGTGTTTTTCGCCAGAATGGTGATGCCGCGCTCTCTCTCCTGGTCGTTAGAGTCCATGACACGTTCAGCGCCTTCGTCGCGGCGGCCAAGGGTGCCTGACTGCTGCAGAAGTTTGTCGACAAGCGTGGTTTTGCCATGGTCGACGTGTGCGATGATGGCGATGTTGCGTAAGTTTTCGATCACGAGGGTATTCCTGAATATTGAGTGCGCGAAATTATACGCTCCTAACCCCCGCGGCGCACGCTAAATACCCGGTTAATTGGGGTATATGGATTCACGAAAATAGTGCAAAAAATTCTACTGAGCGTATGATATTGCACCAGATCTGAATGCGATTTACACGCGCCGCACCAAAATAGTGCGGATGCTGTGCTCGTGTTCAATATTGGTGCAATATTTTGCTCGCTCTGAGGGCGCAAAACGCTCCAACTGTTGATCTTAAAGCTGTTTAAGGCGGTTGGCATACTGCTTGCTAATATCCCAGCGCGTTTTTAAACAGCACGCTCATGTAGAGCGTAAATAAGCTATTAAGTCTGGCAATACCTGGAATGGAGAGAGCCAATGTCCAAGACTCTGGATCTGATTAAAGAAACTGGTGCTAAGTGGGTTGACCTACGTTTTACTGATTCACGCGGTAAAGAGCAGCACGTAACTATCCCTACTCACGAAGTAGGCGAGAACTTCTTCGAAGAAGGCAAAATGTTTGATGGCTCTTCCATCAACGGTTGGAAGGGTATCAACGATTCCGACATGATCCTTCTTCCAGACGACGAAGCATCTATCGTTGATCCGTTCGCTGAAGATGCAACTGTTATCGTTCGTTGTGACATCGTTGAGCCGGCTACTGGCCTGGGCTACGAGCGTGACCCACGTTCTGTTGCTAAGCGCGCGGAAGAGTACTTGAAGTCTACTGGTATCGCCGACAGCGCTATGTTCGGCCCAGAGCCAGAGTTCTTCGTGTTTGACTCAGTTGAGTTCCATGCTGACATGTCAGGCTGTGGATACACTGTATCGTCTGAAGAAGCGGCTTGGTCTTCTAACCACAAGTTTGAAGGTGGCAACACGGGTCACCGTCCACGTGTCAAAGGCGGTTACTTCCCAGTACCACCCGTCGATTCTCTGCACGATATGCGTGCGGCCATGTGTGATGCCATGACCGCTATGGGTCTGCACGTAGAAGTTCACCACCACGAAGTAGCAACTGCTGGTCAGTGTGAAATCGGTGTTGCGGGTAACACGCTGGTTAAGAAAGCTGACGAAGTTCAGGTTCTTAAGTACGCTGTGCACAACGTTGCTCACGCATACGGCAAGACTGCTACTTTCATGCCTAAGCCAATCGTTGGTGACAACGGTTCTGGTATGCACGTACACCAGTCGCTGTCTAAAGATGGTAAGAACATCTTCGCTGGCGACGCTTACGCTGGTCTGAGCGAAGAAGCTCTGTACTACATCGGTGGTATTATTAAGCACGCTAAAGCACTGAACGCTCTGTGTAACCCAGGTACCAACTCATACAAGCGTCTGGTACCAGGCTTCGAAGCTCCAGTTATGCTGGCGTACTCAGCACGTAACCGTTCAGCGTCTATCCGTATTCCATACGTGACTAGCCCGAAAGGTCGTCGTATTGAGACTCGTTTCCCTGATCCAATCGCTAACCCATACCTGTGTTTCGCAGCGCTGATGATGGCTGGCCTGGACGGTATCCAGAACAAGATCCACCCTGGCGATGCAGCTGACAAAGACCTGTACGATCTGCCTGCTGAAGAAGCAGCTCAGATTCCGCAGGTATGTAGCTCGCTGGAAGAGGCTCTGGACGCACTGGAAGCTGATCACGAGTTCCTTACTCGCGGTGGTGTATTCACTGAAGACATGCTGGCTGCTTACATCGAGCTTAAGCGTGAAGAGTGTCAGAAAGTAAGCATGACTACTCACCCAGTTGAGTACGATCTGTACTACTCAGTATAAGATCAGTACTGAATGGAAAGCCCAGCCCATGCTGGGCTTTTTTGTATCTATCCTTTCTCTTTCTTAGTGATGGTGGCGCTATTTTGGTGCGCGCCAGCTCGCCTTATTTTTATTGTGCACTATAATGGTGCATGCTCAGGCATGGATTCTTAGCTTAAAACAATCAGAAGTTCTGCAGCCTTTGTATTACGGGATTTGTGGCGTATTGGCAGAGTTTTTGCTCCATAGTATCCAGTGAAAAATGGAACCCCTATGACAACTCAAAATCAGTATTCACAGCTGGTAGAGAACCTTACAAGCGCTGTTTTGGTGCTTGATCGCGCGCGTCAGGTGATCTTTGCCAACCCCTCTGCTGAGGTGCTGTTTGATGCTAGCCGTAAGCGTATGCAGGGTCTTAGTGCAGAGATCTTTTTCGGTGGCGAGCGCGAAGAGTTAGAGTTGCTGCATCTGGTCTCCAAAACGGGTCACCGCTTTAGCAAGCGCGAAGCAAAAATGTTGACCGTTACAGGGCAGGCGCTGATAACCGATTACAGTGTTTCGCCGCTGCCCGATGGCTTGATCTTAATTGAGGCAAATCCGCGTGATCGCCTGCTCAGAATTGAGCGCGAGGAGGAGTTACTTAATCGCCACGCTTCCGCCAGCGGGTTAATACGGGGTTTGGCGCATGAGATCAAAAATCCTCTGGGCGGTATTCGTGGCGCAGCGCAACTTCTAGAGCGCGAACTACCCAGTGACGACCTTAAAGAGTTTACCCGTATCATCATTCATGAGGCGGATCGTCTGCGCAATCTGGTTGATCGTATGATGGGCCCGTACCGCAAACCACAGATCTCTGAGGTGAATATTCATGCCGTCCTTGAGCATGTGCGCTCGCTGATTGATGTCGAATCTGAAGGCCGAATGGAACTGGTACGTGACTACGACCCGAGTCTGCCGGAGTTTGAGGGTGACTATGAACAGCTGATTCAGGCAATTCTAAATATCTGTAAAAACGCTTTGCAGGCCCTCCAGTCTGCCAACATTGAGAACTCACGAATTACGCTGCGTACGCGTGCACTGCGTCGTATCACGCTAGGTACAGAGCAACACCGCCTAGTGGCCTGCGTTGAGATTATCGATAACGGCCCAGGGATCCCCGCTGAGCTCGTCGACACTGTCTTTTTCCCTATGGTTACTGGTCGTGCTGAGGGGACAGGGCTTGGGCTCTCCATCGCCCAGTCAATTATTAACCAGCACTCGGGTTTGATTGAGTGTAAATCCAAGCCCGGCCGAACCAGTTTTCAAATTTATATACCGTTGGAGAGTTAAATGTCAGCCGCCGCATGTGTTTGGATCGTGGATGACGATCGCTCGATTCGTTGGGTGCTAGAGAGAGCACTTTCGGGCGCAGGTATCGATACTCGCACCTTTGATAATGGTGATGAGCTGCTGCGTCGCATAAAGCAGGAGCAGCCTGATGTCATCATCAGCGATATTCGTATGCCAGGTATCGATGGGCTAGAGATGCTATCTCAGCTGCAGGAACTCTTCCCGCAGATACCGACAATCATTATGACCGCCCATTCGGATCTGGATAGTGCGGTTGCATCTTATCAAGGCGGTGCCTTCGAGTATCTTCCCAAACCCTTCGATGTGGATGAGGCAGTCGCTCTAGTGCAACGCGCCGTTGAACACGCCGAAGAGCAGCGCGGTAAACAGCCTGTAGCCGTGGAGGAAGCCAGCACCGAGATCATCGGCGAAGCGCCGGCGATGCAGGAGGTATTTCGCGCCATAGGGCGTCTGTCACACTCTAACATTACCGTTTTAATTAATGGTGAGTCGGGTACGGGTAAAGAGCTAGTTGCTCATGCACTGCATACGCACAGTCCGCGCGCTGCTAATGAGTTTATTCCGCTCAATATGGCGGCAATACCGCGTGACCTGATTGAGTCCGAGTTATTTGGACACGAGAAGGGTGCCTTTACCGGCGCACAGGCAGCGCGTCGTGGCCGCTTTGAGCAGGCGGACGGCGGCACGCTCTTTCTTGATGAGATCGGTGATATGCCATCCGAGACTCAGACGCGCTTGCTGCGCGTATTGGCAGACGGTGAGTTCTACCGCGTCGGTGGGCATACGCCAGTGAAGGTGGATGTGCGCATAATCGCTGCGACTCACCAAAATCTTGAGGAGCTGGTAAAGCAGGGTAAGTTCCGAGAGGATCTGTTCCACCGTCTTAATGTTATTCGCGTGCACATACCTTCCCTAGCGCAGCGCCGTGAGGATATCCCGCGTTTGGCCCGCCATTTCCTAGCGGCTTCTGCACGTGAGCTGGATGTTGAAACTAAGATGCTGCGCCCTGAGGCAGAAGCTTTTCTAACCAAGTTGCCCTGGCCGGGTAACGTGCGCCAGTTGGAGAATACCTGTCGCTGGCTGACAGTCATGGCCTCGGGCCGCGAAGTGCTGGTATCGGACTTGCCGCCGGAGCTACTCGAGTCCAATGCACAGGCGCCGGCTGTCACTGGGAGCTGGGAACAGGCACTGAGAGGCTGGGCCGATCAGCAGCTGTTTACTGGCAATAGCGGTATTCTCAAAGAGGCGGTACCACAGTTCGAGCAGGTGCTGATTGAGACTGCACTGAAGCACACGGGTGGGCGTCGTCGAGATGCTGCTGAGCTACTGGGCTGGGGTCGAAATACCCTTACGCGAAAGATAAAAGAACTCGGTATGGATGCCGAGGATAGTGCCTCTGAGGCGAGTTAACAGGGTATACTGGACAGTATCTCGGAGCTCGCGTTGAAGCTCTGTTTAGCGAATAGATAGCGAGTAGAACCTCCTGTGCTAGATGTTGTCCTTTATCAGCCTGAAATCCCACCGAACACCGGCAATATAATTCGTCTCTGTGCTAATACCGGTTTTCGTTTGCACTTAATTGAACCGTTCGGTTTTGAGTTGGATGATAAGCGTCTGCGTCGGGCGGGACTGGACTATCATGAGTTTGCTGAGCTCAAGGTCTACCCCAACTTAGAGGCCTGTGTAGATGCGCTCAAACCTCAACGCATTCTGTCGATGACAACCAAAACAGATGCGCGTTATTCTGACCACCAGTTTGCCGTTGGGGATATGATTCTTTTAGGCCCAGAAACGCGAGGCCTTCCGCAGCATGTGCTCGACTCAACAACGCCGATCACCCTACCGATGCTAGAGAACTCTCGTAGCCTGAATCTTTCGAATGCCTGTGCGATCGTGGTGTATGAAGCCTGGCGTCAGCTCGGTTTTGCCAACTCCTAGACCTAGGAGTGGATATCAGGAGGCGAGCAGCGGTAGCTTAACGCCGGCCAATCTTAGGCTGATCTGGGCAATTAGCAGCCAAGGATCTGCTCGATTTTGACCCTTGATCGCCGCATCGGCTTCTCCTGCTGTTCGCAGCATCGCTTCAAGTTCGGATAGATGCACACGGCGACTGGCTGTTCGTACCAGAGTTTTGCGTTTACCCCAGATGCGCTCACGCTGAGCCAGCTGATCGTAACTTTTGCCTTGGGCGATACCCTCAATAACCCGATGCAGACTGCGCAATTCGCGGGTCAGTGCCCATAGCACTACCGGAGCCTCAAGACCCTCTTGGCGCAGCGCGTGAACGATATGTTGGCAGCGTGCAGCCTGGCACTGCAGTGCAGCGTCCGTAAGAGCAAAGATATCAAAGCGTGAACTGTCACTCACCGCGGCATCAACCTGATCAAGTGTCAGTTGTTGGTTGGGGTAGACCAGAGTTAGCTTCTGTAACTCCTGTTGTGCGGCGAGTAGGTTACCCTCTACCCGATCAGCAAGGCTCTGAAGCGCCTCTTGTTCGAAGCTCAGCCCCATAGTGGCTGCGCGATGCGTCAACCAGCCGGGCAGTGCCTCTACTTCAACCGGCCAGATCTCAACAATCATCCCCCTGGTTTCAACAGCTTTAAACCAGGCGCTCTTTTTGGCGTTGCCATCGAAGCGGTCTGCCAGCATCAGTAGGGCTGTATCGGGGGCTGGATTATCCAGGTAGCGTTGCAGAAGATCGCTAGTCGCTTTGAGAATTTTTTGTGAACCGAGGCGTAGCTCAATAATCTTGCGTTCGGCAAATAGCGATAGACTGTTTGCAGACTCAAATACCTGATCCCAGTTAAACTGTGCATCGACATGCATTAGCTCACGTTCAGAAAAATCGAGCTCGCGTAGCTTCGCACGGATAAGGTCAGCGGCTTCGCCGTGCAGTAGCGCCTCATCACCGGTGACCAGATAGATCGGCAGCGGCTCATTGCTGCGCTCCAGCGTTTTTGCGAGTTGCTCCGCTTTGACAATCATCTGGCGTTAGTTAGCCGGGGCGTAGCTCAGGTACTGACGTACGATTTGATCTGCCAGCGCGCGGTTCAGCTCTGCTTGATAGCTGTTCTCCAGCGACTCAAGAGCCAGCGTGTTGGAGTTCTCGCTGTAACTACGGTCTGCCCGAACTTCACGTTCGAGCACCGGGGTTTCGTTGTCACCCTGATAGAGGGCAAAGCTAACGCGTCCGCTCAGCTCATACTCCAAGGCCTCAGCGCGAGCGTTAAGAGTCAAAGCACGTTTGTTGTAACGTGCTGTGCCAAGTTCAAGACGATAGGGAGCGGATTCACTGATCACTACCCCTGAGCCGCTAAGCTGTTTGACCAGCTCTCGACCCAGAGCGGTGGGCTGTGCGCTCTGCTCGACCATTACGAGTTGTTGTAGTGCCTCAGGGACCTCATAAAGGCCTTTGAGTTTAAATCCGCAGGCACTCAGTGCCAGCGAACAAAGCAGTACAAGAGTCGCACGACGCTTCATCTTTTTCCCTTACAAATTTAACCTACGACGAGGTTAACCAGTTTACCCGGCACAACGATCTCTTTACGAACCGCTTTGCCTTCCATATGTTTCTGCACGTTTGGCTCAGCCAGTGCCATCTGTACGATCACGGCTTTGTCGGCATCTGCTGCCACGTTGATACGAGCACGCAGCTTACCGTTTACCTGTACAACTAGATCAACGCTATCGCGTTCTAGCGCAGACTCATCGAATTTCGGCCAGTTGTCGGCCTGAGCTGAACCCGTCAGTTCAGTCAGCAAGACATCAGCAACATGAGGTACGATCGGCGACAGCAGTTGCACGCCGGCGACTAGCGCTTCTTGAATTACAGCGCGACCCTGCTCGGAGGTGTCAGCGGCACGGCTGATACTGTTCGATAGTTCCATCACCGCGGCTATAGCGGTGTTGAATGTCTGGCGGCGCTCGATGTCATCGCTAACCTTCTGGATGGTCTCGTGCGTCTTGCGGCGCAGCTCCTTTGCAGCATCGCTTAGGCTGTCCTTATCAAGTGCAACCACAGGGCCTTGTGCCAGATGGTCAGAAACCTGTTTCCATAGACGTTTGAGGAAGCGGTGAGCACCCTCAACACCTGAGTCGGACCACTCCAGAGACTGTTCTGGGGGGGCAGCGAACATCATGAACAGGCGAACGGTATCGGCACCGTACCTGTCGATCATCACCTGAGGGTCGATGCCGTTATTCTTTGACTTCGACATTTTCGACATGCCGTCGTGGATCAGTGGCTGACCACTCTCGGCATGCTTGGCTGCGGTGATGCGACCTTTATCGTCAGTTTCAACCTGCACTTCAGCCGGAGATACCCAGACTTTACCGCCCTGTTCATCCTCGTAGTAATAGCTGTCGGCTAAAACCATGCCCTGACACAGCAGGCCGGCGAACGGCTCATCCGAGTGAACCAGACCCTCGTCACGCAGTAGTTTGTGGTAGAAGCGCGAGTAGAGTAGGTGCAGGATCGCGTGCTCGATACCGCCGATGTATTGATCAACAGGCAGCCAGTAGTTGGCGGCTTTAGGGTCGAGCATCTTGTTGTCGCTGAAGCGACTTGCGTAGCGGGCGAAGTACCAGCTCGACTCCATAAAGGTGTCGAAGGTGTCAGTTTCGCGCTCGGCGTCAGCGCCACACTTAGGACAGCTGGTCTTGATGAAGCTCTCCATCTTCTTGATTGGCGAGCCTACGCCGTCGAAGGTGACATCCTCAGGCAGCAATACAGGTAACTGATCTTCAGGTACTGGCACGGCGCCACAGCTATCACAGTTCACAACCGGGATTGGTGCACCCCAGTAGCGCTGGCGCGACACACCCCAGTCACGCAGACGGAACTGGATCGTCACTTTGCCCCGGCCTTTGCTCTCGAGCTCCGTTGCGATCGCTTTAAATGCCAGATCGAATTCGAGGTCGTTGAAGTTACCTGAGTTAATCAGAATACCCTTCTCGGTGAACGCCTCTTTGTTTAGATCAATCTCGATCTTCCCATCCAGCGGTTTAACTACCTGCTTGATCGGCAGGTTGTATTTAACTGCAAATTCGTAGTCGCGCTGATCGTGCGCAGGCACAGACATGACCGCGCCAGAGCCGTAATCCATCAGTACGAAGTTAGCTGTCCAGACGGGCACCTCTTCGCCGGTCAGCGGATGGATAGCAGTGATGCCCAGTGGCATACCTCTCTTCTCCATCTGCGCCATCTCAGCTTCAGCCACTTTCTGGTGACGACACTCTTCAACGAAGGCCGCAATCGCTGCATTTTCTTCAGCAGCTGCGAGCGCTAGAGGGTGCTGGCTTGCGACAGCAACGTAGGTGACACCCATGAGGGTATCCGGGCGAGTCGTGTAGACCTCCAGTGGACCGTAACCAGCCACGTCAAAGCTAAGCTCAATACCCTTGGAACGACCGATCCAGTTGCGCTGCATAGTGCGCACCTGCTCAGGCCAGCGCAGTTGATCGAGGTCATTAAGAAGCTGATCGGCGTAGTCGGTGATCTTTAGGAACCACTGTGGAATCTTCTTGCGCTCTACCAGAGCGCCCGAGCGCCAACCGCGACCATCGATAACCTGCTCGTTTGCTAGAACAGTCTGGTCGACCGGATCCCAGTTCACCTCTGCATCTTTTTTGTAGACGACACCCTTCTCCATTAGGCGGGTGAAAAACCACTGCTCCCAACGGTAGTACTCAGGGTGACAGGTCGCCAATTCACGTGACCAGTCGTAACCAAAGCCCATCTGTTTGAGCTGATTACGCATGTAGTCAATGTTGGAGTAGGTCCAGTTGGCTGGTGGCACATTGTTTTTCAGTGCAGCGTTCTCTGCGGGTAGGCCGAAGGCGTCCCAACCCATAGGCTGAAGCACGTTCTTGCCCTGCATGCGCTGATAGCGCGAAATCACGTCGCCGATGGTGTAGTTTCGTACGTGACCCATGTGTAGCCGCCCACTTGGGTAAGGGAACATCGATAGACAGTAAAACTTCTCTTTGTCGCTGTTCTCTTCAACTTTGAAGGCGTTGGTATCGTCCCACTTCTGCTGGATTTGGGATTCGATCGTTTGGGGCTGGTAGTTTTCGTTCATCGGCCTGTATCAGTGCATAGAAAAACGGTGTCTGTCGTGGGCGTTTTCCTGAAGAAAAGGCCTTAGGCTGACACCGCTCAATGGTTAGTTTCATAAACTTAGTCAATACTGCTAAGCATACAATAATTGTGACTGAGCAAACAGCCTGGCAGGTCGCACAAAGGCCCCAGATGGCCTGAGGAGAGAGGAAAATGGAACACGGATCGAAGCAGGACCCTAAACAAGCGCGGCAGCAACCGAATGCTAACCCGCAAAACTACGAGCGCATCCTCGATAATCTGATACACAAGTTGGATGATTCGGGCGTGAAAACCTGGGAGTTTATCGAGCAGCAAATTGAGGAGGCGGTCGCGATAGAACAGGCCGCAGAGGAGCTGACCAAGGATGAGGCACAACTCTTAGCTGCCTACCTGCGGCGCGACTTAAAGTCGCTAGGATTCACTCTACATGAGGTGGGTGCAACCCTAGCGCAGTGGCTCAAGTTCGATTTGGCACTGTTGGAGCAGAGCGTTGTTGAGCGTTTATTAGCCGTCGCCGATCGCAGTCGGATCGATTATGAGTTGCTGCGAGAGCAGCTCGATCATGGTGAAGAGCAGTACTTGAGCGGAGAGGTGACAGTGCCAGGTACGCTGTGCTGTCTGCACTGTAGTGCGCAGCAGCAGTTACTGCAGACAGGGCGTATTGAGCCCTGCGCTGATTGTGGCGGTCTAGTGTTTGAGCGGCCGCTGCCGACGCGAGTAGATTAGGGCGATTAGAAAGAGCGCTAGCCAGCTGAAAAGAACCGGGAAGCTTCCCAAGCGTTGATAAACCGTGCTCTCGGTGCTGGGCCAGACCTCAGCGTGCAGCACTTGGGTCGAACGATTCGGCGCTTGAGCTGCAATTTGGCCGAGTGGGTCGATAACAGCAGTGTGACCGTTATTCGTTGCGCGAATCAACCAGCGGTGATTCTCCAGCGCACGCATGCGGGCAATCTGCAGGTGCTGCGCGGGGCCGTGCGAGCCCTCAAACCAGGTATCGTTGGAGACGGTTAGCATCAAACTCGTGCCAGCGTTGACCTCTGATCGAACCAGTTCGGGATAGGCGATCTCATAACAGACAGATGCAGCCACCGGTGTATCACCAATCTGTAGGGGAGTGCTCGGCTTGTTGGGTAGAGAGAAGCTCGACATCGGCAGGTCGAAAAATTCGATCGCTCCGCGCAACCAGCTCTCCATTGGAATGTACTCACCAAAAGGGACTAGTCGCTGTTTATCGTAGACGCTTGGGAAGCCCGTAAGCGTACCGATGGAGTTGAGGTAGACCCAACGCTGGGAATCATCACGCCACTCTCTGCGAGGGAAGCCCGATACGAGTATCTGGTTGCGGCGATCTAGCTCATTGATCCATGGACTGAGAATGTCAAAGCTTGAGTTGATAAGCCTCGGAACGGCGGTCTCTGGCCAAATTATCCATTGGGCATTTGGTGCCTCAAGACTGAGTTCTCCGAGTTGCCTAATGTGGCTGTCGAAGTGGCTCTGCTGCCACTTGAGTGACTGGCTGATATTGGGTTGGATCAGAGCGAGTTTGATTGAGCGTCCCGACTGGTCGGTAGACGCCGGCGGCACAAAATTGATTCCAGCAAAGATTAGTAGTGCTGCAATGATGGTCGTGGGTTCGCGATGCTGGATTGCAAAGGCGACCAGTAACGCCAATACAACAACAGCAGAGCTCACCAGCCAAATACCGCCCAGCGGCGCTAGATTTGCCAACGGTGTATCTATCCAGCCATATCCGAGGTAGAGCCAAGGAAAGCCGGTCAACAGCCAGCTGCGCAGCCATTCAAATCCGATCCAGAGTGCTCCGAAACCGATGGGGCTGGGGTGTCTGAATATTCGTTTATAGAGGTAGAACTGCAGCGCGAAAAGCAGACCCAAACCGACACAGAAGAGTGCTGTCATCAGCGCTGCCACTGGAGCGCTCATACCACCGTGATAGTGAATACTTACATATACCCAGCTAACTCCCGCTCCGAAGAATCCAGAGCCGTAGAGCCAGCCTGAGCGCCAGCCGGATCGGCTGCGTTGCAGTAGCAGATAGGCGGTAATTAGCGAGATTAGCGAGAAAACGGGCCAGTTAAACGGGGCGAAGCTAAGCGTTGCGCTCGCTCCGGCCAAGAGCATCAACAGTATCTGGCTAATTGAAGATGCTCTTAGCACGCCTAGTCCTTGTTGCGACGAACCTGGATCAAGCGAAGTCGGCGGTTATCAGCCGCCAGCACGGTGAAATTGAAGCCCTCGTAATCGATCGTCTCACCCTTAGCTGGCAGATGGCCGAATTGACGCGTTACCAAACCACCGATAGTGTCGAACTCGTCGTCGGGCAGGCCAACATCGAAGTACTCGTTGAAGTCCTCAATATCAGTCAGTGCTTTAACGATAAAACCGTCATCGTCGAACGGTTTGATGTTGCCATCATCGTCCTCAGCGTCGTGCTCATCCTCAATTTCACCGACGATCTGTTCTAAAACATCCTCGATAGTTACCAGACCCGCTACACCGCCGTATTCGTCAACGACCACAGCCATGTGATGGCGATTTATACGGAATTCGCGCAACAAGACATTGAGGCGTTTGCTCTCTGGAATGAAGGTAGGTTTACGCAGGTGAGCGCTAAGATCGAAATCGTCGAGGTTGCCTTCAAGGGCGTAAGGGAGCAGGTCTTTTGCTAGCAGGATGCCTGCGACCTCATCCTGGTTCTCGCCAACCACAGGAAAGCGCGAGTGCGCGCTGGAGATGATGGTAGGCATGAATTCGCGTGGGTGCTGATCCATCTGAACCACCACCATCTGCGAGCGCGGAATCATAACATCACGCACTTGCATATCGGTTACCTGAATCGCGCCCTCAACAATCGAGAGTGCATCGGTATCCAGGATGCCGGTATCGCCGGCTTCGTAAAGTACCTCTAAGAGGTCATCGCGGGTTTTCGGCTCGTCCGAGAATGCTTGGGCAAGTTTGCCAAAGAATGTCTTGGATGAGCCGCTCGATCGGTCTTCGCTCATAAATCCTCAGATATTAAGCATAGGGATCTGGGATCTGGAGTTGAGC
>Ga0209555_10002186_pt1 | contig 13948 bp, 13 predicted proteins | sample SaaInl85LU_5_DNA_FD_184643 | JGI IMG/M metagenome (GOLD analysis project Ga0209555, IMG submission 184643) | Marine microbial communities from expanding oxygen minimum zones in the Saanich Inlet - ESP_85LU_5_DNA (SPAdes) (version 2) | ecosystem: Environmental > Aquatic > Marine > Intertidal... | reverse complement strand
ATCTCAACATTCGGGATTTTAAACCGAGAAAAAGAATTGCATATTTTTGGTCCAAAAGGAATTAAAGAAGTGATTAATTTACAGTTGAAATATTCTAAATCGTATGTAAAATATGATTTAATATTTTATGAACTCAACTCTAAGAAAAGTGAAATAATTTTTGAAGACAAAAAGGTAGAAGTACATACAATTCCTCTAAACCACAGAGTCTATACCAATGGCTTTCTTTTTAAAGAGAAATTAAATCCTAGAAAATTAAACATGAATGCGGTTCAGCAATATCCAGAAATTGAAATTTGTGATTATAATAATTTAAAAGCTGGTAAAGATTTTTTACTTACTTCTGGTGAAACTTTGCCAAACGAAGTCCTCACTTTAGATCCTGAAAAACCCTTGATTTATACCTACTGCAGTGATACTTGCTACAAACCAGACATTGTTGAAATTATTAAAGGAGCTGACTTATTGTATCACGAATCTACCTTTTTATCGGACAGAGAAGATTTAGCCTTAAAAACGAAACACGCTACCGCAAAACAAGCGGCATTAATTGCAAAACAAGCAGAAGTTAATAAATTGATTTTAGGACATTATTCAAGCCGATATCAAGATATTTCTTTATTTCAAAAAGAAGCAGAGGAGATTTTTAACAATGTTGATTTAGCGGAAGCAGGAAAAGTGTTTTCTATTTAATCATAGTCCTTAAAAGTAGTATTCTTCGATACTTTTAAATCAAAATCTTTAAATTGATATAATGGAATGTATTGAGAATCACCATCAATAATATCTGAATTCATGATAATTGATTCACTATCTTTTTTAAATTCTGAACCTAAAGAGGATTGATATCCGTCAAAAATTTCACCTGTTTTTATATTTACAATAACTCCATACTGACAAGAAGTTCCACATCCCCAATAGATAAGAGTATAATAACCCGCAAAATTGATTCCATCTTCACAACCTTCGGTTATTCTAGTTCTAAACATTTTAGCATCTTCATTAGTTGTGAAATCTGGATCGGCTAACTTTCCATCATAAACAGGTACTTTGTTAGATTCGAAAAAGGCATTTAATGAAAACTTTTTATAAATTTCAAAATTATCAACATCAGGATTACTTGCAATGATTACATCATTTTAAAACCTTTCCATGATTTTAAACCCTTTATAATTAGAGGAGTCAGACAAATTAATCAGCTGAACATCTGTACTTTTTCCTAACATCAAATGATCTCTTTCATTTAATAAAGTATCTAGTTTAGCAACTATATTAATTGTATCCGTTTGAATCTTATTTTCATGTTTAGGAGTATCAACGACATCTTCAAGAAAAAAAAGAATGTATAATGTTGACATGATAATTGTAATGACCAAAACTCTAACAACTCTATTTTTCATATTAAAGAGACTAATATTGATTAATTGACAGCAAAACTAAAGTACAAGCAATCTCAGATTCTATATTGTTTTCTTCTAGAATTTCCATTAATTCGGTGTTTTCTGTCCCAGGATTAAAAATTACTCTATTTGGCTTTAAACCAACAATATAATCATAAAATTCTTCTTGCCTCTTTGGGTTTAAATACAAGGTAATTGTATCTACATCTTTAAACGCTTTTTTTTCTGTACAAATAGACACATCATTCACCTTTCCTGCCTTCAAACCAAAAGCAACAACTTCATGTTTTTTTGCTCTTAATCTATGTATCGCTATGTTAGAATAACGTGTTTCATTTAAAGAAGCACCAAGGACTAAAGTTTTTTTACTCATTTGTTAATTATACGTTAAACAATGTTAAGACAAGTAACAAAGATAAAACATATGTAGTCTACTAAGCATCATAAACAATCAATCAAAAACCAATCAAATGAAAAAAATACTGCTTTTATGCATGTTAACCGTGTCTTTTAATTCTTTTGCACATTTGGCCAAAAGTGAATTAGCCAAACCAGGAATTATCTCAGGAAAGGTGATAGACGAAACCACAAAAGAAGCCCTTCCTTATGTAAATATTGTCATTTATGACATGGCAAAAAAAGTCATTACTGGAGGTATTACAGATGATAATGGAGAATTTAAAGTAAAAGATATTCCAAGAGGAAATAGCTTAGTTGAAATTCAATTTATCGGATTTAAAACCTTTTCTAAACCAATAAGTATCACTAGTGAAGAAAAAAATATCAGTTTAGGAACCATCTCTTTACAAGAAGATAGTGCAAAACTAGACGAAGTAGTTGTTAGAGCAGAGACTTCTACAGTCATACAAAAAGTGGATAGGAAAGTAATTAATGTTGGAAAAGATTTAACAGCAGCAGGAACTACGGCTTCTGAACTTCTTAATAACGTTCAATCGGTAAGTGTCGATAGTCAAACAGGACAAATTAGTTTGCGAGGAAATTCAAATGTAAGAGTACTTGTAGACGGAAGACCTACTAATATACCAGCGGCACAATTACTAAGACAGTTGCCTTCTAATTCAATTAAAAGTATTGAGCTAATTACCAATCCTTCTGCAAAATATAATCCAGATGGAATGAGTGGTATTATTAATATCATTTTAAATAAAAATGCAAATACAGGTTTTAATGGAAGTTTAGATACTGGTGTAACAGCAGGACATTATGTACGTTACAATGCGTCTACTAACATGAATTATAAGACAGGAAAAGTAAACTTTTTTGTAAACTACGGTTATAATGGGGGTGATAATTACAATTTTGGTTTTGTAGAAAGACCTGGCATTAACTTGCAAGAATTTAAGTTTATTAATGAAAACCAATCACATTTAGTGAAGTTTGGTGCAGATTTTTATCTAAACGATAAAAACACACTTTCTTTTTATACCACACAAAACTGGTTTGATGGATTCGCCTCTGGTAGATCTCGTATTTCTGATACAAATGGTAATTTATTAATTAATGCACCAAACACACAAGATAACACTTCACCTACAGGTACGTATAATGTAAACTATAAAGTTGATTTTAAGAAAGAAGGTCATAATTTAGAATTAGAAGCAACCTATTCTAATACAGATGCTGAAAATTTACTAACCAATTTAGATGATATTGATCCAACAAATATCAATAACTTTTTTAATGATATTGAAAGTAAGAGAAACAATACTCAATTAAACCTTGATTATACAAACCCTCTTAACGAAAAAACAAAATTAGAACTTGGTTTAGAGTATCGAGGTGATAATACTGATAACTTAAATGATACAGATCAACAAGTTTTTACACAAACAGGTCAAGATTTTGTTGGGAATTCTGACTTTCAATTTGAAAGAAACATCTTATCTGGTTATGTGAATTATGCAAAAACGATGGACAAGTTTACGATGCAGCTAGGAGCTCGTTTAGAGAGTTTTACGGTAGACGGAACCTTTAGTAGATATATTGGAAATAGCTTTAATACAATTAATGAAACCTTAGTCGTAGATCAAGAGTTCTTTAATGTATATCCATCAGCATTCTTCACGTATAGTCCAACTGAAAAAAATCAGTGGCAAATAAGTTATAGTAGAAGGATAGACAGACCTGGAATACAACAAGTTAATCCAATTAGAGAATGGAGCACACCATTAATTGTTTCTGTTGGAAACGCTGATTTAGTTCCTCAGTTTACAAATTCATATGAATTAAACTATACACGTCAAATTAAAGGTGGTAATCTAACTTTTGGAACATTTTACAGAAAAATTAGTGATGTAATATCAAGAATTACAAATCCAGACCCTGCAAACCCAACAGTAGGACAAATTCTAACGTTCACAAATTTTAGTGATACAGATGCTTATGGTTTAGAGTTTTCAACAAACTTTAAAATTAATAATTGGTGGAGAGTAAATTCTAGTATGGATTTCTATTCTCAAGAACAATTAGGGAATATTGATAACACAGGAACAAATCCACAACAATTATCAGTACAAAATAATGTTTTTAACGCAAGAGTTAGCAACAGTTTTAAAGCAACTAAAAATTTACGTTTTCAATTATTCGCCATGTATAGAGGTCCGCAAAAAGACATTCAATGGGATGTAGAAAAAATGTGGATGATGAATTTAGGCGCAAGTTGGACCGTTTTAGATGGAAAAGGAACTATTAACTTTAGAGTAAATGATATCTTTAGAGGTATGAACTTTACATTTAATTCAGAAAATCCTTTTGTGCAAAATGGAAAATTCCAATGGGAAAGTAGAACTTCTTTCTTAGGATTTAACTATAGATTTGGTGGTGGTAAAAACCGAGCAAAATCAAGAAGAAACAGAGATAAAAACGAAAAAGATGGAGGCGGTGGCTTCTTCTAAATAATCAAATTATTTGAATAAGAAAGACCGAAACAATTAAATTGTTTCGGTCTTTTTATTTTTTTACTTTTTCTAATTACCATCTAATTACAACACTTCCCCAAGTAAATCCACTACCAAAAGCAGCAAGAACTACTAGGTCTCCATCATTAATTTTACCTTTCTCCCAGGCTTCAGTTAAAGCAATAATTACAGATGCGGCTGTCGTATTACCATATTTCATAATATTATTATACACCTGATCGTCACTTAACTGAAATTTACGTTGAATAAATTGAGCAATTCTCAAATTTGCTTGATGTGGAATCAACATGTTGATATCTTCTTTTTGCAAACCATTCGCTTCTAAACCTTCAATAATTGCTTCTGAAAAACGGACTACTGCATGTTTAAAAACAAATTGTCCGTTCATGTAAGGAAAGTATGATTCATCGTTAGGATCATTTTCTGCAATAATTTCGGGAACCCAACGTCCCGTAGAAGGACCTTCTAATGCTAATTCTTTAGCGTGTTTTCCTTCTGAATGCAAATGAGAAGATAAAATTCCTTTTCCTTCTTCTTCGGATCTAGATAAAACTGCCGCTCCTGCTCCATCACCAAAAATCACAGTTACATTTCTTCCTCTCGTAGAACGTTCTAATCCGCCAGAATGATTTTCTGATCCAATGACTAAAATGTTTTTATACATTCCGGTTTTTATAAATTGATCAGCTACCGATAAAGAATAAATAAACCCAGAACATTGATTTCTTACATCTAAAGCTCCAATTGTTGGCATATCTAACATATCTTGAACTCGAACTCCACCACCCGGAAAATACATGTCCGGACTTAAAGTTGCGAATACAATAAAGTCTATATCATCTTTAGTCAAACCTGCTCTTTTTATGGCGATTTTAGCAGCTTTTACTGCCATTGTAGAAGTAGTTTCTCCAGTTGCAGGATCTATCCATCTGCGTTCTTTAATTCCAGTTCTTTCTTGAATCCATTCGTCACTGGTTTCCATCCACTGTTTAAGATCATCATTTGTCACCACATTCTCAGGCACAAAATATCCTAAGCCAGTAATTTTAGAATTGTACATATAAATTGAATTTGTTGTTTGTTTGTCGTTGTTAAAGATAGCAAAAGTAGTGATTTTAAAGAATTGTTCATTTATAAGTCCATTTCTTATGTCATCTTGTCACAATAATATCTTTGGTATTTTTTTTGACTAGTAGTTAGCAGACAATAATAAACAAACTATAAAATTATGAGTAAAGGAAACATTAATGTATCGGTAGAAAATATCTTTCCATTAATTAAAAAGTTCTTGTATTCTGATCACGAAATCTTTTTACGTGAACTTATTTCTAATGGAACAGATGCAACTTCTAAACTAAAGCACCTTATTTCTATTGGTGAAGCTAAAACAGAATTAGGCGACGCTAAAATCGAAATTAGCATTGATAAAGATGCTAAAACACTTACCATTAAAGATCAAGGTTTAGGAATGACTGCAGATGAAGTTGAAAAATACATCAACCAAATTGCATTCTCTGGAGCTGAAGAATTTTTAGATAAGTACAAAGACAATGAAGCTGGAATTATTGGTCACTTTGGACTTGGATTCTATTCTGCCTTTATGGTGGCAGATAAAGTAGAAATTATCACCAAATCTTTTAAAGATGAAAAAGCGGCTCATTGGACATGTGACGGTTCTCCTGAATATACCATAGAAGAACACGACAAATCTGACAGAGGAACTGAAATCATTTTACATATCGCTGAAGATTCTACTGAATTTTTAGAAGATTCTAAGATTTCTGAATTGTTAAACAAATACAATCGTTTTAATCAAGTGCCAATTAAATTTGGAACTGAAGAAATTAACGATCCTGAGTTTACTCCAAAAACTACGACAGATAAAGACGGAAAAGAAACTACAGAACCACATAAGAAAATTACTGTAGATAAAATCATCAACAATACAGATCCGGCTTGGACTAAAAAACCAGCGGATTTAGAAGATGAGGATTATACTAATTTCTACAGAGAATTGTATCCAATGCAATTTGAAGAGTCTTTATTTCACATTCACTTAAATGTAGATTATCCGTTTAACTTAACCGGAATTTTATTCTTCCCTAAGTTAAGTCCAAGTATGGATATGCAAAAAGATAAAATTCAGTTATACCAAAATCAAGTTTTTGTAACTGATAATGTAGAAGGTATAGTACCAGACTTTCTACAAATGCTTAAAGGAGTTATTGATTCTCCAGACATTCCACTAAATGTATCACGTTCTTATTTACAAGCTGATGGTGCTGTGAAAAAGATTTCTGGCTATATCACTAAAAAAGTGGGTGACAAATTAGCTTCTTTATTCAAAAACAATCGTGAAGATTTTGAAACAAAATGGAACGATATCAAAGTAATTATTGAATACGGGATGTTATCCGAAGATAAGTTCTTTGAAAAAGCTCAGAAGTTTGCATTATATCCAACGGTAAACGATTCTTACTTTACTTTTGAAGAATTTTTAGATAAAACTAAAGATGCACAAACTGATAAAGACGGGAATCAGATTGTATTATATGCTGCTAATAAAGACGGACAACACAGTTATATTCAAGCTGCAAAAGATAAAGGTTACGAAGTCTTATTGTTAGACTCTCCAATTGTTTCTCACTTAATGCAAAAATTAGAAACTTCTAACGAAAAAGTAAAGTTTAGTAGAGTTGATGCAGATCATATAGATAATTTAATTAAAAAAGAAGATACTGTTATTTCTAAATTATCTGATGAAGAAAAAGAAACTTTAAAACCAATGATCGAAAACGCAGTTCCTAAACAAACCTATACTGTTCAATTAGAAGCGATGGATTCTAACGCCTCTCCTTTTATGATTACCGTACCAGAATTTATGAGAAGAATGAAAGAAATGAGTGCTTCTGGCGGTGGCGGAATGATGGGAATGGGAAATTTACCAGAAATGTACAATTTAGTAGTAAATACAAATCACGCATTAGTTGGTGAAATTTTAAATACCAAAACCGATAAAAAACGTGAACGCTTAATTTCTCAAGCGTTTGATTTAGCAAAACTATCTCAGAATTTATTGCATGGTGAAGAATTAACAAACTTCATAAAACGCAGTTACGATTTAATTAAATAGAGACTTCTATTAAGTATTTATAAAACCTCCTTGCTTTCACAAGGAGGTTTTTTTTATATCTTTAGAACATTCAAAACAACTATAAAAATCAATAATTATGAAAACTGGTATGATTAAATTAAGTGTACTATATCCAAACAAAGAAGGCGGAACATTCGATATTAATTATTAACTAAACACACATATTCCAATAGTAGTAAAATTATTAGGTGAAGCTATCAAAGGAGCCACAGTAGAAGAAGGCTTAAGCAGTGCTGCTCCGAACTTTAACGCTCCATTTTTAGCAATAGGAAATTTATATTTTGATAGTATGGAATCTTACCAAAACTCATTTGGCCAAAATGCTCCAGAAATTATGGCAGACATCCCAAACTTTTCAACCATAGAGCCTATAGTTCAAATAAGTACATTAAAAATATAATTTACTGTTTAAATGAATAAAATTGTAAAAGCTACAGTTTTTGATGCAAAAATATTATCAAAAGTTAGTGTAGAATCTTTCTTAGTTCCGCATGGACATAGTTCTCCTAAACATGATATTGAAGCTTATATTTCTAAAAACTTTAGCGAAGATAATTTACGAATAGAATTGTCTGAACCTACTAATGAATATTATCTCATTTATCACAATGATCAACTAGCTGGTTTTTCAAAAGTGATTTTTAATATTTCTAATGAAAATGTAGAAGTACAAAATATCACTAAAATGGAACGTTTGTATTTATTGAAAGAATTCTATGGCTTAAATTTAGGGAAAGTATTATTCGATTTTAATATCGCTTTATCAAAAAAAAATCAACAAAAAGGAGTATGGTTAGAAGTTTGGGTAGAAAATTATAGAGCCATTTCATTCTATTCAAAAATGGGAATGAAAAATGTTGGAAGCTATGATTTTCCTGTTTCTAAAACACATTCTAACCCAAATCATATCATGTATTTACAATATTAAAAACCTCTACTTTCATAGAGGTTTTTAATAAATTCATCAATCATTTAAAAAGCAATTACTCTTTAATAAATTTTTGAGTGTATTTTGCATTTTGTGATATAATATTAAGTAAGTATATACCCGAAGCAGAATTTGCAACATTAATTCTATTTGTTGTATTACCCATTAAAGAACCTTTTGATATTACTTGTCCCATTAAATTTAAAATGGTGTAATTGGCATTTTCTAAATTACCAACTTTAATATTTAAATCACTAGCTGTTGGATTGGGGAATACATTTATCAATCCTGCTAAGGTAAAATTATCGTTACTTAAAGTTGTTACCACATTAAATATAACTGATTCAGAAGAATTAAAATCTCCTCCAGAAATAATAGTATTACCAGTATCATCTTCTAAATTATAGCTTCCATTACCAAATCCACAACAAATACCATCGCCTTCAGAATCAAAAATTGTAAACGTATAACATTCATCTAAATTAGGAATTGTAATGGTTTCTTGATAATCAGTTAGATCTTGATCATATGGCGAATCTGGTCCACTTTCTATCAATGTATTGCTTGAGTCTCTAAGTTCCCAAGTTGTTTCTTGTCCCCAATTATCGGTAGTAATATTAAATACAACCGTTGATGTTTGAAATGAAGGTGATACAGAAAAATTAAATACATAGTTATCATTTGCAGAATTCTCATCTGTATTTCCATTTGGATTAGAAACAGATGTTGAAAAAACATGAGCACCACCACTTAAAACTCCATAAGATGGAATTGAAATCACATCACTTTCACCTTGTAATAAAGAACCCGTCCAATTATAATTTGTATTGGTAGCCCCATCTAAATTATAGGTTACAGTTGCTGTTGTAAGCGTTTCTGTACCTGAATTATAAATAGTTATCGATGGCGAAAAAGCCTCTCCACATAACTCTGAAGAAACACTACTTCCTAAATTAACTCTAGCATCGTACGCATAGGTCTGTAATGCTGGAAATTGATCTAAATCATCAGGATTTGTTCCTGCAGGATCTAACCAATCTTGCAATCTAGATGAAGCTGAAGAACCAAAATCCCAAGCAACACCAAAACGACCATAAAAATCAAAAGCTCCATTATTAACAGTTCCTGAACACGCTGCTGCGCCTCCTGAAAGAACTCCAATAATTTGACCTAATTCGTTAAACAAAGGTGAACCTGAAGAACCAGGCTCTGTGACTCCTAATTCCCATTCATCTATATACCACATTTCTGTAGTTGGATTTCCATTAAAATTAACAACTCTTCTATAAGCACCATCATCTTCTCTACAAACTTTTTGAATATCTCCACTTGGATGATGAATTCCTATATTGACATTAGGAACAGTAGTTTTAGATCGATTCCAACCAGCAAAAACCACATCAGGATTTACATCAAAAAATGAAGCATCCGTAATTTCTACCAATTCTGTATCAGATTCATCACTTCGCATTCTTACGATTGAGCCACTAACCGTTTGATCAAAAGATCCATTTGGACTACTTGCAGTTGTTGAACAAGAAGGTGTTGGACTTCTCCAATTAAAACGAAATGCCCATCCTCCTTCTCCACCACTACAGTGATTAGCAGTTAAAAAATATGGTGTCCCATCATTATTTGTATTGTTAACTAGTGCTCCAGAACAAATACCTGTTCCGCCACCAACAACTACCATGGCTGCTGATTTCTTTACGTTTTCTTTTACTGTATTAATTCCGTAAGTATCAGAACCAGATGGTGTAATATCACAATCTACATCTTGATTACAATCACCAGAATCTCCTAATGCTTTTTGATAACTTTCTGCAGTTCTATAACCATGAATAACAGAACCGATTGTTAATTTCAGCTCACCAACTACATTGGCTGGTTGGTAATATTCTATCCATGCATGATTCCCTTCAACTAACCAAGTTCCTAAAATTTCTTCTGGATTGTTGTTGTGATGCGTAAAAGGTCTTAATAAATCTTTTTTATCATTACTATATACATATAGTTTAGCACCTTCTGGAATTTTAAATCGTTGAAACATAAAATTCAAAGAATAGGCTCCTTCAGATACATATGACATTCTCCATATACGATCTCCGTTTGGTAATGTTTCCCATTTACCAACATCTTTAATATCATGATCTACAAATTGATCATATCCGAATCTCCATGGTTTCGATTTGTCAGCATCATTAATTTCGTCTTCTTTTATTAATTTATTTAGATCAATAGAAGGAAGTTTAAATGACTTAATATTAGTAGAAAGCTTAGCAGTAGTTGTCCAACTAGGTGGCTGAACCTCTAATGGAATTTGTCCGAAAACAGTGATTGAGATTAGCAAGGTAATAAGTAGTAATTTTTTTTTCATAATTAATTGATTATCAATATAAAAAATAAAAGTAACATTTATGTTATAAAAAACTACATTTCAAAACAAAAATTTTTATACTTAATTTTTAAAATTGAGTTTTTATTTATTTTTAATATCTTTCTAACAATTAATAAATATGATGTGTAAATTTTAAATAAATACCTTTTGACTTTTATACAAACTCATTCTCTTTTTCAAAAAATAAATATTCATTAAAATAACATGAAAAAACTACCATTATTATTCGTTTTAATTGCTTCAACTGCAGTTGCACAAACCAATACTGAGGTTTACTTATTTGATGTAGAAAAAACCGACAAAGGCTATCAACTAACAAATAAAAAAAATATTTCAGACAATAAAGACTATGATAGTCAGCCTTATTTTTATGATAATAATACGCTATTGTTTGCCTCTTCTAGAAATGGACAGACCGATATTTTAAAATATACGATAAAAACTGGCAAAAAAGTTTTCATCAATAATACTCCACAAGGAGGAGAATATTCACCTCAACGTATTCCTGGATCAGAAGATGTATCAGCTGTACGTTTAGACAACTCAGGGCTACAAAGATTTTATAGATATGATATCAATACTGGTGAATCTAAAGAACTTATTCGTAGTTTAAAAGTTGCATACCCATTATGGTATAATGACAAGCTAGTGGTTTCTGCCATAATAGGTGAAAACTCATTAGAATTAGTAACTAGTGACTTAAAACATAAAACAAATTTTACTTTACAAAAAAATATTGGACGTTCTCTTCATAAAATTCCTAATAACAATAAAGTAAGTTACATCAGTAAGAAAAATCCTGAATGGGAAATTATGTCTTTAGATGTTTCTAGTTTAAGAACAGCGAAAATTGCCACTCTAGATGGTAAATACGAAGACATTTATTGGTTATCTGAAGATGTTGTTTTACAAGCTAAAAAGAATCAAATATTACAATATAATATAAAAACAGATTCTGTTTGGAGTGAGTTTTTTACAGTTGATGATACTCAAATTCAGAATATTTCTAGAATTTCTATTAGCCCAGACGGAACAAAAATGGCAATAGTTGGAGAAGAATCTGCTCGTTTTGTCGTTGAAAAACAATTAGAAGCTTATAACAATAGAGATATAGATGCGTATGTAAATGTATTTTCTGAAGATGTAAAAGTGTATGATTACCCTCATAAACTCAGATATCAGGGCAGAAAGGAAATGAAAAGACATTATGGAGCTTTCTTTAAAAACACAAAAGACCTTAATTGCAAAATTCTAAACCGTATAGAAAATGGAAACATTATCATAGACCAAGAATCTGCAACAATTAATGGAAGAATAGTTAATGCCGTTGTGATTTACGAAATTAAAAACGGAAGAATTATTACTGTGACCTTTATGTAGATCTTTACTACTAGCTCAATCCATCAATAATGCTCTCTTCATCTTCTAATTGCGTTAAATTTAATGCCGTTTCTATCAATGCTAAATGAGAATAGGCCTGAGGGAAGTTTCCTAACAAACGTTTTGTTTCAAAATCGATGTCTTCACTAAACAGTCCTAAATGATTACTATAAGACAGCAATTGTTCAAATTGTGCTGTTGCTTCTTCTTTTTTATAAGTAGGTATATCATACCCTACAAATACAATAAATTTAATCAATTAAAATAACTTATTATGAGCGACGGAGTAACAGCAATATTTGTACTGATAATCATTTTTGGAATTTTCTATTTGTATTATTCAAAAAGAAACATAGAGCGATTATCATTGATAGAAAAAGGAGCTGATGCTTCAATTTTTATTAAAGGAAAAAGCAATAATAACAATCCTGCACCTTTTTGGAAGGTTTTATTTTAAACGTATCTGTTTTATTAATGGGAATAGGATTAGGAACATTAGTAGCCATGATCTTATCTAATTTATTATCATTAACCTATGAAGATGCTGAAGCTATTTATCCTGGTGTAATTTTCTTAACTGCTGGAGCTGGACTTTTGGTTGGATTTACATTAACAAAAAAGTTAGACAAAGAACAATAATCAAACAACCAAACCTTAAAATTCCAACTTAATTTCTGAATACGTTTAGAAACTAAGTAGGTTTTTTTGTTTTTATGAAACTATGTATCTTTAAACAATTCAAATTAATATGAGTAAAGTTTACGAAAACTCGACTTTTAAAGAATTATTAGACAAGCTTCAACAAGAAAGCTGGCAATTGCAATTACTAATTTCTGGTTTTGCTATTTTTGGTTTGTTTTCTGCAACAGAACCTATCGGTATTAAGTTAGAAATTACTGAACATAGTCAATATCTAGCTGAAACGCTCATTTGGTTTGCAGCTAAAATTTGTTGTTGGATTTTAATCTCAAATCTTCTCATTCAAGGGTTTTTAAAAAGAAAAAAATGGACAACATTCTTCTACTTTCCTATCTATAGAATTTTCAGTATCATCACCTTATCATTCTTATACAGGCTACTAGTTTACAATCTTTTAGATAACAAATTTGGAAAGAGATTACGTTTTGTCTTAGTACCTGTATATGTGTTTATTCTGTATTTATTTACGCATAGTTATATCGACTCTAATTATATAAAAGTTGATAGAAATTCATCAACTTATTACGCAAATCCAGGTAATTATGAAAATTTAATTGTTGAAGAAAATGACTTTATCAATGTTGCCACGATTCCATCTAAAGTCATTACAGATTCTTACATGAAAGTATTTATGATTTTTAATAAAAATGTAGAAGAAAGACTCTTTTCTTTTAATCCAGGTTTAAAACCATAAGAAGACAGAAGAGGATTGAAATCTGAAATAGTTTTTTTTGGTGATTTTGATAGAGAAGAATACAGAAAAAGAGATAGTTTACGATTAGTATATTACAAAACATTTAATGATGTACATAAAATATCTATTGACGGAAAAAAACAAGAAACAACATTTATAACAAGTACCACAAAAAATAAAAAAATTAGGATTTAAAAACTACATCAACATTGATACCTTAAAAGATGGGAAGCATCTTTTAAAAATTTCAAGAAAATACATTAACAAGAAAAAAGATACGGTAAGAAATATTCCTGTCTCAATTCCATTTTGGAAATTTAACACTGATAAATAAAAAATGAAAAAAATTACACTTT
>Ga0209555_10002180_pt1 | contig 14006 bp, 32 predicted proteins | sample SaaInl85LU_5_DNA_FD_184643 | JGI IMG/M metagenome (GOLD analysis project Ga0209555, IMG submission 184643) | Marine microbial communities from expanding oxygen minimum zones in the Saanich Inlet - ESP_85LU_5_DNA (SPAdes) (version 2) | ecosystem: Environmental > Aquatic > Marine > Intertidal... | reverse complement strand
GAATATGATTGGGATGAGGCTGAAGAAGATGATTTCTATACTGAAAATTGGCATGATATGTTAGCTGAACTTGAACAAAGTTTAGTAGATGCATATTTGGAATTTAAAGATGAAGAAGCAGAGTAATGGCAAATCACATAGAAAACTATATTAGAATAGAAAACGCTAACGAAGAGATTCTAACTGAACTTAAACGAATCTTTGAAATTAAAGAAGGTGATTATGAAGTTCATACTGAAGATTTAGGTAGACGAGTTTTTGGTAATGAAGCACCTGAAGAATATGATAGAGAATGGTATATCAATAAATGTGGAGCTAAATGGTTAAATGGATTTATTGAATATGATGATAGTGATGAAATCGTAATTAACATTACTTCAGCGTGGGACCCAATCAATCCTTTCTTAGAAAGATTATCTGAAAATCTTCAGAAGATTAAAAGTGATGTAGTACTATCTAATCAGTTTGAGGATGAGGGATATAACTTTGCTGGTGTATATTATACTTCTAAAGAATATGATGATGTAGAATGGGTAGATATGGATGAATATGATGTAGAAGAACTTTGGGAAGATGATGAGGTTAGAGGTAGATACCATCAAGAACTGATTGATATCTATGAATCACACATTACCTGTCATAAGGAATTAATTGAAGATATGAAAAACAACCCATCTAATTATGAGTAAAATATCATAAACTTTATATTTATGGTAGGAGGAACTACAATGGGATTAAACGAACAATTAGCTAAAAAGATTTTGGAAATGAAACTGAACTATGCTACTAAGCATATGAGAGATACTATACAAAAACTTCAGCAAAAATATGATGAGTTAGTAAACGAAAATAAAAAAGATAAATGAAAAAAATAGTATTTGGTTATAATAAGGATGGTGGATTTGAAAAAACAACATTCTTTGAAAATGATTTAAATGAAATGGCAGCTTTGATACTTAGAAACTATTCCAAAGTAGGTGACCACATTGAGGTATTAGGAGGCCCTAAAATAAGTGTACCACAGGTATTTAATCAATCTAAATTAGATATTATAGTATCTTTAGTATCTGAACACTTTGAATGTCCAGTTGAATACAATCAAACTTCATTATTATCGGATAAATTAGGACCAAGCGATTCTTAGTATATTTGGCTTAAATAAGTTAAAATTTTTTGAAAAAAGTTGGGATTACATTTGGTAGTCTCAACTTTTTTTCGTATGTTAGTACTGTAATTGAGTGAGAGAGTTAAGCCCTTTAAATTAAATAAATGAAATTAGAAACAGTTCAAAAAATTATCAACGAAGTTTATCCAAAGATAGAAAAGTATTATGGATTCTCTAAGTTTAATCCTAATGAAACTCCATATGTAGAAACTCATTATAATATCTATGCTAGATATAGTGGTGAGCCTGAGGCTGAGGGAACTGAATCTGGTTGTCATGCTGAGTATGATAGAATGGATAATAGTATTGTTATTTACTATCCTAATATGGTTAGTAGAAAGCACATCGTTCAAACATTAGTTCATGAGTACCAACATTATTTACAATCTCCTTCTTGGATGAAACGATACTATGATATGGGTTATAGATATGATAATCATCCATACGAAGTTGCTGCTTATGCAGAAGAAGTTAATTATACTAAATTCATTTAAACCCTTAAAAGATAAACAAAATGGCAATTTTACAAAAACCAAAACAAAACGGAATTACAATTGATTTAACAGGTCCACAAGGAAACGCTTTCTACCTATTGGGTACAGCTAACAACCTTGCTAAACAATTAGGATTGAATGGTAAAAAGATTATGGAAGAGATGAAAAGTAGTGATTATGAAAACCTTCTTCAGGTGTTTGATAAAAACTTTGGAAGTATCGTTACTTTATACAAATAAAATAAGAAAAAGCTTGCATGATTCAAATATTTTTCGTATGTTTGTATAGTAAGATTGAGAGAGATAATAAACTTTAAAACCCTAAAATTATGAATTATTTAATCCACCCCGAAACTTTAATCTTCAAAGCTAAAGCCCATATCGTTGGTTTCAACGAAATGATTGGAACTGAAGAAATTCCCCAATGGGATTTGTTAGAAATTGCAACTGAGGTTGCTGAAGAATGGACTAACGATTGGGATGAGGATGAGGGATTTGGTTCTTCTGATGGAACTTATATGTTGAAAGAGTTTATTGATGGTGTGATTATGTGTTTCACTAATCGTAACTACAAAACTGAGTTCAAACCTTCACTTCAAATTGTAAAACTTTAAGATATGTTAAACGGAAAAATTGATTTCTTAACCCTAAGTAAGATTGAGAAGGAGTTCGGTAATTTTGAAATCGGACAAGTTCATGGAGGTGGTAATCCAATCTACCTACGATTCGGATATTGGAATCGAGTGGATGTTGTTAAGTTGCAGGAAATCTTAGATTATCGTTCTAATGTAACTGAAGATGAGTGGTACGATGATGATTGTGGTTGGAAATATAACTACAAATTAAATTAAAATAATTGGTAAAAAGCTTGCATGTTTCAATTATTTTTCGTAAGTTAGTATAGTAATTGAGTGAGAGAGTTAAACCCTTTAAAACAAATAAAATGAAAAATTATCAAGCCCTTTTAATGATTGTTATTGGATTCGGATTAGGAATCGGAACTATGAATGGAACTATTCAGAATTATGTTCACTTTGTTGGTGTTGAAAATGAAATGGCATTCTCATTTGTAGGAATTATGATGGGTGTGTTGGGTATCTTCGCTATTGATTATAAGAAAATTCTAAAAGCTCTAATTTAAACCCCAAAACTATGAAAGCTAATTTATTAGTACATTGTCAGTATTTCGAAAACTATAATGTGGATGCCAATGGATTTGGTGAAGTTCCACATTGGAAACCTAAAGGTGGACACACCTTTAAGATGCCGGTTGATTCAGACACGGTATTTTATGCGGATGAGGATAAACTCATTCAAGCCATCAAAAATTTGGTGGAATCTCAAAACTCAATCGCTGAACGATTTGAGTATCGTGAGCATGAGTTAGTAACTTCTGAACCTACATTGGTTGAGGGGTTGGAAACGGAGTTGGATAAGTTGTACCAAATGGAGGAAGTAGCATGAGTTGGTATCAGTTAGAAGTAGAAGCAGATAAGTGGGAGGAGTTACAAAAACTCCTCAAAAGCTTGGATAAGTAGAATAAATTTCGTATATTTGAAGTATGAAAGAGATTAAGAAGTATTTAGGAATTCAGCAGAGATTGTGGTTGAACGGATTATTGGAGGTATCAACTATTCCAGCTCATTATAAGTCTGTGATTTGTAATGTGATTGCAAAAGATTGGTACAATAGTGAAGAAAAATATTTATTAAATCTATTAAGAGAGGATTATGGAAAAAGTAGTTAAAGATGGTAAAGTAGGTGTATTGGTATCACCTGGTTATGGGAGTGGATTCTCAACTTGGGGTTACCCAACTGAGGCAATCTTTGACCCAACATTGATTGAGATGGTTGAAGAACGATACAATATGGAATTTGTTCGAAATGAAACGGGTGGATTAACTCAATTAAAAGTTTGGAAAGAACCCAAATACATTGAACTAACTCAGAAGATGATTAATTATTGTGAATCCAACTGGAAAGGTAATTACTCGGGTGGAGTACAAGATTTGGTTGTAAGCTGGATATCCGAAGGTTCTAAATTTCAAATTACCGAATACGATGGTTCTGAATCTATTGAATTATTAGATGAAGTTAATTGGATAACTGCATAAAGTTATGAAAAAGAAAGATAGAAGTATTACTATGAAACTATTTAAAGATTTAGAATTTAATGAACACCCAATGGGTGGTGTTACGGCTAAAATAACATTCTCAAACGGATTTACCATTAGTGTAGTTGGTGGAGAGGGACCATACTCAACTCCCAGAGAAGCACTATCTGACCCGAATGAGTTTAGTGCATTTGAGGTGGCTATATTTGATGATAAGGGTGATTTTGCTACTCAACACTTCTTCCCAGAGGAAAGTGATGATGTTATGGGTTGGCAAAGTAGAGCAGATATCAATACACTTATGTTATTAGTTCAAAGTAAAGGAATGTAAATTATAAAGTTATGAGTGGAAAAGTAAGAGGTTATACTGAAAAGATTTTTACACAAGATGAGGTAAATGATATCTTATCTAATATTCAAGATTATGTAAATGATTTGGGATGGGATTACGATAGAATGTCTCAATCTGGTCAAAAAGTTTACAATCAATTGGATGAGTATATTGAAAGTTTATAATGAAAACTGAATTTCTAACAAATCAACAAAGAGTTGGTGTTATTAAAATTGATAAATGGCTTAGAAATTCTCAATCATCTGATTTGACTGGATTAATAGAAAAATCCAGAGAAGTATTAGATTCTATATTAACAAAAGGATATTATACTGATAAGGAGAAGGAGCTCCTGAATGAACTTAGGCTTCAGTATTTAGAAGATACAAAATCAAAATAGAGATATTTATATTTGTTCTCTTTAATTTGGTTATATCGAATTAATTTCGTATATTTGAATATGAGAAAATTAGGATTAGTATTAGGAGTAACATTAATACCATTTTTAATTTCAACAGCTGGTGTTGATAGAGAATTTCAAAAACCATTAGAGTTGGAATCAAAACCAATAAAAGAAATGGTAGTTGAGGTTCCAATAAAGGTGGATGAACTTGAATTAGTTAATGCACTAATAATGGTAGAATCACAAGGAAACGATTCAGCAATTGGTGATACTCACTTAGGTGAACCATCAGTTGGAGTTTTACAAATCAGACCAATTATGGTTAGAGAAGTAAATAGAATTTTGAAACTGAAAAAATCTGAAATTCGGTTCAAAAGAAAAGATAGATTCAGTAAAGAAAAATCTATTGAGATGTTTTTGATTTGGAAAGAGTTTCATCATAACGATTCTAATTTTGAAACCATTGCAAGAAATTGGAATGGTGGACCTAATGGTTACAAAAATAGTAGAACTCTACACTACTGGAAAAAGGTGGAGAATGAATTAAATAATTAAGTATATGAAAAAATCGTTATGGATAGCGTTAGGGCTATTTTTTGTAGGATGTGCATACATAGGAGTTATCCTACCTGGAGTTCCAACTACATTCTTTGTGATACTTGCTGCTTGGGCATTTAGTAAATCATCTGAAAAATTTAATAAGTGGTTGCACGAACATCCATTATTTGGTAAGTATCTTACCAATTGGGAAACCAAACGAGTTTATCCAAAACGAGGTAGATATGCAATGGTTGGTGTAATGTGTTTATCACTTATATCAATGTATTTCACAGTTCCACTTAGAGTTGTGGGGTATGCAGCATTTACATTTATTCTAATTATCATATGGGCATTTAGATACCCCGGTTCAGTTGAAGAGTATGATAAGAGAGTTAAAGAAGGAAAGAAAATCGGTTGGTTTAAATAATTGTATATGGCTAATGGGATATACAAAGTAACCGAAGAGTTTGAAGAAAAACTAGCGGATTATACTGGTGCTAGATTTGCCGTAACTCTTGATAATATGAGTAATGGATTATTCCTTGCTTTGTATTATGAGCATGTTGTAAAAAACAAAACTGAAGATGTGATAAAAATACCATGCAGAACCTACCCATCGGTTCCGTGTGAGATTATTCACGCTGGATTAAAGGTAGAATTTGAACCAGTTGAAGGTACTACTATCAAAGGAGCCTATCAATTAAAGGGCTCTAATGTATGGGATTCAGCATTAACATTTACTGCTGATATGTACAAACCAAAAACCCATATGTGTGTATCATTTACAGGTCCTTACAAACACTTCAAACTTTCCAAAGGTGGAGCAATCCTAACGGATGACCAAGATGCATATCGTTGGTTTAAACGAGCTAGATATAGTGGTAGACGTGAGTTATCTTATTTTGAAGATAGCTTCGATATGTTAGGTTGGAACTTCTATATGATGCCGGAATTAGCTGCTAGAGGATTATTACTAATGGCTCAGTTTTATAATAGAGATGGTACTAAAATAGTAAATGAAGATTTGGAATTACCATATCCAGATTTAAGTAAATTTTCTGTATATACAAACTCCTCTAAATAATGAAAAAATTTAGGATAGAGGATACTAATATTGATTTACTATTACCTAAAATTGATTATTTCATAAAATTGATTAAGGATGATACCCCATTTCACTTTTTAAAAATCAATCATGGATTTTTAGATTTGTTCTATCACACTTATAATAAAAAAGTTAATAATCTAATCGATTTAAAAACTAAAATAGATGAGTTAAAGTTTGATTCGATAGCAACTGAGTTGTTAGATACATTAAAATGTGATTCTTATCCAACCGGTGAGAATATTAAATACTATAATGGTACATCTATAAACGTATATAATGGATTAATTAATTTAACAAAAACATACACTCAGAAAAATACAAATAAAATAAAAATTGGTGTATCAACTGGCGTTGGATTAGATTATACATTTGGTGAATACCCAAAAGCACATCCAATACAAATTAGTAGGAAAAAAATAATACAAATACTATTAAACAAATCAACTGATTATTATCATTCTGGTATTTTAAAACATTATTCTATAATGAATGAATTACCTAATTTGTTTACTATATTGAATGAATTAAATTTTGATGTAGTATTCATTGGTATGGATTATTTTAATAAATTTAAAGATATTTATTCTATTAAAAATTTCCATCACATTAAAATACCAAATAGATTTGCAATTGAAGAGTTAGATAGTATCGTAAAATCTATTAAAACTATCCATAAAAATAAAACAATCATATTTCACTCAACGGGTCATATATTATCGTGTGAAATAGCTAAATTATTGGAAGATACCAATGTATTTGGATTTGATGTTGGTAGAAGTTTTGATTGGGATGTTTCTGATTCAATTGAAGATAAACGAAAAAATGGTAAGTACGATTGGATAAATGCTAGATGGATGAAAGACCATAAAAAACTATACACAAACTATATAAAATCAATCAGATGATGAAGCAGGTTTTATTGGAACATACTAACATAAAAGTAAATTACCCACCAATAGATTACTTTTTAGAAAAGATAAAATCAAATTCAGATTACTATTTTTTAAAAATAAATCATGGAATAATTGATTCTTATGTGATAACTTACATATTTAATAAAAAAATGGATGTTTTAAAAAATCTATTAGAAAAAAAAGAATATAGAAAAATAGCAGAAGAGTTATACATCCATTTTTCAAATTCACAATGGGGATTTAAACACTATAATTTAGAATCAAAAACAGTAGTTGATAAGTTAGAAGTATTCACTAAGGTATTTTTTGAATACAAAAATTATATACCAAAGTTAGAAATGGGAATTTCAGCTGGTGTGGGTATGGGAGATGTGTTTGGTACTCATCCAAATATCCATCCAAAGCAAAAAGGTAGATTTAGTATTTTAAATTTTGTTACCTCAATCAATTCAACATCTGAATACTTTCATAGTGGCTTATTTAAGCATTATTCTGTTATGGGTGAGGTTGACCGATTATTTCAAACAGCTAATGAGTGTGGGTATGCTGTGGTAATGTTGGGCCCTGATTATTTAAGATTATTTGAAAATAGATATAATATATCTAACTTTAACCACATAGTAATTCCATCAAAGGGAGCTATTGATTATTTAGATGATTATATTGAAACTTTAATGGAAATACACAATGGTAAAACTCTATTTTTACCATCATGTGGTCATATATTATCAACTTATATTTTAGATAAGATTAAAGATACAAACATAGTTGGAATGGATATGGGAAGAAGTTTTGATTGGGATATACGAGAACATCAAAATTCAGAACCAACAATGGCTAAGGGTGATGTATGGATTTCTCCTCATAATCAAAATGCTCTACCAACAAATGGTAATATCTCGATAAAATATAAACACTATATACAGAAATTAAGAAAATGAAAGTATTTCAAATAGGATTTAATAAATGTGGAACTCAATCACTTTGTGATTTTTTCATTCAAAACGGACACAAATCGGTTCATTGGGGTAAAGGTAGTTGGAATGAACACTTTATGCAAAATCAAAGAAACAATAAGATATTATGCGATGGTGCTGATGATGTTGTGTTTTGGAGTGATATTGGATTTTTACAACGTCAATTTCAAATATTTGCAGAGCAATATCCAACATCTAAATTTATTTACAATGTAAGAAATGTTGATAATTGGATTAAAAGTAGGAATGTTCAATACACAAAACACCCAGAAGCATATGATAGGGCATTTAACCAAACTGTAAATTTAGATAAAAGTGGAATTCCTAGGAATCACTATTGGAAATCTGAATGGATGTATCATAGAAGAGTTATTAATGAATATTTTGTAGGAGAAAAGGCAAGTAGATTGTTAATTTATAATATTGAGAAAGATACCCCTCAAAAAATAGTAGATTTTTTACCAGAGTTAGAATTTTCTAATTTAAGTTTTCCACATAAACACAAAAGTAAATGATAGAACCAATATTCATATTAGCAAATCCTAGGAGTGGTAGTTCTGTATTTAGATTGGTTTTAAACAACTCGGAATATTCAGTATTTCCACCTGAATGTGGGTTTATTCAATGGTTGTATCCAAAATATAAAGATTGGAACTCTAATAAAATTACAGATTTTGTTAAAGATGTACTTAAATCGAAAAAAATAGAAGGGTGGAATTTAAAATATGAGCCACTATTAAATTATATTACATTATTTAATCCTAAAACATATTCATATGCATGTTATTTGATTTACAAATATTATGGTGAATTGAGTGGAAAAAATATAAGGGTATGGGGTGATAAAAATAATTACTATATTCATCACTTAGATACGCTCTCAGAAATATATCCAAACGCTAAGTATATTTGGTTGAAGAGAAATTCAAAAGATATATGTGCATCTTATTTAAGATTAGATGAATTGGATTCAAATACACTATATAAACCAAATGTATCAAATGATATATCTGAGATATTTGATGAAATTAATAATAATACTATAAAAATTGATAATTTTTTAAATAAAATTAATAAAAGCAACAAAATATCAATAGAATTTGAAAAATTTATATTAAGTGATTCAACTGAATTAAATAAAATTGCTATGTTTACTGGGATTGATATAAGAACTAATATAGATAACTTTAATAAAAAATTGTACTTTGATGAACCCGAAATTACTATGAAATGGAAGGGTAAAACTAAACAAAAATTAGATTCAAGTCATATAAATACATATAAATCACATCCACTATCCGATGAAATTGATATTTTATATAATTTAGTAAAATGGTAAACATAATAGGAGATTCCCATACTAGGAGTTTTGGTAACTTAAATGGATTAGATTCATATTGGTTAGGGCCGGGTAGAGATATAAATTTACAAACGGATAAGATTGATAATATCAAAATTAGATTAAAAAAAATACAACCAAATGAAAATGATATTAATTTTCTATTTTTTGGTGAACCTAACGTTAGATATCAATTGGGGTGGGACCATCATATTTTTAAAAAATTTAAAATATCTGAAGTAGATAATGTAATTAATAAAGAATATATTGATATGGTTATTCAAAATTATGATAATTTAATAAAAGAGTTACACTTTAGTACAATGATATTAACGCCTACAACATCATACCCACCATCAATTCCAGCTATGATATACTTTAATAAAAAATTAAAAGAAACTTTTGGAAGTTTAGTTGTTGATATTTTTAAGCATACAATTGATAATAATCAAAAACCTAAATTAGAATTCAGACGAGATAATTTTACATATGACCCCATTCATTGTAATGATAATCTTAAAAATGTTTTTGAAATAGAGACTGGATTAAGTTTTACTTATTCAAATAAAAGTGGTGATAATATAACACAATTTGGAACAATATCTTTAAGATGATGGTGTTAAAATTACTATTTTTTGTGATAGGTGGAATTATTTCAATGTATATGTGGTATTCTGAGTACAAAGATTTGTAGGTCTCAATTATTTTTTGTATATTTGTAACAATGAAAAGTTGTATATTATTATCGGGCCAATTAAGAAACGCAAAAAACTCATTTGAATCAATTAAGAAAAATTTGATTGATACCTATGATGCCGATGTGTTCATATCAACTTGGAGTAATTCGAACAAAATACAAAAATCAAATTTGGCTGGTGGGTCTGTTGATGATGATTCTACAATTGATGAAATTATTAATCTATATAATCCTATAACAATTGAAGTTGATAAGTATGAGGATGAGTTGGTAGAAAAATTCCATAGAATGATACAACCTTTCAAAAGTAAGGCCCCAATTGAAACTAAACCACTATCTGTATTTATGATGTGGTATAAAATAATGAAGGTTAATCAATTGAAAAGTAGATATGAACAAACCAATGGGTTTAAATACGATACAGTCATTCGTAGTAGATTCGATTTAAATATTGATTCTCAGATTGAAATCATTGATACTCAACCCAATGAGTTATACATTCCAAAGGGATGGGATTGGAAAATGGGGTACAATGATTTATTTGCATTAGGTAATTCACAATCGATGGATTATTATTGTGATATGTTCAATAACTTACTACCTATGCTGGATAGTGGACATATCTTACACCCAGAATACCTTATGAAGGTATATTTGGATTTAAGTGGATTTAAAATTAACAGACCAAAGATGGATGTATCATTAAGAGGTATAAAAGTCTATTCAAAAGAAGCTATATACTAATATGTTTGGTAAAAGTAAAAAATTAAAAGAAGAAGTAGAGAGATTGAACCATCAGATAAAATTGATGCAGGAGCATATCCATACTCAAAAAACTGAAATAAATTGGTTACAAACCCAATTGAATAAAGTTCAAATATTATTGGATATTTCTAACAACACTAAACGATACTAAAATGAAATACATTATAATATATGCATTTATAGGAATAATCATTTCTTTAATATATGATTTACTACAAACCTATGTTATTAAAAGAGAAGAACTAAGATTTAACAATTGGGAAAGAATTGCTTTAATTTTACTATGGCCGTATCTTATGATTCATTCAATTTATAATATCATTAAAACTCGATTTAAAAATGAACAATAAACAAAAATTTATATACTCAGTTGCATTAGGAACATTTACTGCTGAAATTGTGTTTAAACTATATATAGGTGGTGATATCCTCTGGCCTGGTATTGGAATGATGTGGTGTTTATCATCACTTTTTAATGAAATTTCTTTAAATAAATTCAAAAATAATCAATAAAAAGCTTGTGTAATCCAAATTAATTTCCGATATTAGTGGTCTAAAATTAAGTTATGGATAAAGCGTATCAACGAGCAATCAACGAAAAGATTAGATTATTATCTGAATCAATTGGTGAACTGAAAGTATTAGCTAAATACGAACCTCAATGGAGTTTACCTCAGCCACTTAGTGAGAGAGAATCCCACGGAAGTGGTTTATCATCTGCTATTGGATGTTACAAAATTATCTATATCCCAACAAATGAAGTTATGGATATTGGACAAGGTAACATTGGTAATAGAAAAAATAGACATAAATCTTGCTTTTTGAATGAAGGAAAGCCGTTGATTCACGAAGGTGGGACAATGACCGCATCCACTACCGCATTACATATGTGGAAGTTTGATGAAGATATTGAAAATTGGGCATTTAGTTGGTGTGATTTAGGAAGTAAGCATTTGGCTGAAGAGTATGAGAAACAACTCATTGATGAATACCAACCTCAATTTAATTCAGTACATATGGGTGGAAAGTAATTGTTACAAATGTAACAAAATAATTCAAAAATAAATGATAAAAAGCTTGTATATATCAAATATTTTTCGGATATTAGTACTGTAAGATTGAGAGAGTTAAACCGTTAAAACCATAAAATTATGAACAATAACAAAAAAGAAAACAGTAGATTATACAAAACCACTTTTGAAGATGGTAGTGTTTATTTCAGTAGAGTTGCTTTGAGTAAAGGATATTCAGCAAAGACTTTCATTACTAATACGATTTCGGTTTACAAATCAAACCTTAAAAATCCACTTAGAGAAACAATGATTACTGTCTTTGAAAAGAAAGTATTCAATGAATTTTCAACTTTGAAAAGTGAAATCATTTTCGAAGGGAATACCAACGAAGCTATGAAGCTTAGAGATGAGTTGATTAAAATCACTCCAAATTGTGGAAACTCTAATAAGAGTAAAAATAACGAAGGTAGAATCGCAAAAGAGGTTATCAAAGTAGCTAAGGAATTTTCCAAAGTTATGAAGAGTAGTACTGGAGCTGTTGTTTCGTTCGTAGATAAGGAATGGGCTAGAAAGAAAGGAATGTGGGAGATACTTAATTTCTCAAATCCTTACCCATTAAACCCAAATTTTGTGGAAATCTTAAAACCAATTGAAAGAATCTAATCTATGGAAGAAATATTATACCCCCTACCAAGCGTAGGGTGCTTTATCAATGAACAATTGAAGGTGTACAAATCCAATGGTGGAAAGCCGGATTTGGATGAATATTCGTATGTAGGGCATCTTGCATCTGAATGGGTTGGTAAGATATCCAAAGATGATGATGATTTAGTAAGTGAACTAATATATTGGAAAGAACGTATCGGATATTAAAAAATGAGTAAGGAAAATGATGCTTGGCAAATTTTGAGAATCCAAGCTGAATTCACTAAAGGGTTCGATACATTTTCGGATTTGGGTAAGTGTATTTCAGTATTTGGTTCAGCAAGATTGAAGGAAGGAACTCAATGGTATGATGAAGCTCAGAAATTTGGTTCACTAATAACCAAAGAAGGATTTGGTGTAATTACTGGAGGTGGACCTGGAATTATGGAAGGTGCCAACAAAGGGGCAAAATTATCAAATGGAACTTCGGTAGGAGTAGGAATAGAATTACCATTTGAAAGTGGAATGAATTCATATGTAGATAAGGGAGTAGAGAATAGATACTTTTTTACGAGAAAGGTTATGTTCTTAAAATACTCAAAAGGATTTGTAGTATTTCCTGGTGGATTGGGAACTTTGGATGAGTTGTTTGAAGCTCTCACACTTTCACAATGTGGACATAATATCCAATATCCAATCGTATTGGTTGGAAATGAATATTGGAAAGGATTAGTACAATGGATTAAAAGTACATTATTGGAAAATGGTATGATAGCTGAAACGGATTTAAATTTATTTAGAATTGTGGACACGGCTGAAGAAGCTGTTGAAAAGATAACACAATACCATAATAACCATATAACCTCAGAAACTAATTTCTAAAATGAAAACCTATAATTTAAAACCAAACCAATACGAATGGTTATTAGATTTAGCCGCTAGGAGAACTAGAGATTTTAACCCATCATATGAGTTGAGAGAGGGAGCATATAATATACTCAAAAAATGTGGATACAATAGAGAATACAATGAAGATGATAGAACTGTATTAATTCATATGAGAGAGATGTACATTGGGGAAAAGAAAAATCATATGTTAGATGATTTACCCTTTTAGATAACTCAAATTAGAACCCACCCCAAAAAGGTGGGTTTTTTCATTCAAGCCCGAATCCTATAAACTCGAAGTTTGAAACCCTTAATAAAAATAATATAGCTAAGAATAGTAATATAGGTAGTAATTCAGAGAAAGAAATAAAAGAAGAAGATAGTATATATAGTAGTACACCAATAATAAACTATCCTAATGAATAAGAACCAATACCAATCAACCTTAATTCGGATATACTTTAAAATCTTAGATATAGAAGAAGTCATAGAAACGAATTCATTCCCCATAGAAGGAATACAAAAGAAGATAGAAGAGATAAAAAGAATCATAGGAGAAGAGATAGAAGAGTAACCCACTTCATATAGCTAGATACATACCTATAAACCTATTT